>VTLG01014644.1_pt1 | contig 34211 bp, 55 predicted proteins | sample 4694571 | NCBI WGS metagenome assembly VTLG01 (sample SAMN12604809, study PRJNA352737) | marine metagenome | biome: ENVO:00000447; feature: ENVO:00000209|ENVO:00000569|ENVO:01000036; material: ENVO:00002151; isolation source: viral sequences binned using virsorter ...
TCACAGACATTTGTTGTAAGTCGTGATGGTGGCCATACATAATATTACATCCTAGCTTTACTAAGTGATTTTTAGTATGATATTGACCTCCAAATTGGTCGCCGTGATAAAAATATAACTTTCCTATTTTTAATTTCTTACCATTAGGATAATATTTATATCCTCTTTCTTTTAACTTTACAGCATTTTTAAAAGCATACTTTCCAACGTAAGGATGTTCTTCTACGAACATATTTGTCCAATTATCGTGATTACCCTCAGTTATATACTTTTCTTTTACGTTTACTTTATCTAGTGATTCGTCTATTTGGTCCATTCCATCATTAACATCAATAATATCTGTTTCTAAGTCAGGTATCATTAATTCTAATGGTGGTTTTTTCTTACGTTTCCATTTCCAAGCTGAGAAGCTATTAAACTCTCCTACATCTCCTAAATCTACGTAAGCGTCAGGTTTGACTATTTCTATGGTTTTTTTGAGAACATTTATTGCAGGTTGGTCGTGTAATGGGAAATGCTTATCAGGTGTAACCACTACTCGTTTGACCATATATTCTCCTTTGATTAGTTATAAGTAATGAATAGGGCTGTTATTAACGTAGCAAATAATGAAGATATACCCATAAGCCAAGATATTCTGCTTTCACTTTTACTTACCCTACCATTTAAAATATCCAAATGTTTCTCTATTTTATCTAGTTGTTCTTTTATATAATGTTGAGTTACTGATATTTCAGTAATCGCCTTAACAATTTTTTCTCTTTGTTCAGTTACTTTCATACCTCATTACATCTCCTGTACCATCCATACCAAAACTTAACCTGCTCAGGCTTTGATATAACTATTTTAGCGAATCTTAACATACGAAAGGCACGTACACGTTCTTCTTTTAAATTCTTTATTGATTTTGATGTATTTGGGCCTAATAGCCCATCTACTCTAATATTAGCTCCTACGCTATTTGCTGTTTCTTGTAAAACCCTTACAGCTCCTCTTATTCCAAAATTAACACACATATCAAAGTATATTTTCTTCAATGATTCAGGCACTTGATTACACCTACCTTTGACCCAATAGTGTATATAATATATATCTATAGCCTGCTCCTCTGTAAGATTCTTAATATCTACATTAGGAAACGCTCGTTTAGATATACCAAAATTAGTTTCTCCACCTCTATCTGTAGGGTCATTAACATAACCGCCCTCTTTTATTAAGACAACCTTAATTATCTCTTTAAATGTTCTAGGATAATCAGGCATTAGCTTTTATAAGCGTTATTTTTACTTTGTGTTTGCTGTTGCGTCTTAGTAGATTGTTGTTGTTTAGCTTGCTGTGCTGCTTTTTGAGCCGCTGCTTGTTGAGCTGCCTTTTGGGCCGCTGCTCTTGCTGCTGCTTGAGCTGCTGCCGCTTGTGCTGCCGCCTGTGCCGCTGCCTTTGCTTTAGCCGCCGCTGCTGCTGCCGCTGCTTGTTGAGCTGCTGCTGCTGCTTCTTTAGCTTGCTGTCTAGCTATATCTTCAGCTGATGGGCCTTTAGGATTAAATTTTTGCCCTTTCTGTATCAACTTACCACCTCTATTTAAAACTCTATATTGAGTTCCTTTACTTTGTATAATATTTATTTTTGGTTTTTTCATTTTTTAGCCTTTTTTTGATTTCTTTTTGGGTTTACTTGCTTTTTTAGGTTTATCTAAAATAACGCCCATATTATCACATTCTACATATTTGGAACTATGTATAGTCCTATCTAATAAACTGCCTGATTTAACACCTTCACGGCCCTCATTTATACACATTATGTGATTACTAGCTATCTTTTTGAAGTATCTATTCATTTTATCTCCTAATTTACTTTGGCGGTGACCATCTTCTAACTTTACTTGTGAGCTGTAAAACAAAAGACACCAATACCTTATCCTGTAAATAAGTTGATGTCCAATGAAATTGATTACTATTATGCCTGCTCATTAATTGATTTGAAGTTTCTGCTGCATACACAAAGCTGTCTAATGATTTATGTATATTATCTATTTTTTGTAAGTATTTATCTTTATTGCAATCCAATAAAAACTCAACGCCTACATTTAAATCTACCCAATCTACAGAGTGCATATCGCTTTCCTCTGTACTTAAAAACTTAATCGTAAAACTTTGACCTTTAAGAGCGTCAGGGAATATTCCGTACTCTAAATTAAACCATTTCTCACTACTTGCATATTTAAAGCCCGACGAACTTATATTGCCCGAATTCGTATTGGTTATAATTGAATTTTTTAGAGATGTGTGAATACTCCCATAATCAACGTATAAGTATGACATCTGCTACTTCTTCTTAGCTTTCTTCTTTGAAACAAAAGCTTCGTTTTCAGGTGTCTTTGGGTCATCTGCTTTGAAATGACCTTTATCATTTCTCGCTCTTACTTTTTCTTCTTTAGGGGCTGCTTTTGGACTATCAATAACCTCAAAACCTAATTCCTCATAGAATTTACGTTTTTTAGCTGAAGCTTCTAATAAAGCCTCCCCTTTTTTATACCATAGCTGAGCCATATATTCTCCTTAGTAATTAAGTTATTGTGAATAATGTACTAATGTCGCCACCTGAATGTGTTGATTTCATTGCAGTAACTTTAGTTTTACCACCATCTACAGAGCAATATACTAGCTCAGGTGATGCTATTGTAATTGTCTTGCCGTTATCAAAAGCAATAATTACACTACCTGTTGATTTATCTAGTTTATCTATGTCAGCTTCTACTAATTCTGAAATTGTAATTTCGCAAGTTAGTTTTCTACCTGTACAAAAAGATAGTGATTGACCATCTTCAAGCTCAGCACTTCCTGTTGAAGTTTCAACAGATAATGACATAGCGTCTACATTTATATTTGAGTAGCTAACTTGATTACCTGAATCTCCCGCTGTGAAAGTTCCAGGTCCATAGAAAACTACATTTGATGTTGTTAAAGCCATAATTTATCTCCCGAATTTTAATCTGTTATTTTGTCTTTTTTCGTGTTCTTGTGTGGTATCATCGCTGTTATCATCAACATAGTATTCATATTGTATAGCGTTTCCTTTTGCCTCATAGTGTTCAGCCATATCCATTCTGCCGTTATTAGCCATTATATTTGATATAGTCAAAAAACATATCTTATCTAATAATGATGTGTCAGTTGAGTAATCTTTTATCTTAGCTAAATCTGCGTCTTCTAGGCCTGTTTGGCGTCTTAGGTCACGATATACTTCACGCTTTACTATAGCAATGTCTTCATTGAAATTAGATTGACCTTCAAACTTATAGTCATCAATATCAGGATGAACCTTTGCTAGTGCAGCGTCATCAATCGTTATATTGTCTAATACAGCCATAATACCTCCAAGAATTATAAGGGCAGCAGTATTGCTACCCTTGATTACTTAGTGTTTTCTTAGTTAGCTCCGTAAGAAGATGAAGATTGTAATCTACAAAGAGCATTACCATCTACTACGTCATACTGAAAAACACCATACCAACCTACATTGTACTCTCTACCTAGATTATCAAAAGGCCCTGTTACTCTTATTTCAGGCTCTAATGATACAGCCTTACCATAAGCGTTTTGTCCTAATGCAAAAGAGTGGTATAAATCTACGTTTCCGTTAGCTCCATTAGCTACAAACGGAACACCTGTAGAAGATATTACTCTAAAGCCGCCTAGTACACCGACTTCATTTTTAAATAATCTCTCTTGAGATGTGTATTTGTTATGTTCAGCCCACTCACTTGTTTTAACTAAGTCACCTGCAACGTGTGGATGTACTAATAAAGTGTAGTACCCGCCCTCAAATGGAGCTATGTTTGCAGACATTAGTTGGTTGTGAGCTGCTTGTAGGTTATCGTAATCAAGTACGTCTGCAGCTAAAATATTGGCTGCTGATGTATTTGCCTCAGGTGAAGTATTATCACAGAAAATATCAGTAATATCACTATCTGTTGATGCTTTAAGTGAATCCATTGCTAAAGCGTTCATTGATTCAGCCATATTCATACCTACTAATTTAGGTACTGCTAAATCTACTTTACCGCCTGTTTGAAGTGTAGCTAAAGATGTGATAGTTGCTACGTTACCAAACTCTTTAGGTGTAAACGTAACTTTATTATCAGTTACAGCTGCTGCTGTTGCTTCTGTACCATCTGTTAAAGCCCCTGTTGAGTTACTTACAACCTTAGCCATCTTTGTGAATTTGACAAAATCAATTGTCTTTGCTTGTTCCGCAAATTTATAACTTGCGAATTGGTCCATTACTATATTATCCATAGCAGCAATGTGAAACGCTTTTTGCATTATCGCTATCGCACTATTAGATACTGAACTTGCTGTAGTGTCAGCCATATTATATCCCTCCCGCTTTTGTGGGTTATTGTTATACTATATTATTATTCAATTTCTCTAATTCTTCCATAGATGTAACACTATCTAATTGTGAATTAAAGTCTGCGGGCTTAGGAGCACTCTTACCATAAGCAACATTTTTGCTTTCAGTTTGAGTTTCTGTAGTTGTTTCGGAAGTATCAAAGTAACCTAATTTATTAAGCTTGGTCATTTCTTTCATATTATTTTCTATCTGCTCATCAGTAAGAGTTGTAAAGTCATACACTCCTTCTTCATTAGCTTCAGGTATATCAAAGAATTCTTTTGCTTTACTGAAATTATTATGCTCAGTTATGCTTTCAAGTTGCTTAATGAATGTAGCTTTGTTCTGAGCAAGGACCTCTGCTTTGAAGTTTCTTAGGTCGTCAATCTCGCTAGTGTCCTGACTACCTTTATACTCATCAAAATCAGTTTTTACAGAATCTACCTCTGCCCTTAACTCTCTATTAGCTTTTTCAAGTTTTTGTATCTCTAATCTTTTTTCTTTATTCTCAGAGCCAAAACTACTTAAAGAAGCAATAGTGTCTTCAAACAAAGCCGAACATTGCCTTAGTTCGCTTTTTATATCTTGAGCGTTATCTCCTGTTATTTTAGAGGTTACACTCTCAATTATTTTATTGAAGTTATCTGAACGTGACATATTTATTACCTTTAATTATCATTTTCATTATGCGTATAGTCTAGACATATTATATTACATATACAAACCTTTTTGTCATAAGGTATATAAATTATATATATTATGTTAATTCTTCTCGTGAGGGGTAAATATACCTACTAAAACTTTTAATAGAGCGTTGTTTTGTTTTACTACACGCTCAACATCTTCTAGTATAACACCTTGAGTTTCTATTTCTAATTGTAGCTCTAGTAGCTCTCTACGTATTTGTATTTCACTTAGCTTTTCGTCTAAGTTTATTATTTGGTCTTTTTGATTAACGTGGGCCACGTCTTTGCTTTCCTGTTTTAATAAGCTTAATAATCGTTTGAATCCATTTAGGAATGTTGTTATGTATATCATCTACACCGCCCTCCATCTTTTTTATATCTAGCTGCATTAATTTCTGTTGGTCAATTAATTTGATTAAGATATTGCGAAGTTCATCTATCCTTTCTGTTAATCTTTGATTTATAAACTTTATTAAGTATATACAGCAATAACCAAGAGCAAGGGCTACCGCTACAGGAATACCTAAAGTTTCTATCATTTGAATTATATCCATACCTCTCCATTATACTGCGACTAGCATACATTTACAGCCATAGCTGCATAAAGTGCCTCCCTGTCTAGGTAAATTATACCCTTCATCAAGCCACCCTCTAATAGTCTTAGCTTCCATTGATGCTAGTGCCTCGCAATCCCCGCAATGTGCAGCTGCGGCGTCCAAAGACCATATAAACTTTTGCTTCTTGTTCTTTAATCCCCACTCTTTAACGGGTGTCGCAACCATCTCAGAATGTAGTCTGTCAATTACTCGTTTATTTCTCGTCATCCAAGTTCTTACAAAATCTTCTTCATTGGCTAGCCCTGTCAATACTATTTTACTCGCTTGGTTAGCAGTATATCCATCAGTTAATAGCTGTTGATATTGTATTTCCATTTGTCCTATAAGATAATTAGCTTCTAACTCTAATTCCATTTGAGCTATTTCTATATAAGTTAATACACGTCTGCCTGTAACTTCGTAATCAGCCAATCTTAATATTCCTTCCTTTAAGTGAGCCTTTGGCCCATCTTGATATTTGTATACCCGCTTCTTTTACTAATCTTTGTGGAAACTTACTTCCTGCAGGTAGCTTGTTACCAAAGACACCTGACCACCCTCTCACTTGGTTATGATAACTGAATATCTGTTTATATGTTGGAGGGTTTTTCTGTTTATAGCCTCTAATAGTATTACCTGAATGCTTTTTGTCTAACGCAAAGACACTCATAGATGTACGTGTAGCTTTATATCCATATCCTTTAGTGTTAGTTTCCCCTGTTGCTTTCATCCATACACCTTTACCTGTCTTTTTCTTAGGACTACTATCTAATTCTATACCTTGACCTCTGCTTATTAAACGCTTATAGGTTTTTACTAAGTTCTTAGATTCCTTTTGAAAGAATTGTAATAGATTTAATTTGAATTTTTTTTGAGCCATTTTACTCCCATACTTAGACCACTTCTTACAATAGCCTTTGTTAATACGTTTAATTCCTTATATAACGCCTTATTTTCCCCTTTAAAGCCATCTTTTTTGATATTACGCTTAACTATGTTAATTAGTTTCTTTTGATACGCAGAAACGGCTTTTTTCTCTTTATCATTTAATTTCTTTATTTCTTGATTTAGTTTAGCCATTAATCAATCCACCTACCTTCTGTTATTAGATGGTGTGTCCTGTGCTTTAAAACTTCAAAAATTAGACCTGTCAAACTACCTGCTTGATATACGCCTGCTTGACAAGTTAGTTTAAATATCTTTTTATTCTTTTTTTTATTACGTTTCATTACCACTTCACCTTATCTGCCCAATAAGCAGCAGACATTTTACCTTTTTTAATGTTCTTTGCGTGCCTAGCTTTAAATGATTTACGCTTCTTTTTCATTTTAGCTGATTCATTCTTCTTTGGTTTGCCTGCTGTTTCAGCTCCTTGTTCTCCAAACCTTATAAGCTTAACTTGACTACCCTCTTTTGCTACGACAACGTGACTTTTAGTTGGATGTAATGGTGTTCTTTTAGGTTTATTATATCCATCTACTCCTGCTTTTGCTAATCTTGGGTCTTTCATTCTTCTTCCTCATCATCATCATCTACCTCATTGACATCAATTTGGCTTGACATTGAGAATATATCGTTATACTCAGTTAGGTTTTGCTTTATATAATCAACAGCTTCTTGTTCTGTAAATTCAGGGTTTCTACGCATAATATATTTTACAGGACTACTTACGCCATCATTCCATTTTTCTTTTTCTAATGCGTATTCTTCAGCGTCATCAGTTATTACTTTAGGCTCTTGATAATCTATTTGTAACTCAGCTAATGTATTTTCATTTATCTGCCTGTCAGGCCTATAGTAGTTATTTATCATAATCATCTTACGTAACATTTCCATATCTGCTTGTCTAACTATATTAATATCATTCTTCCATTGTCTTAGAATAGGCTCGTTTTTAAGCCTTAAAGCTATACCTGATAAAGATTGCGTTAGGTTTGCTTTTAAGATATTATCCACGCTATACATACTTGAAATCATATCTGTTAATTCGCTTATAAGTTTAATTACATCATCATTATATAAATCAGCTGATAGTATTTGACCTGATGGGGCTGCTCCTTGACCAAATGCGTCTTCATCAAATAATGGGTGTCTTAGGCCTGTTTTCATTTGACCTTTCTCCCCTGTAGTACCAACAGGATTAAAGTTAAGAATAAGCATTCTAATACTTTCCTGTATAGTATCATCTGACATTATAGTTAGCAGTACATTGATTGTTCTATTTAATTCAATTAAACTATCTAAACCACTACCCCAAAACTCATAGGGATGGTCATAATACCTATACGTAACAAAAGGATGTTCATAGCTACCTCCATAATTAGGAGCTAATATATCAATATTGTCGCCTATAGTATAGACATCGCCCTCTAATCTTTTTGTGCTAGCGTCCCTGTTAAACTTTGGATATTCAGTTCCACATTTCAACATATAATGCTCGTGTAGAATTTTATCCCATACTACATATTGTATACCATTGCTATCTCTTGATACCTCATACCCCAATATATCCCATTCTCTAGGATTATATTCATTTGCATATACGATTGTATTCGCTGCACTATGTGAGTTATCTATATACACTCTATCATTATCATAGTCATATTTGACGCAGGGCATAACGCAGTTGTGTAACTTCATTCTTTCTGCTGTATCACTAAGCGTAGACCATAAATTAGTTTCTTCAATTAGATTAGATAAAGCCTCATCTTCTACATTTATTACAGGAGTAGTATCATATACATTGCATATCTTTTTTAAGAATGCTGATAAAAAGAAGTCAATAGTTATATGCCTCATTCTTCTTATGTCAAAGCCATCCATATACTTTAATAAATCTTGTGATAATATCTTCCTTATTGCGTAATTGTCTTGATAAAAGAAATGTTCTCTTAACCTAGCTATCAGCCTTAATTCTTCAGCTGACGCCCCTCTAACCTCTATGTCGTGCAGGTCATTGACCTTATGTGTTAATAATGTTCTTGCGTCTGTAATATTCATATTTGAGTTACCCCTTTGCTATAAAATTGTTTAGAATACAGCCCCCATACCACATAATCAAATGCGTCTGAGGCGTGGGTTTGATTAGGGTCTGATTTGTCCTTTTTACCTTTGTTGTCTAATTCATTCATCTGTAAATCGTGTAGTAGCTTATGACATTCATTATCAATAAATATTTTATCGTGCTGAAATAAACTACATATCACATTTACCCTGTTATTTAGATTTGCATTATGACTTGGTACTCTAATGATTACTCGCCATCCTGCTCTTACTAAAGCTTTTTTTATTATTATATAATCTGTAGTGTAATCTCTGTGAGTTGTGTAATTGTTACTAGCGTCCCCTGTTAAATACACTACTTTATTTCCGTGTCTTTGATACTTTTTAGCCCATTGAAAAGCCAATGCTTCTGTCTTAGCGTCCATATTGATTGCTTCTTCCCCTATGACATTCAATACATCATTATCTGTTTGACAGGTCAGCCATACCATAGGGCTTTTATTAAAGTCACAAGTTAGATATAGTGGCTTAGTGTTATCTCTTTCTATCTTTGTACAATGCTTTTTCATATCAAAGTTATAATATATTTGTCCTTGATAGGTTTCAAAAGTTGCTTCAAACTCTTGCCTATACGTTCTCTCGTCTAATTCTTTTTTAGCGGCTTCTATTTCTTTAGCACTAACAAACCCGCCGTCTATAGTTTTAAATTGATAGCTTTTCCAATCTTCATCTTGACCACCTTTTAGATATAAGTTATAAAAATGATTATAACCTCTTGGAGTACCTATAAATAAAGCACTACCCTCTGATGTGGCTAACATAGGAAATATTACCTCTCCCCATACATTCGGCTTCATAGTAGCGTACTCATCTAATACTACTCTATTAACACCTGCTCCTCTCAAACTATCTTCTTTATCACTACCTTTAATAGATACTTCAGCTTGATTAGGTAGATTTAGCGTCAATGAGCTTTCGTTTAATTTAACAGCACTACCTCTAAACATTTGTTTTAACGCTCCCCAAGCTATCATCTTTCCCTGCTTGTAAGTTGGAGCAATAAACCAACGCTTCTCGTGAGGTTGTATATCCCCACTTAATAGCCAAACTAATGATAATATTGTCTTTCCCCATCTTCTCCCTGCTACTATTGTTTTAAATCTATGTTCATCGTCAAGGATGTCTTGCCTTAACTTATTTATTCTTATGTCCATCTTCGCCCATTATCAATCTTATTGGACGCAAATCATTACTACTTATATCGTGTGTTTCTACATAACCTCTTTGCTTGCCTTGAGTTTTCAAGTAGAATATAATAGCAGTCGTATTGCCTCCGTTTATCTGCTCTAGCAGTTTGCTTTCTGCAAAATCTAAAGAAACATTTTTTAAATTGTCTACTTCAGTTTTGAAATTGTCATCTTCTTTATACCATCTATAAAACGTATCACGGCTTAAATTAGCATTTCTACAGGCTGTTGATACTACACCCATAGTTTTTTCTAAAGCTTCCATTAAAGCCCTTTTTTTAGTGTCAGATGTGTCAGTTTTGGTCATTTGCTTTATCCCTTTAAGTTAATGTAATTGTTCCACTTAATCTTTGTCCTGTACTTGTTCTAACTGCTATACCTAATTGATTTGTTTTTCCTAATACAATTCTTAGACCTACAGAAGCTGTAACATTTCTTGTAGTTGTTGGTACATTTGGAAACATTCCCATTAAAGTATTTGTACTTGCTTTCGTGTTTGCTGTTATTTCAGAAGCCTGTGTTGTTGTTATACCAACCTTAGCATTATTTCTAACTATATCTGCGGCTTGCGTTGTTGTAATCCCTACCTTTGCATTGTTAGTAGTAATATCTGAAGCTTGTTGAGTTGTTATACCTACTTTTGCAGTATTAGCTACAATTGCGTCAGATTGACTTCTTGTTATACCTGTTTTTAAACTATTTGCATTAATTGCATTTATTTGACCTGTCGTTATTCCTACCTTTGCAGTATTCGCTACTATAGCAGCAGCCTGTGAGCTAGTTATGCCTGTCTTTGCTGAGTTTGCAGTTATAGCATTTGCTTGAGATGTAGTAATTCCTGTCTTTGCTGTATTGGCTACTATAGCGTCTGCCTGAGCTTGAGTTATACCGACTTTAGCTGTGTTCAATGCTATTGCTGCGTCTTGTGTTGTTTTATCACTTTCTAATGCAGTAACTCTTGAACTTATACCACTCCCACTACTACTTTGTAAATTACTTATATCTGTTTCAGCTTGACGTAAACTTGCATTGATAGTAACTATATCTGCAGCTGTTTGGTCTATGTTGTATTCTTTTTTTAATTCTCTTAATAGAGCTTGATGTACTAATGATGTTGGGTTGTAACTCATTTATCTTTTCTCCATTTGTATTTGATGTTTTTCATACAATAAACACAATAACCTAAAATAGCTCCGCCTCCCATTAATAAGCTTGGATGTGGCTCTCCACATAATCCTAATGCGTGTTTAATAAAATGTATCATTGAATCCATTATTTTTTCTCCAAATTTTCTAATCTCATTTTAATTTCGTGGTTTTCTAATTTTAATTCTCTTACTGCGTCATCTAATTCGTTATCTTCTAATACATATTTTTTTACTTTATCTAAGGCCCATCTTTTGCCTGCTTGTTTTAAAATAGACGCTAATAATGCTTTTCCTATCATTTTCTATACTCCAATTTTATTCCGTGTTCTCTTAATATAGACATATTATGCTTATAAACAGGAGGGTACATCTTGCCTGCTTGTACCTCATCATAATAAGCCTGTACTTCTTTTGGAAACTTATATTCTACGTGATGCATCATATGACATCTCCAACATAAAACTTCAACATATCTTGTAGGGTGTGAATAATCGTGGTTATGTATATGTATTGTTCCTTCAGTTTGTCCACATTTATTGCATTTCATTTCAGGGTTAAACTTACCCTCTTTCATTAGCTTACGCATTTCTTGACCTACCTTAGTTCTTACCTCAGGAGACCACCATTTACCATTCTTTCCTTTATACCATCCTACCATTATTCGTAATGTACCTTATCTAAATTTGCGGGCCTATGATATTGTCCTTTAAAATATAAATTAAATATTATAGAAACCCTTTGTTCATCTGTTTTCATAGGCACGACTCTGTGCCATACGTCTTGACCTCTTAATATAACTATTCTGCCTTTTTTAGCTTTTATGCCTACTATATTGTCATTTGAATTTTTATATTCTAATTGACCATCCATATTATCAGTAAGATATAATATCCCGCTTATACCATTAGATTCGCAATGCCATCCGTGTTCTGCCCCTTTTCCTTCATAGAGCTTAGCTGTTATAGCTGATTTACCAAATGGAGATTGAACTACTTGCTTATCTGTTATTTTAGTACACGTATTTTTTACATCTTCATACGTTTCAAATATTTCAGGGCAATGACTAATTAACTGCAATGCGTCTAAAACTTTATCTTTAAATCTTCTTTTCATACCAACACTATCAGCATTAACGACTTTATCTCTAACATTACCCTCAATATCCATACCTAACATTATAGATTTCTTTAAATCGTCTGCTTTATTTTCTGATATATAGCGGTCTATTACTGCTACGCCGTCTATATCATACTCCATTTTTTGTTGGTCGTTCATAGCTTTTCCTTTTAACAGGCTTCCAAGCCTTAGAATATTTATACTTTTTAATATCTTTGTGTTTAAATATGGAATTTTCATATAATAATTCTACCTCTTTTGGTGTAGCTCCTATTTCAGCTGCTATGTTTTTAAAATTCATAGAAAAGTTATCGTGTAAGTCTTGAACTATATCAGCCATTCTTACTGCTACGTGTGTACCTTTAGCTCTATTTATTCTTATTGTTAAGCATTTAGCCTCAGCTACGCTTAAATTTAAGATAGAACACGGAACATATCCATTAAACCTTTCTTTGATTTTTTTGCTTTCTAGTGATAGTTGTACTCTATGAAACCCATCAATTATGACATTATCTTTAGATACAAGTATTGGCTGTACCCATCCTGTAGTCATTATACTATGCTCTAATAATTTGAGTTCAGTATTATAAACAATATTAGGATTATAATCATTAGCTGCTAATTCTTCAGCTAGAATCCATTTGATGTTATTGATAGGTTGCTTATTTAGTAATTTATCGTTTATCATTTATTCTCCTAGTAATCTTGCTATTTTTTCTTTTTCTTTGCCTTGCTGCTCTTTTGCTAACGGAATTATTGTTCTATGCAAAACACCCCGAATTAAGTGAGATAATAATAAACTAGGCGGGTATGCTAGCGGGTCGTAATTATTAAGTTTTTTGTATTGTCTATAGCGTTCTATAGCCATTTTGTGTCTTTTTAGGTCTTTGATGTTTTCTTTTATATACAAATAGCAGCCTTCAAGTCCTAATGGTAGATATTTACGTTCTGCCCCACCTCTGTCAAATTCATTCCAATATCTTTCTTGAACTTGCATATCAGGAAATATATTAACTAATCTTTGATAATAGTCAGGGTCTATAGCTCTCCATTTATCAAATTGTCTTGCAGCTTCTCCGTGTAGAGGTGTAGATATTCTTAGCCTACCTCCGCCAATATGAGCTGTATCATACTGAGTGCAATAAGGAATATCATTTTCATATAAATATTTAAAGACATCTGCTTCTTCCCAATCATATATAGGTTTACATAGTTTTACTCTATAATCACTACAAGCATTTATATAATTTTCATTGAGCTTGTTTACTACTGACCTATATCTTGTTAAACTCTCAGACGCTCTTATGCCGTTCACGTACGCTACATTACCTTTCAAACCGCACATTTCATATACTAATGTATCCATAGCTTGTTGAGTAAATATTCTTTTGTCATCTTTAGGTAAGGTTAAGGCCCATTTAGGAATTGGTCTAAGCCATTCTCTATTAGTATCCCACATTACTATCTTTTCGCTGCTCCCCATACAGAATTTACTATTTTCCATTTTAACAGCTATCCAATACATATCAACCCAAGATTTTCTTCTATAACTATCTATGAAATCAATAACACTATCAGCTAGAAGCTCCTCATCTAAGAATATTATTTTGACTTTTTTATTAGGTAAATGTTCTTTGTGATATTCTTTAGCTAATTCAATATTAACTAAACTATCTTTTCCGCCGCTAAACATATACACCACATCATCAAATATATCATAGATATGAGCTAACCTCTTTTTAGCAGTTACTAATACATCTTCGTCTATATATTCTTTATATATCGGCATCTTGTTCCCCTATATGTTTGACTAATCTTTCTGCTAAAGTATTAACATTCATATACTTGTTTTTTAGAACTCTCATAAATTCAAACCATATAGCCTGCTCATCTTCGTCATTGAATATAATTGTATAAGATATTTTTGGAGTATTGTCATCCCAAGAAGCTTCATTGTCATCGGGAATATCTTGTATTTCCATCTCCTGTTTGGTAAAGCCTAATTCCCAACCTTGAAATCCCCACTCCAAAAGTTCGTCAGTATCAAAGTAATTAGCTAATGCGTCAAAATCAAATTCTCCCGTGTTTTTATTAAGACGTATATTTAATTCCTTTTCCTCTTTTTCATTAAGCTTTACCCATATAACAGGAACTTTACTTATTCCTAATTCATTGCATATTATATATCTTTGATGTCCGCCAATAATTACATTGCTTCTTTTTTTATGTGAATTGACTACTAAGGGCTGTACCATACCAAATTTTTCAATTGAGGTTTTAAGGTCTTTGTATTGGTTTTCTTTTAAGGCTCTAGGATTATACTCAGCTTTTTCAAGTTGAGTAATATCTACCATCTCTACTTTTGCAGCCACTTTATCAGCAGCCTGTGATTTTCCTTCCATAAGTTTTCTCCATATTTTTGTTCAAAGCCTTTTAAACCCTTATTATGATATTCTGTATGATGAAATCTGCATAACGGAACAACAGAAAAGTGTTCAATTAAATCTTTACGTTTCCTGTTACGGCCCATCCCAATTGCTTTAAGGTGGTGTGCGTCTACGGGCCATTTAAAACAGACAGCACATTTTTCTTGTTTTACAAACTCTATGAACTCAAGCCCGTTTAATGATTCTAATATAGACATATTTTTATATTATATAATACCTATTGTGAATTAGGTCTGCTATATACAATGTTCTCTATTTGCTTTCTACCTAGATGATATTTATTCTGCAGATATTGCAATATTTCTTTTTTAGGAGCATTAGTAGAAACTAATACAGCTAATAGTTGCATATTAGATAAAGCGTCATATTGAGCTCTTATCTCAGCGTCTTTAATTACATCATCTAGCTTGTCAGCTATTCTTTGTTGGCTTGTATGTTTAGATTTTAACACGATATACCTCCGTAGTATTTAGTTTGTTTTTCTTTTGTATGTACTCTATGTCAAGATACTTTGGAGAATCGTCATATATGAAGCCTGTATGCTTATGGCTTAGAGCGTCTAAAAGCTGCTTGCAACCTGCTACGAAATTGTCAAAATCACATAATCGTTTTCTGTTGCTTATAATAACGACTTTCCATTTTTCTTTAATGTCACTTTTTTTAATCTTGTGTTTATTCATTTGGCTTTTAATTAGCAGTTGATATTCATTGCGTAGCTTAACTTTAAAAGACCAATGCTTTTTATTGATAAAATTGACACTAGGTGTCAAGGTGGGTATTTCTATTCTATTATTCAAATCTATTTTTTGTAGTTACTATTCCTCTGTGAAAAGTGTTCTTCTTTTTTGTACCTGCTTCCCTGTTAGCACAATCTCTACAGATAGTAATTGCTTTCTGCATTTCTTTAGGCATTATATTAAATACTGCAGGATGTGGATATTTTTTATAAAAATTCATTCTTTTGTATTTTTTACACATATCGCATTCTACGTGCATAGGTCCTATTAAAGATATATATTCTTGTTTACTTTTCATTAGACAGCTTATATCTTGGAAATGTTTTTGCTATTTGTTCTTTAACTTCAGCAGGCATAGCATAGTCGCCCCTATTTATAGCTTCTTGATGTGCTATTCTTTCTTTTTTAGCTTTTAAATCATCAGCTTTTCTTTTTGCTATCTTCTTTTTCTTGGCTATAACTTTATCTTCAAAGCGTTTATATTTTCCCATAAGGAAAAACTTTCTAGCGTCCCATTGTCTAAAGTCATCAGTTGCGTTCATTTCGCAATAAGTTGTCCATTCATTATAATCTAAAACACCTAAAGCTTCTGTATATATCTTTTTAAGCCAATCAGTTAAACCTTTTTCTGTGCCTGTAAAAGATGTATGTAAGCGTAAAATATCTTTGTGTTCGTTTATATTGCTTTTCTTGTGATTTAAGGATTCTGCTATATATATGTGCCTTACAGGTACGTATGTCATATTTATATGTCCTGAATTACTTAACTTTCCTAGCCAAACTGATATAGTTTCGGGCCGCACTTTATAAAGGTTTGCAAAGTATCTATTTTCCGCCCAACAATATCCACGCTCATTACATAATGCAGATATTTCTCCGTATAAAAGCTTAGCTCCTGATGGTAAGTCCTCGTCATATCTAACTTTAGCAGGTATTACTGCAAAATAACTCGGTTTATTATCGTAAGCCATTTATTATTCTCCTATTGTTTTATATAATATAAAGAATAAGGGGCTAAGATAGCAACAACCGACATTACTAAAACCTAGCCCCTCATAAGACAGGAGGCAACCGCCTGTCAATTTATTCTGTTGCCTAGAATGGTATATCTTCGTCATCTGTCCTTGCTGCTTTTAGCTTAGCGTCATTCATCGCATTACGCTCATCAAGCTCGACTTTTGCTTTTTCTTTCCATTCATCTACCCTACAATCACTTACAATCCAATGCAATGTTTCAAAATCAACCTCGCCATAGCTCTTGCCGACATTGTTTCCACTTTTGAATCCTATTACTTCTGTACCATAAGTTGTATTGGTCTTCGCTTTTTTAGGATTAGCGGCAACCTCTTTGACCTCGTCATACTCATTGTCCTCGCTAAAGTCAGGTACGAACTTGTCAAATTTGTTTTTAGGTTTATCCTCTTTCTTAGGGATTACCTCGTTATATTTGTCAGGTGTTGCATTGTGTGGTTTCCAACCAAATGGAAGTGTCCACTTACCTCTTTTTTTCTCAAGGTCAGCAAATAGAGTTTCACTAGAATATAAATCTCTACCTATACCAAACATAACCGCCGCTCTTTTAAAGGCGTCACTAGCCTCTCCTTTTTGTTTTTCTACATTACTTTCAACGCCGCAATCCATTTTGCTCACGCTGTGGCCGTCCATTGAAATTGTAATTTCACAGAATAAATTACCTTTAATCTCAATAAACTTATTATTCCAATATTCAGGGCCTACTACTTTGTCTAACGTATCTTGAACATACCTAGCGTCTATGTATGTCAATATAGTTGCTTTGCCCTCAACATCATCATATATATTTCCTATTCTGTACTTTTTCTCAGCTTCAGGCGTTGCTGCTTTAAGTGCCTCTAAAGCTTCATTTATTTTAGACATATTGCCTCCTTAACTTAGTTTTACGTAGAACTTCTTTTCACGTGTATTTACCTCTACACCATCAACAAGCTCTCCTGTTTCTTTTATGTGTTTCTTAATAGCCATTAAATCAGGCTTGCGTATTTCAGGGATTGTCCTTATTAGCCCCTCATTAGCTGTTTTTAAGAACTTTTCTTCATCAACAATAGTAACTTTATCTGTTTGCTTTCTAAAGTTGATTTTTCCGTTTGGTAAATCCATAGTAGATTCTCCAATACCCCTAAGATACATTTCTAATTTAAATTTTAGAAAGTCAATATTTCTATCTAGCTTAGCGGTTTGGCCCTCTTTCCATCTTTCTACTTTGTTGATTTGCTTTTCAGCTATTTTGTCAATATCCTCACGCTTATTTTCAAGAATTCCCAAAACATATAGATATGTATCGGCTTTATCTTCGCCCATAACTTCATCGTCATTAAATACCTCTTTTCCCTTAACGTGTCCATATTCTTCGTTTTGTTCCTCGTTGAACGCCTGTTCAGGCTCTCCATTATAATATACATTATCCCTGTTAAATTCAGGTGTTCCTGTAGTGTTTACATTGTCTGACATTATTTGCCTCCTTCTATTTGTTTTTGATGTGCTTCTGCTTTAGCTTTATCAAGAAACACTTTACCATCTCCTGCAATATATACGTGTCTTAATTCGTGCGTCAGCGGACGAACATCTAACACATTATATTCTTCTTCTTGTTCTTCTACTTTATTATAGTTGCTCAAGAACTTATTAATTAACCCCATAACTCTAGCTCCTCTACTACAGGCGGAATATAAGTATAAATAGCATACTTTTTCTTGCCCTCATTTGTAGTTGTCGTAATGTTATGGCCCTCTTGACGTAGGTCAAAAATTACAGCTCCTAATCTAAAACAGCCATAAAGATTTAATGCGTCTAAGGGTGTTATTTTTTTGTGTAGTTTTAAGTGGTCAAGCACTTTGTCTTTTTGTGTCATAAGGTTGCCTTTCTTTTGTTTTTAAAGAACTTACTAACTCTATATATTATATGATTTATATTATTTAAACAAGGTCTTTTTTTTGGCTTTAGTTTTTTCTATAGGGGTTTGCGATTTTTCTAATGGGTGGTTTTTGAAATTTCTAAAACAGGGTATGCGATAATTCTTAAACATAATAATACATATATAATATCTTAATTAATAATACATAAATAAATATATTATTTATATTATTTATATTATTTACTTGCATAGAAGTTTCAGCCTGCTTATCTTAGTATAGTTGAAACAATAAATAAGGAGTTAAAAATGAAGTTAATGACAAAAGAAATACAAAATAAAATGCCTAAACTATACGAACAAGAAAACAATGGCGGAAAAGCAGTTGCTTATGTTAAATATTTTTGCCCTTGGAATCATTGGACTTGGTATGGTTTTGAGTTTGATGGCAAAGACCAATTTTTTGGTTTTGTTAGAGGCCACGAAGATGAACTAGGATATTTTAGTTTAAGTGAGTTAAAGAGTATAGTACACCCGTTTGGATTAAAAATAGAACGTGATATGTACTACACACCACAAACACTAGACGAAATAAAAGCTGAAAACTACTTAGGAGAAAAAAATGAATCTAAATAATATGGTATGCAATTTGTTAAAAGATTATATGTCTGACATTACTAAATGGATGGCTACTAAAACTGAGGTTAGAATTACTATCCCTGATGTATGTACACCTAGCAAGCTGATGTTAGAACGTACACTCCACAGCAGCGAAATAGTTGATTTCAAAGCGGTTTATGATTTAAATGACCCTAACTATATAACTTATAAAATAAGGAGGTCTAAATGACAAGAGCTTTAACTGAACAAGAATGGTGGGGAGCTGTAAGGAAACTCTACCAAAGTAGTGAGCTAGGTATCCTAGAAACTATTAGCCAAAATACGTGGATTGAAATGTTTGAGAATCCAAAGTATACTAATACTGATTTACTTATGGGAAAGAAAGAGCTACAATATATGAGGTCTATAACTGAGCCTATACATATATATAGAGGTATTGGTACTGATGGCGAAATAAATTTTGATAAGTACGGATACGGCTTTAGTTGGACTACAGACATAGATAGAGCTAAATGGTTTGCTTGTAGATTTAATTGCGTTAATAAGATGTTACTTAAATCTGTAGTGCTGCCCAAGCAGATAATAGCAGTATTCTTAGATATGGATGAAAAAGAAATAGTAGTAAATCCATTGACAATAATAGATAATATAAAAATGGAGGTTATAGATGAACTTTAATAATATACCAAAAATACTAAGTATCTTGATGTTTATATGTGCAATTACCTTAATGATAAATCATTGGTATAGAGGGCTATTTTGGGAGCCTCTAGCTATAATATGGCTATTAACTATTCCAATGGTAATAACAAGTTTCAAGGAGGTTTAATATGTTACAGATAACACCGACACTCTACAGGGATTATAACGGCAAGAAAGGCGTAATTGAGGCCTTTGAGGCAGATATGGACTTTAGAGTAAATGCTCCTATTGGAGAGTTTAAAAAATTTGATGGTTATGCTTGCAATAAATCTGATTTAATTGATATGGGAGTTAAACAGGTCAAAATACGATATAAAAATCTTACTGAGTTTATTATCGTAGATGTAAGCTAAATCACAATATAGTCAAATGTCTAGGATTAAATTATAAATGTTACTTATATTATATAGGAGATTCAAATGAATAAGACAATAAATATGATAGAAGCCCTTGAGTATCTTGATAGTAAGGGTATTCTACTAGTAGACAAAACAAGACCATATCTCCTGACTAATAATGGAGAGGTATTGGTATTGAACAAAGTAGATAAAGCTACTATCTGTAAGATGGTTGCTGAAGAATTCAAAGGAGGAGATGATGAAAGCCAAGAATGAGAACTCTTACAAAAGATATTATAGTAAAGGTAAAAACTATAATCTTACAAATATTGACCCTGAGCTTTTTGCAAAAGTCAAAAGTAAGCTAGCCCTCAAAGGAATAACTTTCAAAGATTTTATTATAGATAGAATGCAAAGATTAGTTAGATAACTTCCTAGAACACCCACACACTCGTAAATAAAAAGACCTAATTCTATCTCGTGAGTTAGGTTTTTTTATATAATTTAAATAATATAACTTGCATAGAACTTTCAGCCTCCGTATCTTTTAAGAGTTGAAACAACAAATAAAATAATAAGGAGTTAAAAATGAAAACGACTAAGTGGAGTGATTTAAAAATAAAAAGCAGTACAGAACAAAAGATATTACAAAAAGATACAAGAAAAAGAGATGGTTCTACATTGATTTTAAGTTGTATTGAAAAAGGAAAAAGCGATACTACTTTTGTAATTAGAAGTATAGGACAAAAAGACCATTTTATTTCTAAAGCACAGCTTTTAAAAATTGCTGAATTTGCTAAGGAGGTAAAATAATGGGAATGGATGTACACGGCTTAATGCCTAAACAAAACATAAAAAGAAGTGAATTTACTACTTACAATCGTTGGGTAGACGAAGATTGGAGTGATAAAATAAAAGCGTTTGACGATGATAGTGAATTGCAGCAGAAATATTGGGATGAAGAAGATAAGTACCAATCTGTAAATGTTGGAGTTTACTTTAGAAATGCTTGTGCTAGATGGAGAGGTCTATGGGATTTTTGTTACTTTGTAGGTAAAGATGAAAATCTAATAGATACAGAAACTTGGCGTGAGGGCCACCATAACGACGGGGCGGGCCTAGACCAAGTAACATCCCTAAAACTAGCTGAAAAGCTACAAGAGGCCGTTAAAGATGGAACTTTAGAACGCTTTGCTACTGAGTGGGAAATAGAAGCTAATACTGATGACAAAGGAAGATTGCCTAAAAAATCTCAATGGTTTTACAGGTTTGATGTTGATAACGTGTCTAGATTTGTTGGCTTTTTGAAAGAGTGTGGAGGATTTAGAATATGTTAAGCGGAATAATGAAACACTTAGATACTGATATGTGGATATTCTTTTTAAATTGGTTAGCTTGGGATAAAGAGGTAGACGCTAAGTTTATAGTTGATTTAATTGAAAAACCTTATAAGTATCAAGATTTGTGGGATGAATTTATAATTGAATATAATAAGGAGGATGACTAATGAAACAAGTTAATATGAACGAAGATTGTCAATTTTTGCAAGATTTAAAAGACAATCAAAAGATGGCTATATGGAACTTAATTACATCCATAGGAGGCGTTAAGCTTTGGACTAAAGGAATTAAGCCAAATAGGCATTGGAAAATATCCCAAGTAAAAACATACTTTGGATTAAAAGGTAACGCAGAAAGTGTGTATGAGCAGCTAGAAACGCTAAATGAAATCTGCAAAGAAGCACAGAAAGTAGAGAAAACTGATGATTGATTATCTTGAAACCTGTAAATTAATAAAAGACCAAGTTGAGTATTATCAAGACTTAGGTCTAACTGAGTACGCTGAGGGCCTAGCACTATTTCTACAAAGATATAGTCAGCTTGGAGATAAGCGTTTAGATGAAATGGCCAAATATTACGAAAGTAATCCTACCAACAACTCCTAAGTTGTTTCAACTAAGTAGGTCAATGGGAAGCTCCTCTATAACGGGGAGCTTTCTATATTATATAAATAATATAAATAATCCTTGCATATAAATATCTAGAGTGTTAATATATAAGAGTTGAAACAATAACAAAGGAGTTAGATATGAAAAACATAAAAAAGACAAATAATGATGGTTACCAAGTTTTACAGAATCCATTGATTTTAGATATAATTGATAATTGCAAAGGATTAACTGAAAACGAAAAAGATAAGCTTAAAGAAATTAAGCTGACTATTAGAAAACAAAGACGTGGATATGGTGGTTGGAGTTGGGTTGGAAATGTTAGAAGACATTACGTTACAATTCCATTATGGACATTAGAAAATCCAAAGAATGCAAGAAGCCAAAAAAATATGACAGACGCTGAAGCTGAAAGATATTTTGAATACTACGTATTACACGAATTAGCCCACGTTTTACAGCACTTAGATAATCCAAATGATAGCGGACATAGTGAGTTATTTTATAGCCACTTTACTAGAATATGCCCCGAAGAAATACAGCACTTTGAATCGGGATATAAGCCTAGATTAGCTAAAGCCGCAGGAGTACCTGCAAGGTCTGAAGAAAAAGACGCTAAGTTTGCTGAAGCTATGAAAGAAACTGCTAGTGAGCTTGAAGCAATAATGAAATTAGAGCCTAAGAAACTAACTAAGTTAGGAGATAGAAACTATACTTTGTTAGCTAGGGGAGCTAAAACTACAGGCGATTATCTTGAGGGGTTTTATATGGTTGAAGAAGATATGTACATAGATGAAGCTGACCATATCCGAGAGTATTGCAAGTGGTTAAAAGATAATGACAAAGGTATGGGATGGGGAAACTACGAAGAAAGATTTGCTGAGTTTTTAAATAGTGATAAACCTGCTAAGAAAAAACCTGCCCCTGCGGTTGAAAGAAATATCGCTAGATTTAAATCCCCTGCAACAGCTGCAAAGAAATTTGCTAAAGCTTTAAGAGCTGATGGTTATGAAGACGCTGTAGCTATAGACCCAAAAAGATGTGCTGAGTGTGGATACGGAAATAGTTGGGCTGTGATTTGTGAGGACGCCCCGTATGAAGCTATGGTGTGGTTGAGTATGGGAGAATCTATGTATACTGAGCCTTGGACATCTAATGGTAAACCTGAATATAAATTAATGGGAGCTGATAATTGGTATACTGAGCCTTATAATAGCTATGTGCTTTGCTTTGTGAAAGACTAGAGTAGGAAATAAGGAAATACAGAAAGGGCCGTTTTAAGCGGCCTTTTTTGTTTCATAGATATAATTTAACAAGTAAGATAAAAAGATAGCTAGAACAGGCTATTTCAAGCGAATTAAATACATTCTGTTAATGTGAAGCTTACCTCATATAAGTTATGGTCGCTTTGTCTAGCTCCTGCGGTTGTTATTTTTTTAAATCCACTGAAATCTTTGACCCTACACCAATACATAGATGGGCCTCTACCACCTGAGTTCCATATAGTAGTTCCGCTTTTTGTTCTAGGTACAAAGTTATCTGCTAAGTCAGCGTCAGGTTGAAAAAATACAGGATACTTCATTATGACTTCTAGTTGCATTTCAATAGCTTGTTTTCTCATATCATCTACGACTGCTATCATCTTCCAAGACCTTTTGATTTTATAATTATGTTTAACGTGAACAACACCACTCAACGATTCTACCTGCTCATAACCTTTAGTGTCAGGTTTGTTTTCTGTGACTTTTTTTACAACGTCAAAAATTAAAGGATGACTTAGATAAGCTTGACGTACTCTAGGTTGATATATGTCAAACGGAGCTGAGCCTGTATGATGACATTCAGCTTGATAATTTTGTGCAGCGTGTATTGTTTGGTCTTGAAAGTGTATATATTCATAAGAGCCGTAAGGGTCATTTATATACGCTCCTGTTGCTTGTACCTCAGGGCTACAATATTTTTTACTATATCTTGAATAAGCTACACTATTATTAAATATGACATCTCCATTTTCAAAACCATCATTTGTATTATCAGCTATATGAGCTTCTGCATAATGTTCTTTACCTAAAACTCCGCAGCTTGCTTTTGATGGTTTTGATAGTGAGGTTTCAGCATTGTAGTTACGTAACCTCCAATAACTATTTAATCTACCAACGTGAGCATAGCTAGTAGTCATATTAGGCACAGCGTAATCTTCTGTTCCTAGTTTTCCTCTATTTACAGCAAACGTCAAGACGTTGTTGCTATTACCATTGTAAGAAACATTAACTAAAGATGGGTTAGCACTTAATTGACATATTTCTGACTTTAATGATATATAATCACTTTGAGTTAAATTATCGTGTAGTTGTGTTAAAGATGTATCGTTAGTATGAAACTGCGTATCGTTTTTTTCAAAATAACTATTACCATTTCCACTAGCTCCGCCATTAGAAGTCGCTAAACCATAGATTCCATTATGAGCGTTTCTTCTTGCAGGATGAAAGTTTGATATATTATCTCCTACTATTATAACATCAGCTAATCCTAAAGATTGTAAGTCAGTACCTGCAATTCCATTACCATCCATAGGAGCTAAAGCAGGATGTCCGTGACTAAATGCAGGAGCGTAAGCGTGAATATCAAAATCTATTTTAAATGAATTCTGTGTGTCATTTCTATTAATAGTTGCGTAAGTATGCAGATTACTATCTATTAAACAAGGCTCTATAGCTTCTGACGTTTGCAATGTATTACTACTATCTGTCCAAGAAGCACTTTCTAAAGTTGGTTCTGTTTTTTGTGCTTGGTCATTAACTCCCCAAGACTCGTGGTACATCATATGTGTAGCAGGTAATATCTTGCATTTGACCTTAGCTCTACCTACTGCTGCTTCATATAATGGATTATTCCCTGTTTTGTTCTGTGCCATAATTTCTCCTAGTTGCTTCCTCCGCCTGATGTTACGCTAAAATTTGCTGACTTTCCCCAAAAATATCTATCGTGTTTAGCCGCTGTTGAATACCCTCCAAATTCTGCTGTTTGATATGCTCCAAAGTTACTGCTCCATTCATTTGAAGCGTAATTATCTATATCATATAACCTGACTACAATAAAATAACTTCCTGTTGAGCTTACAGACCAAGTTGCAGCTCCGTCATTATATTGAGCTCCACTCTGTGATTCTACTACATTATTAGAAGCATTAACGACCATAACTACAACTCTTGCATTATGTCCTAATGATGTTCCACTTGAATCATAGCCAATATTGTGAGTTCTCCATAGTACAGGATAGCTATTGTTTATAGTATATTGACTTTGTGGGCCTGTAATTCCTGTAGGGCTATGTACATCTATGATAGGTCTAGCAAATTGATTATTACTATTACTATCACCAACAAAATTAGTAAAGTCATCACTATGTATTCCTCGCATTCCGAACGCTAAAAAATCATCGTTCACGTTGTTATGTTGTATAAAATTAGGCATTGGGAAAGTTCTAATATCTCCTGTTTGCCCTGTATAGTTCCAATTTTGAAATCGTATACCAACAGCTTCAGGGTTTGGATGTATTAATTGGTCCATCCTAGGATATAAATAACCATTAGCTGCCCCATCCCCACCTTTTTCTATTTTGCCTTTACCCGTAAAAGCAGCTCCATCAGTTGGGCTTAAATGCGGGCAAAATCTTAGACAAAAGTTACCACCCATAGCAGTATCGTAATCTACGTTATTTGTAGCGTAAATGCCCTCTATTGTGGTTTGAGGTAAATACATATTCTTTCTAATTATTGAAGTATCACTATATATTTGAAATCTAGCAGCAGGACTTATACCGACTCCTAATGCACTATCACTAATTTGACCCATATCTTTAAAATTACCTTGCGGTCCAAAGTCGCCATTTTTATCCCAAAAGTTAAGATATATATCCCAATCCATTCCTTGTGTACATCTTGGGCCATTAAATTTTTCTAACCTGACACTCCCTATTGTAAACGTAGGTCTGTCATCCATTTTGCTTTGAATTGTTGTCGTGTTGCTTTGTACAAAATTTAAATCATTACCACTAGAAGTTTGATTTTCTAGCCTTGCTCTTGCAGGATTAAAGCAAATATGTCTATAAGGTTGTGTGCTTAGACCTGTGTAGTAACTATACTCAGGTAACACTTTGCCTGAGCTTTCGTACGTATCTATATATGGTTTACAAACTGAAGCTCCGCCTAATGCCTCAGTATAAATTGTAGTTCCTGCAGTTTCATCTTTGAGTTCCATCCAAAAGCCATTATTAATTTGAACATTCTGCATTGTTTCTCCAAACTGCATAACATCAGCTATCGGTTCCCAATCTTCATACACGAATCTTCTTTTACCATTTCCTATATCTGTTGAAGATGTAGCTACTTGTGCATTTAAAAGAGTAGTAGTTTCTACAGGAGTTAGTGTGCTTCTATTACCTCTATGAAATTTTAATGTCCAAGTTGCATTTGCATTTGTGTCTGCGTCCCATTTTATATCGTGTATACTACCTGCTAATTGATTTCTATAATCATTGACACCATTTGACGCAGTAGTACCATTGCTTACTCCTGTTGGAACATTGTTATCACGTATAAAGAATGTGTTAGCCCAATCATCAGTAGCTAAAGGCCAAACAAAAACAGGTCTTGATACTAAATTGAAGATAACACCTCCTGCAACTTCAGCTGCTGCCTCGCTTGTTGGTCTAATTTTAATTTGAAATGGGCCATCATCCATTACGCCATCATTACCTATATCAGTAAAAGGCCCTACACTTGAAGCGTCTAAATCTATAGTAAGAGTATGATAATAAGAATTGGCTGATGTTCCTGAATTATTTGCTAAAGTATAAGTGTTAGCTGTTGATTCATTTGATTCTCCTGCATTTTTATATATAAATATTGTCCAATTGGATGTAGTGTTGCCCCACCAAGAAATATCAACAGATTTTCCATATATAGTTTCAGCCGCAGGAAATGTTCCATTGTCAGGAATAACCCAATTAGCATCTAGTTGAACTTGTATAGCCTCAAAGCCTACCTCATTATACCCTCTATTTACCTTAGTTACCATAAATATAATATGATTCCATTCGTGGCTATAACATTTACCTAATTCATTTAAATCTTCCTTAAAATTGATTATATCGCCACATTCCATTCCAAAGAATTTTGGATTAACTACATTAGCTTTTATTAGTATTTTAACATCTCCATTGATATTATTGTAGTAATTAGCAAATGCTGCGTTAGCAGTTCCTTGTAATTCGTTTTGATTGTTGGTATTTGCGATAGGTGTAGTTAAGGCTTCTAAGGTAACATCTTCTTTATTTTCTTCTGTTCTAATATCATATTTAGTTCTTGTTGTTGCATTTTTAGCTATTTTTTCTTCTTGGTATTTACGAGAGCCGTGATTGTAATCATACTTAATAGTTCTATAAGTTACTAAGTCAGCGAATTTAGTAGTTTCTGCATTAATTCCTTTGTCATCTAAATCATTTGCTGAAATTGTATAATTAATATCATTTCCATTATATGAATCTTTGACAAAAATATAACGACCTTTTTTAGTATTATCTCTTGATGGTCGCATTTTAAATACAAAGCCACCCTCATACGCTATATTATCTATAATATCTTTTACTTTTTCAGGTTCTGCTGAAGCATATCTACATATCCAAGAGTTTCTAGCTGTATCTAGTTCATTCCAACCCTCTAAGTTTGCGTCTGTTGTATCCCAACCCGTTTGGTCTGCTAATAAATCTCTGTGAATTTCGTGTGGTTTAATAGCTGAGCCTGAGCCGCCATTATAACTTTTAACTTTACCATCTGCTCCGCAATATAGATGGCCCATTTGCTCAACAGCAGTAGCACTTCCTGTAGGCTCATTCTCCATATCTATTCCTTCAGAAACTAAGAAAGGCCCAAAGTTACCAAGCTCAAATGTTACGTAAGCTGACATATTATTACCTTGAATATTAGTAAACTCTGCTTCCATTTTTACTCTAAAATTGCCTACACTAGCAGGAGAAGATAAATCAAATGTGTATGTTCCTGTACCATTACCTCCATCTATATCATAAAATATATCTTGATTGTAGTTTGCATTTGTTGTAGCTGAGCCTGTAACATCTGTGAGCCTTATATAGTCATTAGCTGAGTTTTGTAGAGTACCACCCAAAGCACAATACCAATCCATTGTCATTCTGTATCGTAAAGCTCTTGATGGGTATTTATATCTTATTTCAAAATATCTTGTAATTCTATTTGTTCCATTTAATCCCTGTCCTGCAGGTTGAATGTTTTGTAATTTCCAATAAATATTAGCTGACGTATTTACACTTGAATCAGCATTGATATTAGTTCCAAAAGGATTTTGCAATTGATTTGCTGTAGTAGTCCAATCATTACCATCATAATTATTTCCACCATATTCAACATTAGAAAAGTGTATTGTGCAGTTACCTGTGTCAGGAGTAATATCTCCATTAGATTTATATGTAGCTAATAAATCATTTCTAGCATAAGCTGCTTTTCCTTGAGTACCATCAGCTAAGGTTTGATGGTTGTTTTGTACATCACTAAAGCCTGCAAAAGTTTCCCCATTAGGAGGTTCAATAGGAGCAAATGAGTTTGTCCATACGTTCCATAAGTGCGGTCTTACAAAAGTTCCGCCTAAATTTTGAGGTAGTAAACATTTTATATATTCTTCTTGTTTGTCAATTGGGATAGGAAAACATACAGCACTATCTACTATTTGAGGATTAGCTGTTGTACTTTCTTCGTGTGTGAAATCTCCGTAAGCTACAGGATAAAATTGACCGCTAGTTCCTAATTTAGAGGGTATTGTAAGCCAATCATAAGGCCGTTCAGTTACAGAAGCTATATTTACCTCAGCTTTATTGTGAGTAATTTCTAATATACGGCCTGTATATAACAACGCTGCGTCACTTAAATCAGTTACACCTATTTCATCAGTTATATCTCCACTTGTTAAACCACTATCAAAATAAGAGTATAAACTACAGCTTCTATTTATAAAATTATAAGCCCCTCCAAATAATATAGCATTAGTTTCTAGTATTGTTTCAGTTTGTGCTGTACCTGTATCAGAAAAAGGTTTAAAGTTTATTTTTCTATTCTGTATAGTAAAGCTACAATCTGAAGATTTATACCTACCTTTATATATACTTATTGATTCTGATACACTTGGTAGTGCTGTTAATATCCCATAGACACTATATGTTGTGCCTGATACTCTAATCTTAGAATCATACATTCCAAAAAATATTCTTTGTTTTTGTTGATAGCCATTATTGTATTGAAGTTCCAATACCCACTTTTCTATTGTTGATGGCTTTTTAGATTGTGTAAACCAATTATTAGGATAATCTTGAGGCATTACAGCTCATACCTTTCAGTTCTATCAGCTATAGGTTTTAATACATTTCTATAATATTGTTCATTTGTCATTACTGAACCAATAGTTATCTGTTGGGCGGGCGGAGCAGGAGTAATATCATCTAAATCAACAGGTTGTGCGGATGAAAGTGTTGGGTCTGCTAATATATCAGATGTATTTTGAATACTACCAAGCATTGTTGAAGGAGGAGATACAACGCCGCCATATTCGTAGTATTTACGCTTCTTAACTGCTCCACCTGCATTAAAGGAAGCTGAATCATTGTGTTTATCTAAATTAAAATTTGGTTTCATTGTAGGAGCTGCGGGCAAACCTGATACCCAAGCTTGTCCTATCTTTCCTAAGCTTGTCATACCTCCTTTTGGGAAAGAAACAGGGTTATACCCTACAAAGCCTCCCGCATTACGAAAAGTCGTGTATTTTTGCGGATTTTGGTTTATATCTTTTAATAGTTCAGGCCCAAGAATATCTGTAGATTCACGCTTTATAACATATTCTCCTGCTGTAAGCATAGCGGGAACATCATCTTTTGTACCGCTTCCTAAACGAGGGTCTATATAACCACCTTTATTTTCCCATTGAATTTCAGGCTCCTCCATTTCAGGTACTTCAGCTTCAGGTGGTTGGAATTGTGAGCTTTCAATAGCTTGTACATTTGCATATCCTGCTGCTAGTGCTGCTGCGGCAGCTGCTGCTCCTAATGCAGGACCTACAACAGGAATACCCGCCATAGCTTTATATGCTGCATTTGCTGAAGCAATAGCGTCCATAGTTGCTTGAACTCTTGCTATATCTCTAGCTGTCTTAGCTCCTATCATTCCTGCTTTAGCCATTATAGCTGTACTTTGAGCTACACTATCAACGCCTGCTTTAGCACTTGCGAAAATATATTGAGCTTTCTTTTTATTTACCCATTTATCTATTTTGTTTTGTGCTATTCCTGCTTTTTTATAAGCTTTAACTTCTTCAGCTAAGCTGTCTTTGTACATAGAAAATGTTTGAGCTCTCATTGAATTTAGCTCATCATCAAAGGCTCTTTGTATTTCTAACTTAGCGTCAGCTGTTATTTGGTCATCATCATCTGCTGTATCAGTAGTTATTACAGCTCCTGCGTCAAAACCTTGTACGTCTTGACCTTTTATAGACCAAGTTTTTAATAGTTCTTTATTGTACTCTATTAATCTTTGCTTAGCTTGTTCTAGCGTTTCTCCCTCTTTTTTAAACTTTTTAGCTAATACATCAAGAGATTCGCCTGCTTGTACTTCATATTTATTATCTGCTAACTTTTTCCTTATTAAACCAAATTTTTCAAATATTTCTTTTTGGGTAAGACCTAGCTTCAAGTAATCTTTTATTTGCTTTTCTATTTCTTCTTTTTGAGTAATAGATAAATCTTTTATTCCTTTTTTATATGCTACCTGTAGAGCTAATTCTTCTATTTGCTTTTGTATCTTTGTTTCTTGCTTTTCTTTATAAGCGTCATAAGATTTGTTTAAATTATCTTGTGCTTGCTGCCCTTCTGTTTTTGTCTTTTTTAAATTATCTTGAAACTTTATTTCATTTTTTATAGCCTGTATAAGTTCATTGTATTGAGTAGTTTCAAAAGTTACATTTCTAAGGTCTCCCTGTGCAGCTTTTTCTTGTTCGTTTAATAGTTTTAATACAGCTAAATACTTTAAGAGGTCAGTTCTATATTTACTAATTTTCTTGCCTGCATATTCGTAATTTTCTCCTTGGTCTACCATTTGCTTTTGTGTTCTGTCTAAAGCGTCATAACCTTTGTCTTCATATAATCTTTGAGCTTCTTCATATTCATCAATAGCTACATTTAATCCGTTTATTCCATTTTGAACATCTATTTTTTGATATTTAAAGAAGTTTTCAGTTATATTTGCAATTTTTTGGTCTTTCTCTATACCCTCTAATGTATCTGCTACACCATTAATTTGTCTTATATAAACAGCAGCATATTCTTCACTAATAATCTTAGCTAGTCTAGCTATCTTTCTCATTTTATAAGCTTGTGCTAATTGGTCATTTAAATCATCAATATTAGATTCATCGTAAGCGTCATTAGTATCTCTTTTTGCAGCAGCTAATCTTTCTTCTGCTTCTACCAAGTTCTGTGTTTTTATAGCTTCTATAGCTCTTGCACTACCTGAAGCGTTTGCGTTACTCTCAGACGATTCAAATACATCCATCCAATCCAATAATAATCCTATACCTGTACCAAGTAAAACAACGATTGCTCCAATACCTGATGTTATCATTGCTGTCCTTAGCACTTTAAAAGCCGTAGAAGCCGCTATAACAGACCATTTTAACTTCATAAATGCTATACTAGCAATACTAACAGAAACGCCTATTCCTGTGAAATATGCTTTTATTTCTTCTGTATCAATACCACCTATCCAATCTGCTAAAGCTAATCTAGTTTGTATTAATGCAGGATTTAACTGCTCTCCAATTTTGATATATAAGCCCTCAGTAGCACTATTAAGTTTATCCATTGAACCTTGAGCTGTGTTTTCCATTATTTTACGCATTCTATCAGCTGAGCCTTCAGCATTATCAAACGCATTTTTTAATTCACCTAAACCATCAGAGCCTTGTACTAAAGTTAGAAAAGCTGCTTTAGAACGCTCGTCTAAAAAAGAACTTGCTTCACCTAAATCAAAATTAGATTCTTTTAGTTCTTGCATTCTTATTACTAAATCGTCAAATGTTTTTACTTGATTAAAGAATAACTTGTTGAGTTTGGATGTAGGGTCCATCATTTTGGATAGTATATTTTTTAATGATGTACCTGCTAATGAGCCGTGTATACCTGCGTCAGCTAATTTAGCTAATATCGCAGTAGTTTCTTCTAATTCAAAACCTGCTGCGTTTGCAATAGGGGCTATCACTTTCATACTCTCTTGGAATTTTGTTAAGTCCAATGCACTACTACTAAAACTCTTAGCCATAACATCAGTAACTCTACTTGTTTCCTCTGCGTCTAATCCAAAACCACGTAAAGTTGAGCCTGATACTACTGCTGATTGAGCTAAGTCCTCGCCCATTGCTATAGATAAGTTTAGAGTTGCTTCGGTAGCCCCTACTATTTCTTCAGCAGAAAATCCTAGTTTTGCAAATTCTAATTGTAATGAAGCTACTTCCATTGAGGTTTTAGCAGTTTCACTACCAAGACGCAATGCGTCATCTGATAGTAATTTAAAAGCTTCTTGTTTTTCTATTTCGGAAAGTTTGTCGTTAGTTCCTATAGCTACCGCATTTACTTTAGCCATAGAATATTCAAATTCTTGTGCTTTCTCAGACGCTGTAGCTAAAGCTTTACCTACTGCGACTAAAGCGATTGTAGCTGAGGCTGCTGCAACATTAGCTGCATTCATACCTCCTGCTATTTTTTGGCCTGCTCCATCTCCCTTTTGACCTGCATTGTCTAGCCCACCGCCTAGCTCATTAACCTTTTTCTTAGCATTAGACGCTCCTGTTCCACCTTGATTAAGACCTTTGTTAATCTTATTACCTGCTGCAACACCTTTACTACCTGTCTTATCTATGTTGCTCTGTAGGTTTTTTATCTTGGTTTCAGCACTACCTGAATTAACCTTAACGTCTATATTAATACTTGTTTTATCAGCCAATTTTTGCTCCGTTTATTTTTGCTAGAAACTCATAATGTTGTTTGTCTTTATCTTGTACAAAACAATATGCCTCAAGGACATCATATAAACTTCTTTTGTACCACTCTTGAAGATTAGCACGAGGGTCAATGCTAAATATTATAACGGAAAAAAATCTGTATTTACGCTGCTGTTCTGCGAATATTTGCTCTAACTCGCTTTGGCCGCCTCTGCTTCCATCCCCTGCTGTACTTCTTCGGCCATAAAGAATATCCCCGAAAGAATCATAGATGAGGCGTTCAACATAAAAAAATCACATATTACTTTCAACGCTATTGAAAAATCTAAGTTTTTGGCTTCTTCTTCCATACCTAATACTAACTCAACGAAGTTTTTAAGTTCTCCAATTGAAGCTAACATTTTGGCTACTTCACCTAATTTTAGGTCAGGGCTTCTTAACTTATTTGAATCCAATTTATCAATTATTGGTATTATTTTTTCATATAGCTCAATACTTATAGTTTCAGGGATATTGTAATCTTTCCCGTTAATTTCTACCGCATTCGGCTTGCTTACTACTTTAGGCGTAGCCTCTACGTCTTTATTTTTACTCATTTAAACTCCTGTTATTTTTTACCAATAGCTTTCTTAATACCACCCCATACTATATCTAGTAGTATATCATCATACTTAGTAGGTGTCATTTTTACTATTTTTTCACACATCCAAAATATTGAAAGTGCTAATGTCCAATTGCTTGCTAACCATTCCATCATAATTTATCTCCTTTATGAATTATATAATATAAGACCTATTATCCTTAAGGACAATTCTTATTTTTTATTTCCATCAATTACTTCGCCCCATAAGGACGTTTTACCATTTATTATCTGTATAATATGACAAGTAAAGTTTCCACTTTTATCAAAATCAACGATAGCAAATGCGTGAGCCCAATTAACTGCTCTGTTCTTTAACCATACATTAGCCTCTGATGACATATCTTTTAAGCAACCTAATGACCAAGCTGATTTAGGCCCGTCTACGTGTGTCACAGACATTTGTTGTAAGTCGTGATGGTGGCCATACATAATATTACATCCTAGCTTTACTAAGTGATTTTTAGTATGATATTGACCTCCAAATTGGTCGCCGTGATAAAAATATAACTTTCCTATCTTTAATTTCTTACCATTAGGATAATATTTATATCCTCTTTCTTTTAACTTTACAGCATTTTTAAAAGCATACTTTCCAACGTAAGGATGTTCTTCTACGAACATATTTGTC
>VTLG01000732.1_pt1 | contig 34210 bp, 30 predicted proteins | sample 4694571 | NCBI WGS metagenome assembly VTLG01 (sample SAMN12604809, study PRJNA352737) | marine metagenome | biome: ENVO:00000447; feature: ENVO:00000209|ENVO:00000569|ENVO:01000036; material: ENVO:00002151; isolation source: viral sequences binned using virsorter ...
ACCCGCTACAAACGGCTTGAGAACCAGATCTTCTGCCATGCCGGAGTCGATTAACTCCCGCAGCGTAACCGCTCGATCCCGAACATCGCCCCGACGACCCAGGCGAATGTCGATGGCCTCTGCCAATGTCTCAAGGTACTTGCGTAAAGGCGGGTCTATTTTTGCAGGAGGCGCAGGAATATTTGGCACTTTGGCCGCAACTGTTGTCCTGGGTTGACTGACTCTATCGATCACGGATTTCAGCCATTGACTGGGCTAAACAGACCTCATTAATGTTCACTGCACCGCTGACCTCGATCTCCCATTCCTGGCCTATAGTTGCAGGGAGACGCATCACAGGTTCCTGTAGAGTGACATTGCTGATAGAGGAGGGCGTTGTTGTCGCCTGTGTATAGGTCGATCCACTTTTAGACAAAGTGTATTGCGCGGTCAACGTGCCATCAGCCCAGACTTTTACTGTAACTGGGTAAGTATCTGCATGTACTGAGATCCAAGCCATAGAGACAGGCTTAGGCGTCACAAACTTTTTGCTCTTCCAGGTCAATGTAGAATTGGTAGTACCGCCCCGATACTTCTTAACCTTGTTTGCAACAATAGTATAAAGCTGTCCGTCTTTAGGATTCATGTACCCACCACGTACTTCTGCAGAAGAAGTAATTGTGGACAGAGAATTCCTTTCGTTCCGTGGATCATAGATCCAGCCGCCATGAGAGCCGCCCGAAGACCAGAAAGCAACGTAGGTCCCCTCGTGTTCAAAAGCTCGAATGACAGTTGGGTAGTAACTCGCGTTCCATTGTTTGACTGATATTTGTCCCTGGGTAACCAGTCGCCCTGTGCCTCCTGTTACTGCAACCAGTCCATCGGGCGCTGCGTACAACAGGTAGTCGCCCATATCCACAACTGATTCTCTATTTACGCAGGCTTGCGCGAGGTCAAGTTTGACAGCAGTCATAGCTGATGGGTCCACACCAGTAATAAAGTAAGGATGACCGTCGGTCAGTGCTACAGCACCATCTGAGGTGCTGCCGATAGCGACAATGTCCTCATCTAAAGTGATTCGATAGGCAACAGGCCAAGCGTGAGGCAAGTAAGGCTCAGATAAACAGAAACGTTTACCACTAAATCCTGCAAACACACCGTTCGAGAGGGGGGTTAAGCCTTGCAATGCGCCATCGGGGTAAAGAGAAGTATCGTCATCTGGTGGACCTATCCACGTATCTGATGGGAGTACTTCGCCCAGGTCAGCAGCATCAGTAGTGTCAGAAAAACTCGTAGCTGCTATTGCCACAGAACCTACGAACTGGAAGGTTGTGTTAGTTGAACCTGTGTTTGAGCGATAGATGCGTTTCAAAGCACCTGTCCCAAAGTTGTAGTTACCACTAGGTACATGACCAGAGGCCATTGTTACCGTCACAGTTTCATCATCTGTTAAGTCGATAGGTGTAGTGGCTGCAGAAGGAGGGCCTTCTTCACCATAAACCGTTACTAGCGTATATACATAAGACACTGAGTAGGGGTCTTGTGTGGACGATGCTGTCCCAGACTTTGATACCGAGGGCGCATTGGTAGGCGCTGGTACACCTAGCCTGTAACTTGTGGCTGGGTAACCAGAAGAACCTGATACCACTCCTGATACAACGCCCATCCTTGGGTAACCACCAGCACCACCTTCTCCGCTCCAATAGACCCGTTTATTAGTATCAGAAGCAATCGGTCCTTCAGCAGCTTTAACGTAGCTGTCGTTCCACTCTAGCCAATTTGCATTGTTGTAGTAAAAAATTGAATTTCTGGAGCTACTCTGAAGAGTATAGGAATCACTGTCGTCAGTGATCGGGGACAATCGGCCCGATTCAAAATCTATATTTTGTGCAGTCTGTGCGAACTCTTCCGCCAACAGACGTGGGCTTACGCCTGGGGCAATCCCGCTAAAGGTTTCCCGTTTGAAATAGGCCATGTTCTCTCATTGCGTTACTAAAGTTATTATCAAACCCGCCATCCCGCTAATCAGAGCCAAGGCAAGCACGAAACCATTTCTGCTAATTGCCTCTAGCCGTTCGTCTATTTTGTCCAGGCGATTGAAGATCGTCTTCGATCTTTCTTCACACATGGCCTCATGGACCGCTATCCTTCCAATAGCAGTCTCTTCTTCAGTCGCTTCGGTCTTACGATTCCTCGTCTTTCTCGTCGCCATCGATCAACCTAATGATGTTGTTTTTGACAGTATTCAAAGCGGCTTCCGCTAACGTTGTATCTGCCGCTTTTTCAGCAAACTTCATTTCTGCCCGCTGATACAAAGCTAAGAGTTGTTTTACTTCATCCGACAAGGTATCTACAAAATACTCTTTGTCGTTAATAGTTATTTTCTGTCGTTGTTCCGCTTGATCCATTAATGGTTCCGCCATTTCATTACCCTCTTTACTAGATGACTATATATTAGCATCACTAAAGTATTCGGCCAAATTAACCTGGCCCTCCTATGCCTCCTCCAATGCTTTGACTTTTGCTTCTAGGGTTTCTATTTTTGCTATAGCTTCTTGTAATGCAGAAACGTACAAAGCATCTTTATCAGTTAATTTAGATACATATCTTTTTTCTGTATCTTTTGTTAAATCGTATTCAAGATCTTCTTTATCTGAAGCGTCTTCTTCTGTAATCCAATAATTATCTACTTCTAAAACTTCTTGAGCTATAAAACCTCTTCTTGTTCCTTTTTTTCTTCCAACAGTTTCATCTTTCCAAGTAAATGTTCTAGGAGTTAATTTAGAAATTAAATCTAAACCTCCTGTAAAGTTTTCAATATTTTCTTTAAGTCTTAAATCTGACAAAGAACCAATAGAAGTATCTGTGCCAGTTAAGTCTCCGTTTGCTGCTATTTGAAAACGATTTGTAGGCGTTTGACCTGTAGCACTTGCTGTTGCCACACTCATAAAGTCTAATGCACCAGACAAATTACTTCTTATAAGAAAACCTGCGTGTCCAAAAGTTGAAAACGTATTTGCGCTATCTTCAGAAGCTGTACAAAATCCAATATAAGGATAACCAGCAGAACCAAACGCTCCAATAGTTCCAAAATATCCAGCAGTATTATTTGTATGTCCAAACTCTATAGCCGCTCCGCTAACTCTTGCGTTTAAAATACTCATTGTTTGTTCAGCAACAGCACCTATTCTTACTACACCATCTGATTGAATACGCATCCTTTCGGTTGCATTTGTACAAAGTCGCAAATCGTGATTTGTTAAACTGCCAAGAACAGGAAGATTGTCACCTGCAACTCCAATGTAAGACTGAACATTTCCACCATTACCAACCACTGCATAAGCAGCAGAGCTTGATGATCTGTTTATCTCTAAAGCGTGTGTTACTGATGTAACTCCAATTCCTACGTTTCCCTCATCAGTAAACGTGACAAGGTTTGCTGAGTTTGCATAATTGTTAATAGCTACGTCTGAACCAGAAGCTCCGGGGCGAATAATCGTCCAGTTGTTACCATCATTTGTAACTCTAGGAGTTGCTGTGCCGCCTGTTTGCTTTATGTGGTAGCCTTCTGTCGCTCCATTTGGGGCAATCAATTCCCCATTAAAAGTAGCAGCCCCACCTTCTGACATATCAAAAGTAAGAGCATCAATAACAGAACCGCCATCATTGCCTTGTATCTTAATGTCTGCGTCTTGAACCGCTGAATACAGTTGAACAAAGCCCGAGTTGTCCAAAACAAATCGGAGATGCTCTGTGCCTCCATCTTTAAAACGTATTTTCCCGTCATCGGCATCAAGGTTTATTTCGCCAGCAACATCCAAAGTTAAATCGCCAGACGAGAGATCGATCTCTGTGCCGTCTATTGTAATGTTATCTACCACTACACCAGCGTTAGCCGTAATAGTCCCAGCGAATGTAGAGTTTATATTTTCATCAATGCTGATCGCTGGTGAGCTTCCGACAACCGATCCAAGACCTATCACTAAGTCATCAGCAGAATCATCTAGCCCTATGTAGTAGTCCTGGGCATTCCCATCAAAGACAATCTTCGTGTCTTCCGCTGTTGCATCGCCAATGGTAAGAGTGGGCGAAACAACAAGAGCCGAATCAAAGTCTACTAAGTCAGGTGAGATTTTAGTTATTGCCATTAAATTATTCCCATGTATTAATCAGCCCAAGGAGTGAATTGTTGTAACCCATACTGAACCGCTACTAACTTCGTTTCGCTTCCTGAAAAGGTTACGTCTTCTTGAGCAATGCCTATAATCATTGCCATTTTGTCTGCTTTCATACCTATACCAGCCGTTGACGATGTACAGATTCCATCACCTACAGAAATATTTCCTTTTTCGTTATTACAAAGAATATGTCCGTCACCTAATACCAATGCTTGATGTTCATTATCTGGATTGTGTGGAGCATCGTTCATTGAACTGCCATAAGCTCCTAGAACCTTTTTAGAATATGCTCCTGATGATTTTTGTACGCTATACCTAATACCTCTTTCCGTATCAGCCTCCTCTAATTGTGTGTAACTTAACGAAATAGTTTCTAGTAAAGTTCCGTAGGGGTAAGCGTTTTCAGGAGAATCTGGATCGTTGTCAGCGTCTGGTATTACACAGGGGTGATGAGCTGTAAAAGCCCCATAAGAAACTGAACCACTGCTCCATGTAATGTAGCCTTGGTTTACTGTGAAATCACCATTATCAAATCCCATTGCGTAGTTCGTGCCAGCTTGATTATCAGAGCCACAGCCAATTTTAATTCCATACCTGTTAGAACCATTTCCATCATTATGATAAACAGACAACCAACCTGAATTATTTCCCATAACTTTAAATACGCTATCTTTAGTTCCATTCCAAGCTGTGCCAAGTCCAACTGATCCATTATCAAAGATACGCATCCTTTCTGTGCCACTGGCGCCAGTGTGTACTCTGAAAGTACCGGATTCTCCCATTTGAGCGATTAATGACCCGGGATAGCTACCATGTTCATTACCATAAACCCAAAGCCCTGCACCTCTTGCGGTAGAACCGCCACCACCACCGGCGTCTAAGCCAACGCCATAGGTATCTGAACCGTCTGAAGTTGTGGTTTCTAATGTTGCTGCCCATGAGTGATTATGAATCTCCGAGTGATACCACGACGCGATTGATCCATCCGCTGAACCGCTGGCTTGACTGCTCGAGAAAACAAAAGAACCGTCTGTAACGCCTTCTTTAAACTGGACCGCGTAACCAGTACCGAGATATTTTTCTGCCGATCCATCGTTATAAAAATTTGCGCTTAATCGAAAGCTTTCACCATTTCCGCTTGTTGTAGTTGCGAGGCTCCCCCAAGGACCAATCTGGAGCGCCCTGAAATTAGAATTCCAACTCTCCGGCGTGACGCCAAGTCCTGCGTTTTGACTTGAATTTAGAGTTAATGCGGTTGTTTGGGAACTTCCTCCTGTATTGAAATTTATGTCCGCAGCTTCAATTTCCATCGACTCCCAAGTGTTCGATGCGTTTAGTGCAGCAAATGCTATGCGTGAATTTGAATTGTAATAGATCGTTCCACGCCGCCCCCCGCCAGAATGAAGAATTACTTGAAAGGCTTGTAAAGGCGCGGGAGATGATGCTCCGGCTGCATTTATTGAAACGTTTTTTCCAAAAATGGCGTTACCGCCTTCTGACATATCAAGAGTAAGAGCAGTAACTGTACTACCACCATCGTTTCCTTTAAAAATTAAATCTTTGTCTGATGTGGCGTTATACAAAACCATACTGCCACTATCAGAAGTAAACGTGGCTAAAGTTGTCCCCGCGTCTTTGAATCTAAAAGCTCCGCTATCTGCATCAAGAATGATGTCTCCAGCAATATCAAGAGTTAGATCACCTCCGTCCGATATGGTAGATCCATTTATTGTGATGTCATCGATGGTCAGTGTAGTCAGCGTACCTAGAGACGTAATATTAGGCTGTGCCGCAGTTGTGATCGTGATGTCAGCTGCGGTTAACTCTGATGGTGTTTTGGTTAGCGCCATCTGTTATGCCTCCTTCAGAGCTTTGACTTCTGCTTGTAATTCTTCAATTAATGTTTGTTGTTCTTGGACTGCTTTAGTGAGCATTGCGGCATAACCTTCCCAGCCGTTTAGTCCCCACTGATCGTTTTCAGTATCATTCCACGCTAAATGTTCATCGGCTGTGATAGCTTCTTGGGCAATAAAACCTAACTGTCTTTTTTCGCTTTCTTTCCAAGTAAATCGAACAGGTTTTAATTTTTTGATTGTCTCAATGCCAGACAAGTCATAATCAAAATCTTTTTTCAACCGCCGATCTGAGGAAACAACAATTAAATCGCCAGTAGAACTATTCCAATAGACGGTATAACGGTTTGCGTCAGCTCCGGTTGCCGAAAATCGAATCATTCCAGAGACAGCCAGTTTCGCGGTGTCTATAGCCACCATTCGTTTGCTTGATGAAGCTGTAATTTTTTGCAGCGTAGTTCCATCACCTACACCAATTTGAAAAGTATCTGCATCGGCGTAAGTCGTTCCCATGTACCACGTTCTATCGGTTCCGTGGTTAAACATATAAACGCCCTGTCCACGATCCTCTGGAGAGCTGGCCGAATCAGAACTTTCAAGCAGAATCGCTCCTTGAGTGTATCCAGTGTCTCCGGTACTTTTAAATCTAGCTTGAATTTCTCCTGAAATCCCAACGTCAAGGTCATACGAAGGGCTGGTATTTCCCATCCCTACTCTGCCATTTTCATGCCATGACATCGCTCTAGTGCCACCAGAAATACCCACATCCAAATAATCGTCTGACCCCGAGCCTGATCTTGCTCCCCAGCTCCACGCTTCATTACCAGTATGAGTTACTAAATGATAATCTCCGCCGCCTGAAGCTACGGTTTGGACAAGTTGTCCGTCATTCTTTATCTCAACGTTGCTGGCAGAATTAATAACCATGCTTGGGGTTGTACCATTACCAACCGCAGAAGTAGCAGTTACAAACTCAAGTCTCCCAGAGGTTCCCGAACTATCATCCGTTCGCCCCCTAATGAGCGCATAAGCATTAGTATCCAAAGCGTTCTGAAACCAAATACCTCCTAGCCCATAATCAGCATTAGCTCCCGCTGCCGCTTTGAGAACTAATGCGGCATCGTTAGAACTACCAACATCCGTTCTTTCTACTTTGATATGGGCGGCATTAAACCCAGAACCTTGAATATGAACCGCGTTATCCGGGGCCGCGTGTCCTATGCCCACATAGCCAGAGCCATCAAAAGTCATAACGCTTCGTGAATCAGTTACATCATAAATCTCTAGTTTTCCATTAGCCGTTTGCCCATCAACAATTTTCCATTCTTGAGTAGTAGATCCGGTTTTTTTAATGTTGAAGCCAACCACACTATTTGACGCAACTTCTGTTTTGACCATTGTTGTGCCAGAAGATTTTTCTAAATGAAGCAGTTCATCTCTGGCATTGCCAGTGCCACCAATACCAATGTTGCCGCTGCTATCAATCAGCATCCTAGTGTTGTCAGCAGTTATGAAGTTCATCTGGTCAGCGTTGGGGGTTGAAATTCCGCACCCCGCATCAGTAAACTGCAACCCTGCAACAGTTGCATTACCAACGTCAGTTATTCTTGCTTTTGCAGCAGCAGTTAATAATCCGCTAAAACTAGCGTTTGAAGAAGAATCAACGGTTATAGCGGCTGTAGTTCCTACTGTTGCTCCACGTCCAATAAGTAAAGAATCGGCAGAGTCATCAAGACCTATGTAGTAATCTTGAGCGTTACCGTCAAATACAATTTTAGTGTCTTCAGCACCTGCATCGCCTATTATTAAGCTAGGCGTAGTACCTTTTAAAGTCATAACACTATTAGTCAGTGTCAGTACTTCAGTACCAGCTATATCCATCCTTATAGTATCTTCATCAGAAGACTCTTCGACCTGGATCAAGGTATCCGAATCCGCATCAGCCAGTTGTGAAGCAGTGCTTATGTTCGTAGCTGTATTAAGGATCGCCTCTACAGCAACGCCTGTTGGGGGTGCAGTTGAGAATGTGATAACGGAGCCAGATACTGAGTAATTACCCTTACTCTGATACACACCATCAAAAAATACCTGGACGTTATTTTCATGGACAATTCGAGTCCCCACATCGAGAGTCACATCACTGTTGTCACCCGTCATGGTGGCTTTAATTAGGTTAGATCCACCAACCGTGGTAGCCATATGGTAGGCTGTAATGACACGGCTATTTGCTGGAGCAGCACTAAACGTTAGCGTTGTCCCGCTAACGCTGTAGGCATTGTGTGCCTGGAAAACACCATCGACGAAAACCAACAAATTATTTTCGTTGTCAGGTTGACGGCTTAGGGTAAAGGTCGTATCGGACCCGTCTCCTGTAAAAATGTCGGTGTCCATCATCATGCCTGCACCCAGGCCATCGATAACATCTTGTAACAAAGCAGAAGTTAAACGAAGTTCGACCTTGGAATCCTGCGCCCAGGATTGAGCTGATGTTCCATCCTGCGCTCTTACGATAGTGAACGTATTACTCGAAAGATTAGTAGCTTTGACAATCTCTCGATTAGTTCCACTCTCAATGGTCAACCAGCAGTAATCGTTCGCTCCCGATATATCTGGGAAGTCAGACGCAGATGCAACTACCAGGGTAGTCACAGAGTTATTGATCGCTGTTGCTACCGTCGTGCTTGCATTGTTTGTAAATTTAACAGGCATTTAATTCACTCTTTGGCTTTACCTATATTGATTGCGATTGCTTCAATAACTGGGTAGATGTATTTGGCAATAAACGCATCGTCCTTGGGGGTAGGTGTTGCAGCACAAATTGCCGAGGCAACGGTAACCAGCAAGGTTGCGATATTGATGATCGTAAGAATATCCACCTAAACCTCCTGTTAACTTGCTGTCACAGTCCATGTAATCGTCATGGAATCCGAAGCAGCTTTGTTTATGGTTGAGAAAACGGTTCTACATAACATTGTTCCGCCAGAAGAGGCGTTAAGTATTCCCGCTTCTGTAAGTGCAGCAGTGCCGGTTCCTGCAGCAAACGTTGCAACGTATACAACGTCAGCGCCTGAGACCGTTGTACTGGTAAGTGCTTGCCGAGCAGATTCTGCCCCGAGAGCTGTATTACCTGCTGCAGCAGCCGTATTGTTAGTACCAATAGCCATATGTGACATTGCCGTAGCACTCGCATCTTTCATACGTGAAGCAACGTAACCCTTGCCTGCGGTGGTAACTAAGTTAGGGATCTCCTGAACCACTTCGCCGTTCAGCTCTATGGTGAGTTTTCCCGTCATCTCCATATTTTCATCTAATATCATTTTTAAGGTCCTATTCGTTAAGTGGTCCGAAGTTAAATTGAGAGCCATTTACTGTCCCGCTCGCGGAAGTCATCAAGTAAGCAAATGACTCGCCAACGGAAAAGGTATCGGTAAAAGGTTTTGAGTAAGTAAACGCAGCGGTATCCTGCATCGTAGTAATGTTGCCTTTGACTGCTGAAATATCTTTCGTGAAGGCATCGACAACCGCGCTGTCGTCTAATGTGAAAGCATCGGTAAAGCTGGGGTTAAAGGCCATCGCTGAAACAAAGGAATCGCCCAACGTGACGCTGTCAGTCTTCACCGCTCCATAACTAGAAGCATGAGTCTCTGAAAAAGTAATGGACTCAGTAGTTACTTTTCCATAAGAAGCCGCTGGACTATCACTTAGGGTTGCCGATTCAGTGAAGCTTCTTGCCCAGGTCGTTACGATACTTGCGGATTCGCCAAGAGTCACCGAGTCTGAAACCGCCTTGCCATAAGATACCGAGGGTGAATCAGTTAACTCCTGGGTGTCTGCATAACTACGTTGCCAGTGCATAGCAACGACTGGGGAATCAGACAGTGTCGTAGAGTCTGATAATCTTTGCCATAGCAAGAATGGATCAAGCTTTATCTCTGTACCACGCAGAAGCCGATAGCTAAAAGAAGCCGTCGCCTTTTGATAGGTAACAGAGGACTTGTGGTCCGCCTTGGTTATGATGATTTTTTTAGCCATCAGTCGAAGTCCGAACGCACCTGTAGTTTCACAAGATCGTAGACGGTCTGTATGCCGCCACCTGAATCTGTTACCTCTATCTCTCCCTCAAAAGTCCCGGCAGTATCGAGCGTTCCTGTAGGCCAATCAGTTGCTACTTTACCGTTAGAGCCATCTGTCACAGAACAGGTGAGAGTGCTCTTAACAGTTGTTTCCCCTAGTTCACGTATACGAAGCTTTACCGTTGCTCCTGTCAGATTGACTGGTGCCCAGGTGGTTTCGTCGTTTTCATCCAGGGTAGCGCCTGTAGCTGCCGTAGCCGCATCGCGTATCTGGATTGTCAACGTTGGCTTGGTATCGCCTGTGACTAATTTAATGGTGTCTGAATATGCCATAATCCCTCCATTATATTAGTGATGCTAAAGTATGGAAACACATTAATAGCACCACATCATTGGCGTTGATTCTCTTATATCGACGTGGATAAAGCCCTTAGCCACGCCTATTCCTGTAAACCCAAATTCAAGCGCATTCTTAACAATTTGGATTCTTTGGTTACCTCCGTTCACTTGTATATCGGCGGCAATGCCATAGCAATGTTGACCAGGGTTTGCTTTCGCCTTTTCAATTGAATGTTCGACGGATCGATAACCGCTGGTAATAATGAATGGGAAACCACAAACTCCTCGAAGCTCATCAAGCATGAGGATAAAGTCCTCGTCCATTTCATTGTCACCAGTCTCCTGACAGTTAAAGTCTTCTATTTTGAAATACCGGAAGTTCATTTGTTTACGCCCTTGGTTTTTTCGAAGCTTCGTAACCCGCCAAGCCCAAGCATCCCCATCAACACTGTCATTAGAGTAGACATGTCAAATTCGGGTAGGGCAGGGATGTCTGCACCAAACATGGTTATAAAAAACAAAGCGATAGGTTGGCCAAGAAAATGCCAAGCAAGGGCTAATGCACAAGTCCAACCACACAAAGGACGCCACGAAGATTGGAACCAATTACCCTGGGCTTCCATCTTATTGACGTCAATCTGTGCGAGAGCGATCTCCTGTGCGTGTTTATCTGACATCGTGGCTATCTCATGTGCCATTTTGTCCCTGGCGTTCTTGTCTGGAATGACCTTTTCAAGAAGTCCCGTAACAGGGCCGATTAAAGAAGCTAGTGCCATAACATCCTCACTGTACGTTGTTCAAAACAGGAATCGGGCGCAACCAGTCGCCGTCCATTAAAGTATCGTCAAACAGATCTACAACTGGGACCTGGGAAACAAGCGGATTGTCCCCCCAACCCCATGAATCCAGTGCGCTAACAGGTATAGACCAGGGGCCTAATGCTCCAGACTTTTCGAACAGCTCCCACATGTATTCAGGAGTACTCATGTTATCGGTACGAAATGTTCTGTCTGATGCCTCAATGCCTGGGATTGCAATCTGCGCTAACCAGCGGGCTAGTTCCTTGAACTCAAGTCCTACTGCAGTCAAAGGTAACAATGCAGTAGCTGCCAATAGGATCAGCATCCCGCCGCCTTCAAAGTCTCCATCTTCCCGATAGCGATTTTTAATCTCTCGACCAATGCCACCAAGAACAGTTTTACCGTAAGAATAGAAATAAGACTTAAGCTGAAAGAGAAGGACAAAAGTAGGGTCACTAGCCCACATGGGTCGTTCTGCTGGGTTAGGTCTAACAATAGATTCATCAACAAAAGTCAGTATTGCGTCACGTACCTTCTTTCCTTCGGGACTATCAAACTCTTTATTACCTGTTCGTTGTCCCTCACCAGAAAAGTACTTCTTTAGATCTGCCTGAGTGATGCCCAGTTCTGTTAACTGGCGTTTTAGCGTATCGGTCATGTCCATATCGGCAGCTTTGACCAGCCATTCTCGGCCCATCAAACTGGCAAACTCACGACTAAAACGTGTGTATAGCTGTAATCCCGTATACTGGAACCACTTGTCGAGAATCATTCGAGAAGTATCGTTCATGAAATCCAGCTCGCCTCTTGCTACGACAAGGTTAGACAGTGCTTCTGGTGCTACAGCTCCAACGGTTCTTGCCAATTCTCTTCCCTCGTTCGTATTAATGGCGTTTCTCATTTGGTTGAAAGCCATTCCCAAAGACTGGAAATCTCTTGTACGAATAATTGGACCAGCCAAATCAGTAAAGCTTGCAAAGGTAGTGAAGAGGAGAGTAGTCAAAGCAGTTGCGACAGCTCCTGCAGAGTTTAGATTTCTTATCCAGGGCTTCATGCCAATACCCATACGACCAAGATTTCCAAGTACTGCGCTAGTTGCCGCTTCGCGGTGTTCCTCGGGTAGCTCCTTTATAAGCTCATCAATACGCCCCTGGCCACCCCGTTTCTCAAACTCGGCTTTACGAGTTGCAAAGTGGAAGTATTGAGGTACTGCTAAAGAAGCAGGAACTAACAACCCGTTCTCACGAAGTTCTTTAGTAGGTATCAGATTAAGCTTCCTGGTCAGCGAGTTTGCCATCCCTGGAGACAGTCGCGCCGCAGGGTCATCATCTTCAGTTAATCCTTCGAGGAAATCCCTCATCTCTTTCTGTGTTAGTTGTTCACCTGCCTCAATTTTTTTGGCTATTTCATCAAGTGCTACTGGTACATCAGCACTTTCAGTGGAATCTGCAAGCATACGAAGAACGTCTTTTACTGCTTGTTTCCGAACTGCGTCAGGGTCACTAGTAAATCCTTCGAGTATGTCAGCAGTACCACTAGGATCGTACTTAACAATTAGATCAACCAATCTACGTTGTAGTTCTTCATCTACTTCTAACTCAGCAAAATTAAGCTGTCGAGGGGTGTAATTCTTTCGTCTGAAAATGTGGAAGAAAGGCTCGCCGTTATCTCCAGTCAGATAATCTGTGAAGAATTTCTGGAATAACTCTCGAACTTCCCGAGCTGGACCAGTAAGTGTTTCTGTATCAACAGTCTCGTCTTCAGCGATCTGTAGTATTTCTTCAGTTTCCTGGCTGGTCCAAGCCTCCTTATCCTGCGGGTCAATGCCTAACGCCTTAGCCAGTCGATTAACCCAGATAGCTTCCTGTTGTGCTTTAGCTCGATGGAACCCCATTTTCTCTAGCGAAGCAGATTGTTGGTTAAAGAACTGGGCAATTCCTACGCCCGCAGCTCCCATACTTCTAAGGTAGTTGTCACTAGCTACAGCGTACTTGGAGATAAACCCGTAGCCTTTGGATTTAAAAACGTTATTGGCCATCCGTTTGGCACCAGCGATCACCTTGGAAGGAACAGCCTTACGGATTTCTTCAACCATATCCCTGACAATAAACTGCTGTGCAAGCCCAAGATTTTTGACTCCCGGCATTCGCCCTTGGTCTCTTAGTTTTGCCCTATGCGCTTTTAATAAGGAAGTGGTTTCATCGCCCAGGTATTGGCTTTGAAAAACTTTATTGGGCGTAAACCGTCCACTTAACAGATCATTTACGTCTTTGAAAAATTTGAGCAGCCTGTCAGCAAGGTCTTTGAAGTACCGTTCAACTCGATTCTTAGGTGTGGTTGGGCCTGCTTTGGCAAGATTGTATAGTTTTACGCCAACTTGATCGGCAAAAAACTCCTCAAACCCATACCCATCAAGCGTATATTGGGAAGGAGTATCCTCCTTGGGGACCACCTTGCCGTTAACCGTAGTAAAATAACGGTCTTTGTACTCCTTCCATAAGCGATTTTTTAACACATACTCTGGGGTTCCTTCTTCGGCATCTCGAATAAGTTGAAATTCATCCTCAAACAAAGCATGGCCCAGTTCGTGACCAAGAGTAGCGCCAATAAATGAATCGGAAAAATCAGCATCGCCATTAATTTCTCCAACGTCTTTAACAATTATTATGTGGCGATTGCCCGTACCAATGTATTTCGCCTGTTGAGAGTCGGGATTAAATTCAAAGTCATTAAGCGCCATTACCAAAATGTCTCTTAACGCTGAGAAACGTTGGCCTTCTCCGGCATATTGTTGCAGATTTTGTTGAAGCTCAGAGAGTGTGAAAACAGTGATTGGTTTTGTTAATGCCAAATGTCTTTGGGCTTTCGCAAATACTCTGTTTGTCAATTCACCGAGAGTTCCAAATACCTCAACCGTCCTGGCTCTGTCGGGATCTAGTCCTTCTTTTGCAAGAGCTTCTCTAACGCCTAACTCTGCTTGAGATCTTGCTTGCCCTAAACCTCCACGAGCATCAGCTTCAGCACCAGTAAAACCTCCGGTAGCTGGAGCATCCTCAATAAGAATACGGGTAGGGGAGACATTGCGACTGGTCCCCATTTGCACTTTAGTTTTTGTAGGTATGTTGCGAGCACCGTCGTTACCAATGGGTGGGTTACCAGTGGCTAACCACTCCCTTAGCTCACTCCTGGATACGGCACTAAAATCGGGTATTAGTCTGGTCGAAACCCGCTCTGGTTCTTCCTGCATTTGGGCATCAAATACCCCTGCGGCCCTTGCTTCCTGTTCAACACCTTCCTCGATTTGGTCACGAAGTTCAATTGGCGCGTTTACCAAGGCACCTGATCGGGCAAAGGGTTCTCCAGTTTCTGGATTAATTCCTTCTGGAGCAGGTTCAGGTGTTGGGGCGGGTCGTCCTACACGCGGTACTCTCGGTTCTATGACCGGACTCATCTGGATTGTATCTGTTTCTGTCGTCCCCTCTATGTCCCCACTATCAAAAACAATATCCTGATCGCGTAGTTCTTCGAGTATTTGAAGTCTATGCTCACGGCTTTGGATGATGTTCGACAACGCATTGCGACCTTCCGTTCTACTTCTGTCAAAAGCAAACTGGACAAAGTCCATATCCATCTTGGTTAACCAGCGGAAGTCTCTCTTCAACTCTCGTTTTAAGTCGTCTGTAAAAAGTGTGGATTGGGTTGCACCCCTGGCTCTACCCAGGAAATTCGCTTTTTCCAACCACTTCTCTTCTTTCTCTATTAACTGATCTATCTGTTCATCTACAGCCGCTAACTTCGCATCAGCTTGTGTGCTTTCCAGCGGTATCGTGTCTTTGACTTCGAGTAAATCTTTCAACGAATATTGGCGAGGGGCCGTGTCTCTCGATGCTCCTGGCGCTCTTTGCTGGAAGATAATCAGGTCTTCGAAAAGTTCAGCATATCTTCGGGTAGAGTATCTATCACTAATACCTTCTGCTGCGGTATTCAGGAACGGTTGTATTGGAAGAGGAAACTCCCTTGCCAGTTCCAAGCTATACCAGCCTAAGTCACCACCAGGCGCAATGAAGCTTCCTGTTTCAATATCTAAAGGCGCTTGGGCAAATTCCACCTCATAACCCGCTATTCGCAATTCAGCTAAGCCGCGAAGGAGACCAGCTTTGTTGGCTTGGTCCATCGAAAGACCTTCCCCCACCAGGGCAGAGCCATCGATCTGGTTCATCTCTTTACCTGCGACGATCACATCGCCAATTGGAATTGGAAGAACGAGTCCAGCCGTGTCGCTGTCTGGATTGGTATCAATAATAGTGAACACTTCGTCCCCAGGGACTGTTTTGAAATTATCTGGGGTTATCCTGTTTACTTCGAAGAATCTCTTCTGTTCCTCCGAATTATGTTCTAGGTTATTTTTCCGTAAGAAATTCCAATAATTTTCTTTTCCTTGTTCTCCACGAAAGAAATAAGCATTGTTGGCTGTAGCAGCACTGCGCTGCGATACAACCTGCGTTGTTTTGCCAGTTTGCTTATCTCTCCGTGTTGTTGTTATTTCTTCAGGGATAAGTTTGCGAACAAGATCTACAACTCTATCTTGGACGCGAAGATCCTGTGGTTCCCCATCACGGCCTAGTGGGGTACGTTCGTCGAAAGAAGGTTCCCGTTTGAAAGCGAGACGCGGGTTACGGCGAGAGCCAGCATTTTCCACAAAATAATAACTCTCTCTATCGGTCTCCATGACATCCGCCATTCTCTTTGCCATAGATTCAGATACGATGGGCTTGAACGCTTCCAGCGTCTCTCGCTCTTCATCTTTTGCAAACTGGATCACTCTCGCCCAATTCCTTTCGAACTGTTCAGGATTCTTGCGAGTAGAGCCGGGAGCAAGCGTTGCATAGGTTTGGATGGTTTCTGCTTCATCCAAAGGCGTTTCAAATTCCTGCATCCCTTCTTGCTGAAGCCCAAGTTCTTCTTCAGTTGCGAATGCTCCTGCTTCCGCCGTTTGGTCTACAAACTCGTCTTCCTGTGCGACCTGCTGCTGCTCATCCGTCAGCATGGAACGCTGGCGGACTTCAGGTTCTGCTTGTTCTGCGCGTTGTATTTCGAACTTTGCTCGTTGGGCGCGTTCTTCCATAGCTTGTTGTATGGAGACAACTCGGACCTCGTATTCACTTGATGGGGCTATTTTTAAAGCTTGTTCCTGGGCGGCTCTCAGCCCTGCCTGATTTGTAGCTTCTTCATGTACAACAGTACCAAGAGCAGTATTGACCACCTGAACCGCTAAATCGGCTCCTTCGGGCTTTACGGCGCTATAACCAAGGGCGTCTCTTAAAGACTCTTCACTAGCGCCTGACCGAATAACCTCTTGGACTATCTCTCTATCCGGGGAAAAAATAGTGCCACGGCCTGGAATAATTGCTGCGTAGACAGCAGGCGTATCTTCCCCTCGCAAATCTTTTTCTGCAGGTTTGTATTCAAATACCTGATTTGGACTCTGACCCTCGGGGACACCTTGTTTGATAGTCGCCCAGGCTGCTTTTTTCGCTGAGTCATCAACTAGCGTTAGCCCTATCTGTGTCAATATGTCCAGGTCTGCTTCAACGGTTGTTGTGCCTTCAGAAATATCTTCGTTTTGGATACCAAGCTGCTCTTGTTGAATGTCGCCTGCGACCTGAGAATTCTTAGTTTCTTCGACCATCTGTTTTGCACGATCAAAGACTTCAGCAGCTTTCGATTGTCCGCGAGCACCAACAGTCGTAGCTGCACCACCAACGGCACCAATAGGTCCAGCTCCAAATGCTCCAGTGAAAACCGCCTGCCCAATACGAAGTTGAGCTTCTTCCATACTGTAGTCTTCATCGACGGCAAGTCGTTGTGCGACGTTCATGCCTTCTTGGATACCTTCAGTTATTCCTTCAGAAGCAGCAGTTGTTCCAGCACCTAATGCAGTACGGCTACCGAACTCAGCGAGTATGCCCCCATCGGTAACGGCTTTTGTTTTAGCAAGATCCATCAATTTGCCCAGGACAAACATTTCGCCGCCCACGCTGACAGCGGTTTGTGCTCCACCGATTAATGCAGCCTGGAACGCTCGTTCAGGAGTAAGCTCAACGCCTGCGTCTTCAAACTCTGCAAACGATCCGCCAGCCATCATTGGGTATTCCACTGATGAAAGACCTAAAGCACCGCCGATTTTTTTAGCGTTTTGACGAAAGAATCCGTAACTGGCATCAAGAGCTTCCTGCTCTGCCTGATCCAGTACCTGCCCAGAAGCCTGTTTAGCAATGATGTCTTCCAGCATTTTCTGGGTTACGGCTTTACCGCCTTTGCTAAGAACGGCCTTGCCCCCGACTGCAGCAAGAACGCCTGTTAAACCACCAGCAAGTGATGTAACTAAAGAAGGTGTGACTTGTCCCACACTGGTAATAACCTGATCCATAAAGCCAGAGAAGGTTGGGTTATCAACAAACTGACCGAAGGTTTCGAGTCCCGCCATTGCGTTACCCGCAAACTCTTCACGCATACGTGCTTCACGGATTCGCTCTGCAGCGCCTTTCTCATCACCTAGTAACGTATTTCCAAGGGCTGCAAAATATTGGAGATCCGCTCCCATCCCCTCTACACCCGCTTTTACTCCAGCCCCAAATTTCTCTCCGATACCAACAGGGGCGGTAGGAATTGATTGCGTAGGTTTTTCATCGATCAGACTAAGATCGCCAAACTGATCTGACCCGCTTACATCACCAATTTGGTTAGGATCTAAAGCTTTGTATAAAGCGAGTTCCGCTTCACTAGCCACCTGTAACGCCTTGGTTCTCTAACGCTACTTTGACAAAAGCTTTTTGGATATTAGGGCCAAATACCTTATTGAAATCTCTACCAGTAATAGGGGTATCTAGTACGTTGCCATTATTATCAACCAAATAAATAGTCGATAAACTACCATCTGGTGAAGCAGTTACTCTTATCCTCTGGGACGAAGCGCCATAAGAAGCCTCCGGGGAATCACGAAGCCAATTTTGAAAGGTATCCACCCAGGTCGCATCATCAAAATCCCCAGCGGCTACATGCGATTCCAACATATTAATTGTCGCGGGAATAAGATACCTTGCCGCAGTTTGTCGAGTATCAGGATCTGTATTCTTACTATTGTATAAAGTGGCTAACCGTCTGTAGGCTGTTTTTGCTGCGCCATCAGGAGATTTAATAGCACCGTCTTCGTCTAAGGTTCCTGTCGAAATCTTATCCATGATGTCGAGACCTACGTTATTAAGGTCTCTTGCCTCATCTCGAAGGCTCTTAAAGTATTCCCCCCGTCTCAACGCCAAATTGCCCTGGTTGATTCGCATATCGGAAATATCTTTAGGTGACATGGTCGTGCCAGTGTCTGCAATGTTTAACATTTGCTCTACGATGGCACCACGTTTCGTTGCGTCAGGTTCAAGTGAAGCAGCCATAGAAATAAGAGCGATTTGCTCATTTGTTCTTAGTTTTCTAATTTCTTGTATGTTGGCTCTATTAGGATCTATTCCTGCTTCTTGCGCTTTTTGACGGATATGTCTGGTTACTTCTGCGTTAGGAGTGGGGAGAGTATTATTAGCTGCCGCATCTCTCATATTCGACAAGTCACCATTGGTTGCGGCAGTAATACCAGCGTTATAATCAAACACTTGTTGAGGAGTTCTGGAGAAATCGGTGTCCTTATACTTCTCGTAGAACGCTCTTCCACCAAGGGTATTAAGTTCTCCTTCTAATGCCCCACCTTCAGAGTTGGCAAATCTTTCGCCCATTGCATCAGCGTTACTTTTGAACCAATTTTGGGCAGCGACTGCTTGATTGAATTGTTCTTCAGACTGCCTAGTTCCTTTTTGAACACCAGAATATATCTCAGCTAGTCCACCTGTAGACGATATTTCGTCTTGAGAAGCAGTAACTACTCCTGCCGGACCAGCGTATGTTCTTGTTGGTAGCCTTTCACCAGCGTAAGTAAACATTTCGGTATACTTATCGGACCTTCGCCCATACCGCCCTTGCTGGTCGCTGATTTCTTCCTCTCTAAGAGCCTGAGTTGGTGCATCGCTGCCAAATTCAGGTGCTGCTCCAGCAGGCATTTGAATTCCCTCAATTAGCTCTCTTGCAAAATTTTGGTATTCTTCCTCGTCACCAGCACGAATATCAGCACTAGTATCAGCTAATGCGCGTCCTTGTTCAGTCATCCCGCTAGACAGCAGCCGATCCGTCGTCTGTGCGACGACTGTGTCAGCATCAGTTACAGAATTAACCGAAGTCAATAACCCCCTTGTAATCTCGCCTTGCATTGGGTTTCCGCCTGTAGAGGTAGGAACAACATAGCCATTTATCTGGGTTTCCAGCATGGTTATAAGCTTTTCTGGCGTAATTTTTGAGACAGGAGACTTCGGATCGTCTGTACCAGTAGGAGTTACCACGCCCAACCCCTGACGTTCCTGTTTGTTGGGGTCTCGTGTTACAAAACTGATTTTCCCCTCATCATCAAAAGTCAGGCCAATCACTTTGGCACTTCCTTTCATATTCCGATTTAACAATGTGGCCGCTACTTCAAGAGCTTGTTGGTCTCCATTAGCCAATGCTTCAGAGAAAGCTGGGGTCACTTCCTGTCTAACAGCTCCTGACGTATCTTTGGTGTTTGTTTTAATCCACTGATTACCAGCCATCATATTTCTTATATCGGTAGCAGTTTTACTATCAGCCGCCTCACCTAGTTCAAACTGCTTCTTTTCATTGTCAAGCTTGTAACCTCTGGTTTGCTCTTCGCCTGCGTCCGCTTGCGCTTCAGCTAACCTGACGCGGAAAGGTTCGGTCTTTGTGTTATAGTCGATCTCCTGTTGCGTCTTTACATTTAAAAGCTCATCACGTTCAACAGCCGATTCGCTTCTGGAAATCTGCTGTCTGGTCAGTTTATTTTGTAAGCCTATTTGACCCAGACGGGCATCAGATTCTCTTTTTAATCTCTCCTCACGTTCACGCGCCAGTTGTAACTCAGCCTGATTGAGCTGGTTACGCTGCCACATATCGATCACACCAAGGATTGAATCTCCAACGTTCTGTGCCATCTGTCTCTCCTAGAACGCCAGGAACATAATGGCAGCAGCTCCAAGGCTACCAACAGCGCCAATCGTCTGCTGCTTATGCTGTGCCTTGGCGTTTTTATAGGCTTGTTCCCGTGCGTGTTGGTTACTAGCAGCATTGCTAAGCTCACCAAGACTGGAGCGATTAAGGCCCTGGCCAATATTCGTCAGGTCAGATAGTAGCTGTCGGTTGATGTCACGCTGCTGTAAAGTGGCCTGATTAATAGCCCCAGAGGTTTGTAGCTGTGTCTGTCGTTGCCCAGCGCGTTGCTCACCTCTTAATTGAGCGGGGGTAAGCTCAACCCCATACCGACTGCGGTTTCGCTCCGCAATACGTTGCTGCTGCTCAACAACCTGCGGTGCTCGGACTCTGGCTTGGTCAATGAGGCTAGTATCCGTTGTTGCACGTTGCAGCATCTCTTTTTCAAAGGGCTGAAAATCTTTTACATAGTCCATGTATTGCTGGTAGGTAATACCCGCCAGAATGTCATCAGGATCTTGTGACGGTTGATAGCCATAGCTTCCAAATTCTGAATTTCCGCCAGCCTCATACATGCCTAGTGGTCCTCGATACATGCTTACCCTCCGACCTTAAATGGGTTATAAGTGCTTGTTCTAGCCAAGGCTGAAGGTGAGTTGCTAGGGTTAAATCCTCCTGTAGTAAAACTACTCGGGGCTTTAAACTGCTGAAAAACAGGGACCATCGGGTCCCCGCCGGGAGTTGATCCCGGTTGAGCTGAAGCAGCTTCCGCAGGGTTTCTGTTTCCCCTAGCCCTCAATATCGCCGCAGTACCTAACTGAGCTGCAGCATTAATCGCTGCCCCTCGGGTCGCCATTCTGTTTTCGTTTGCAGACAGCAAACTCTGAGTGTCAAGGTTCGCCAACTGTGATCGAGCTTGACCAACAACATCCTGTTGTCCCTGGGCAGCGCCAATAATATTTGTTCCCGCCCTATTACGTGCATCCAAAGCGCGAGAAGCTGCTTCCCCACCAGCCATTGTTTTCGCTCGCATCAGTTCTTCTTGTGCGCGTCCAGTGACAGCGTCATCGTAGGCCATCCCACTGCTATCAACAGCCTGGGCAATGTCGGCGTTTGCTCTGCCCTCGATTGTCCCGGTCATGTCCATCTCAGCGTCGGCAAGCTGGGCTTTCATGACAGGCATATAGTTCTGTCTGAAAAAATCGGCTTTCTTCTTGGCTATATTCGCGCTCATTACTTCACTTGGAGACGCCTCATAGTCACTTTGACTAGGACCACCCATAATTACACCTCCCTGCTATAGATCACTGTGTCAATGTCCCAACCAGTAGCCAGCGCATAAGGTTGTAATTCCAAAACGGAAGAGCGAGCCTCAATACGATTACATTCAAGATCGACGGCCAACAAATTCAGCCAGTCTTCATACAGTAGCCACTTGTGCTCGCCTCGATCTTTTGCCCAGGCAAGCCATATAAAGAGCCTTCGTTCTTTGCTGTACTCGTCCACACTAACGCTAACTACTGCAAACCCAATGGGTGTAACGTAAAGCGCCGATTTACCTGAGATACATTCGGCATAGACGTCTTCGGGAAGATAAGAAAGGTGAGGGGAATCCGCGAGGATTTCCTCGATTCCCGGCTTTACCCAGCTCCAATGGTCACGGATGTCCGCAAACTCTGGATCAGAATAGTCTTCTGCTGGTGTATTTGCCCGTGGCTTTTCTGCTATAGAGACCACCGTAGATGACTTTTCGTCCGATTGGGGTGTCTGCGCTTCGTGCTCTTCTTTCCGCATAAATTAATCCTTCCTGAAATAAACTTGCGTAAACCTGTGCTGACGCAAAATCGGTCCAGTCTCGTCCTGGTACTCGCAACAAACGAAACAAGGTGCCGTTTAAAATCTGATCTCGATAATCAGACATAACTTCTGAGTCACAAGCAGTAGATGTATCTTTGGGCCGTAGCTCAGCCCGTAATATCGTGCTGCTTGTTAACGTTGTATCTGGTACAGGTACTAACCAAACAAACTGTTGTCCCTGCTTTACAAAGTATTTAGGAGTGCCTGATTCGTCCCGCCACTTGGGTTGTCTTTCCTCTAATAGCGAAGTAGTAAGCGGTTCTAGCGCCTCTCCTTTATGGGTTACCCACAAGATCTTATGGACCACCGTTCCTGTTGGTGGTTCCAGATCGTATTCGTAAGTGCCAGACACTGTGTTAATTGGGTCCAGTTCTTTCTGGTAAACGCCAGCTTTCTCGCACAATTCAATTACAGCCCGGCGTATCGAATTAATAATGAGGTTATCAGGACAGCCGATAACCATCGGTAGTATCTCGGGTAGCAACGATTCGTAGGTAGTGTTAGCCATTACTGAGCAACTGCAGGTCTAGGTGGAGCTACATCAGTTGTCGTGTTTGGCGAACTGATCATGTCGATCTGGCCTTTGCCCGTAACGCCATTAAGGAATAACTGATAATGCTGCCCAGCTAACTGGGCGTTAGAGGCAAACTCAGCGTCCTTGGTATAGGCTCTGAACAAGACAAAGTCCATGACCGCGTTTGCGTATATATCAGGTAAATCAAGGTTTCCGTTCTGTGCAACCGTTGAAGGATTATCACTGTAGACAATCTCGATAAAAGCGTTGCCAGAGACACCGGGATAAACATAAAAGTTTCGGGGGTTCTGCTCGTCATAGACGTAGTGTTTAACATTAGCCCCGTGTGCTGCATCACCAGAAACAGTAGGGTCATGCCAATTAGGTTCTGTTGAATCAAGGACGTCCCGATCCACAATCCGAATTGCCCGCTTGCCTGTTGCTCCACCAGAAGCATCAGACATATTGCGAACAACTCGTAGAAGTCGATTTCCACCTGTTGGTATAGATTGTTTAGTTCCTGTAACCAACGTAATAGTTGCGTTCGTTGCTGCCGCGTCAGGTTTTAACAACGCAACTTCCCGCTGGGCATCATTAACCCAGACAACTAACTCACTAACTACAGGCCAACGTACTCCAGTAGTGTCCTGCAATGTGATTTGGACTCGATCAATGACACTCTGTACGGTGACAGTCATCTTTTACCTCACGCTTCTAATGCCTGTTTCCAGGCTTGTTCTCGCATTTCAGTAGGAATAGATTCACCAACTGCGGCCTTTAACTTTGCAGCTTTAGGTTTACCTTCAACTGTGAAATTTTCTGGGTCCCCCTGCTCAATAAAACTGATACAAGCTTGTATAACTTTCTCTAGCAAAGGGTCTGGATTAGGCTCGATGTTTAAATCGGCAGATTCTTCCAGTTCTATCTCCTCTGAAATATTACTGTCAGGCTCTGGAGGGGGAGGAATTGAACCGCCTGCTTCTTTTGCTCCCTCTTGCAAGGCCAATAGGCCAATTTCATCGCTTACTTCTTTTTCAATTCCTGGGTGGAAGATCACAGCCACGCCCCAAGTAGTAGCTATGCGAAGTTCCCGGTCAGATATAATTTTCATAGGTCGCTCCTTAAAAAAGGTCTCTGGTCCCGGACAGGCTAGGGTAAGCGGGAGCCTGATGCGGGGCGCATTGGAGGATGCAATTTGGGACCAGAGACCTAAGCTCTATCTACCTTAGATAACCAACAACCACATTGTTATCGTTCCAGTGGTAGCGCCAGTACCTGGAGCTGTCTGGACGAGAACGTCGATTGTGTCGTCTGCGGTAAATGTAACGGGCGCAGTCGCTGTAGAACCGTGAGTTGCATTACCTATCGCTAATGAACTCGCAGTACCACCTGCTTGCGCTATCGTTGAACCATCGATGAATGCAGCCGTTGCACCACCATAGCCAACGTCAAGGACAATCGCGGGTGAACCGTTAGTGTCCAGGTCGTCAGATTTGATGATGACACCAACTACGGTCTCACCTTTAAAGACATCGCACAGTTGAATCACATCATTTGCAGCTAATGCAGCAGTGATAGTGTATTCGCCTACACGAATGCCAAGATTGCCTTGGGGAAACGGCTTGAACGCATCGTTAGCCGATACTGCCCCAGATGTTAATGTCGCCATGCTTTACCTCCTATTGTGCGGTGTCTAAGCAAATCACACCGAAATCGTTAGAAGTGGTGTAATCTGGCGCTGAGTTATACTTAGGCTTTCTGAAGCCGAAGATCTTGCCGATTGAGATACCATTCTGGTTTCCATAGTCGAACGTTTCTTCAGTTACTTCAGGGTCACCGATGTCTGCCATTGCAAGGGCTTGAGCACCACAGAACAATGCGCGAGCACCGTCTATGTCTGCGTCAGCACCCCACTTATAGCCAGCAGCACCAGCGTTGGATGAAGTTCCAGAAGTCGCTCCCTCTGTAGAGAAAACGTGTCTGAACTCGTGGACCATGATGCCATCGACCATCAAGCTAGAAGATCCAGCAAACAAGCTGTTGCTAGGTCCTCTGACTCCAGCGTTTCTGACGTTAGCCAGGAAGTCTGAGTCAAGCTTCAGGTCAGCCATTTGTTGTGGCGTGACAAACATGTGGTACATCTCTTCACCAGCGCCAGCTCGAATACCTCTTAGGTATTGGTCTTTGGCGTAGGCTTTCAGCTCAACGATTGCCTTGTAGGTAATCGTGTCGGCAGCAACCGTAGCGGTTACATCACCAGCAACCAAATTGCTGCTTGCGTCCCAGCGACGATGTCTTGCAGCCGTAGGTGCGCTTACATCAGAAGCGAACTCAAGGTCTACAAGGTCATGCCCAGTGGAAGGTGAAGTTGGGCGAAGTGCTCCGTTTGTCTTATGCGTATACGCTACGCCCGACAAAGATAGGAACGCTAACTGGTCAAGGCGATCCGCCATAGCATAAGCCAGGGCATCCCTTGAAGTTTCGCGGAAGTTTACAACTGACTTTTGATCAGCTAAACGACCTGCTAGACGGTTGGCGAATCGCAACTGGTCTAGCTGTACGACTATGTCGTAAGCCTTGAGCTGCTCTTCATTGCCTTCCAGGGTGTTATCCCCGGTGACACCGTCGCCAGTCATATCCGCTAACAGTGTTAATACTGCTCGCGCACCTTTTTCGCTTTTGGTCAGCTCAGTAATTCGCTGAACCATAGCGTTTGAACCAGAACCTGCGAACTGGTTAATAAACGAATTGTTTCTTGCTACACGCCAGAAGTCTCGACTCCAAACGGTCAATTGCTCACTGGTCAATGCAGCAAAGTTTGTGGTAGCCATAGGGCAACCTCCTTACTAACATTAAATTTTCAGTTCCACAGCCGACTTTTGGAGCGGCAAACCCGTATACCCCGTATCGTGGGGAACGAACTTGCGTGTTTTAGAGAGCACGACCTCCATGTGTTTTACGTCCACTCGACGAAGGCGTGTTTAGCGTGTACGACACGGCCTGCTATCGTGCAGGCAGACGAAAGTTAAATATTAGTATCACTAAAGATTGTTTGCAACACTAATAATGGGGTTCAAGTCGTCATCTACATGGACAAAAATAGGGGTACTTTCTCCCACATAGGCGCTGACGACATTGAACTCCATCCACTCAACCGCCTCATCATGAGACCAGTCGTTGTTCCGTTTAAAAATATCTACGCACTTGTCATAGTCATAAACAAGAACTTCTTGTCGCCCAGCCGGACTAGCAATCCCGATTAAGGCAGCATCCAGTCCGTCAGCTTTCAACATATCAGACAAGGTCCCCGCGCAGCCTTTTCAAAGTAGCGTCCGGTAAAGCGTTAAACTCCTCCTCGGTGAGATTATTCAGGTTTACTGATTCCTCACCCCTCGAAGCAGAGCTTTCTCCTGGCATATCAGGCGGCTGAGACTCAGCGGCTTTCAATTTGCGGGAAACCTCCCTGCGTTTCTTGGTGTCATCGGTCTTTTCTGCTTTTGGCGATTGCGTTTTGGCCAGGGCAGGGGTCGCATCGTCGTCAACTACCAGATTACGGTCCTTAACAACGAAGTCTGTGGCTTTTGTCAGGGCAGTAACCGCGTCGAGGCCCTGAATAATGAACGCATCGCGCAGCTCTACAACTTCTTGGGTGTATTCAGCGTTAAAATCTGCAGAATTCTGGTCAAAAACGGGGAAATTCTTCTCCATTTCGTTGGCGGCTTGTGCCAAAGCTATTTCCTGCTGGTTCTGTACGACTTTCTGGCCCATTTTCTGTTCCATGTCGTACTCTAACTGCGCCCGTTCTGCGTTTCGGATCTCTTTTCGCAGCGCAGCGGCTTTATCTGACTCACCATCTAGCACATGCTGCTGGTATTCCAGTTCTTTTTCGTCAAAAGCATAAGGTTCTGGCGCATTCTCCACCACTTCCTGCTGCTGTTTCAGGTCATCAAGCTGTTTCTGCTGCTGTCTCACCTTCTCCAACACCTCATCAAGACGTGACTTGGGAACCATAGGTTGCTTTTTCTTAGCCTCTGGTTCTGGTTCCTCTTCAACCTCTGCCTCCGTTTCTTCTAGTACGGCTTCTTCTTCGGACTCGACGTCGTCTGCGTCCTCTTCCGTTTCTTCTTCTGGAAGTTCTGTTTCGCTTTGATCCTCTGTATCCTGCCCGTCGTCATCGTCTGCCTCCTGTTCGGTTTCAGCCGCAGTCTCTTCGACTACTTCTTCAGTTTCATCTTCGTTATCCTCCTCGCCTAGACCGAAATTCAGATCAACCCCTTCAGGCTGCTCCATTTCATCGGCCCCCGGCAATCGGTCAAACACTATCTTGCCGTCATCCGCTTCTGCTTCTGTCGTCTCCGCTTCAGCCATCTCACATCCTCCTAGTTATTTAAAAAGCCCGTCTCCACTCTTGGCGGAGCGTCTTGTTTCTTGGCAGCGGTGCTCATCGCAGTCGTTGCCAGTTTGGTCGCCGCATTAGTTTCAGCCTGTTGAGTACGACTTGCGTTACTCAAGTCAGCCAGCTCCCTGCGAAGATCCAGTTCCCTTTGCCTTCGTTCCAGCTCACCCTGCAGCTCAGCCATACGCAACTGAGGCTGTATGTCGGCCACGTCCTGAACCTTGGCGATATTGACCGCAGTCTCGCTCTGAAGTTTCTTGACCTCGGCGTCGAGCTTGGCGATCTCCAGTTGTAGTTGTTGCATCGCTGCCTCCTCCTGGATTGCTGCCATCTCTGCCTGTTCGGGTGTCATCTCAACCCCGGTCATCATGCGGATACGCTTGGCCAGCTCACCCTTCTTGGCAAGGTGGCTGTACTCAATGATGGCGTCGTCAGGAATAGCAACGCCCACGTTGCGAAGGTTCAGTGCTTCAGCAAACTGCATCTCGTCATAAGAATCACGAGCTGGCTGGGTGCCGATGATTACGTCGTACTCTCCCAGGGTCAGGTCGTTAATAATCTCACCTTCTGGTGTTAACTCGTTGATAACCACTGGTTCCCTGGGTTTGAGTGGATCAGCTTCATCAGTCACCAGGACAATTCGTTCCTCGGTGTAGAACTGCTGGACAAGCTTTAGTACTTTCTCTGCGAGGTACTGTCGTGTCTTTCTCAGATTATCCAGGGGAACCTGTATCATCATGACACCACGGTTCTGCTTAGCCTGGATCGCTACGCCCGACACTTCGGCTGAATCCGTACCCAGCATGGAATCGTTGATACCCGAGATCGTCTTAATATTACTGGCCGCTTTCTGGGAGATACGATCAAGACCCGTTGGGATCTGGTTAGGTTGTATCTTCTCAGGCGGGCTAGAGCCTCGGTTGTATTCAACGACGAGGCCCGTTTCCGCACCATGCTCTTCGAGATCATCTACCGCCATGCCGACCAAGGAGCCGCTCTCAACCATCCATCCACTGTTGGCCGTAGTGTTTACGATGTGCAGCTCCTGGCTGGCAATCTTGTTCAGTTGCTCTTGGGGAGATAAGAGGTTTCGAACCATGCCAAATGGTCGGCCACGGCGGAAGTAGGCAAAATACGGGACGATGGTAAAGTCGTCATAAGGAGACCAGTCATCGTGGAGAACGACTTTGTCACAAGTGACAGTCCATCGTACCCGTTTTTTAACTTTGTTATATATTTCTAAGCCAGCTTCTTTAGCAAACTTTTTAGCTTTCGAACTCGACCATGATTCCGGTACTGGACGCTGATCACCAGTAACGGGGTCCACAAAACAATCGTGGCGACCAATCTTGCGACACTGCCTTTCAATGACTCGTAGCGCCTTAACATTACGGTACATGTCCTCAGAGACTGGGCTTGGCGCGTTAAAGAGATTATCTTCGTCTCCAAATCGCGTTTCCTGGTATTCCACACTGTCTTTTCCGTAACTATTACCGTTCTCGGCAATAAAACGAAGCTGCTCAGCTTTCCGTTTTCCGTATAGTTCCTCAATCTCATCGAGCGTCATCCATTTAGTTTCAAAGACCTCGTTCCAGGTCGAGGGGTCATAGTCCTTGGCATCAGGGTCAAGGAGTATGTCCAGTGGGTCTTTGGCCGTGATCCGCACCTCCCCCTCGACGTGGTCGGAGAAGTCCATGCGAACGTCGAAGTAACCGCGCCCGTCCATAATCAAACCGTCGCTGAACACCTGTTGTTCCACCCAGTCAATCTTGTTGTTGTCACCGATCTGCATGAACAGCTTGGTCAGGGTATTGGCGACCTCTGCATCACCACCGCGTCGTGGTTTGAACTGCACGTCGGCCCGCCGGGTAGACTGTTCACCAAGCACAGTATTGATGGTTGGCAAGATGGTGTTGATGGTCAGGGCAGGACGTCCCTCTGCATCAAGCATGGCGATGTCGGCCTCATGCCACTGATCGCCCTGGTAGAACTGGTCACACTTCTTGGCCATATCGATAAAGTCCAGATGACCGTTGTCCCTGGCCCTGGTGTAACGGTTCCACTGACTGGCAGCGATACGCTGTTCATCAGCGGGGTTCATCTTCTTGCTGGTCTTCTTTTCGTATTTCATAGTTAGGCGCTCATGGCTGACCGAGTCTTAGTCGGCTTGTTGAGGTAATCCAGGCGGTCTCTCCACGACGCCTCGACAACAGGCTTGTCTACAAAAGAGGCAAACTCAGTCATCATCAGGCCGATCCACGCCAAAGCGTCTACCTGATCGTCGTGCATACCGTTTGGAAAACGTAAAAGTTCTGCCGCCAAAGGACCCGTGAACACCGCATCCTTTGGCAGAAAAACCATCCCTTGTTGCATCCTTCCCTGAATGGCCCGCGCCCTGGCCTCCTTATCACGTCGCCCTGTCTTGAGATCTTTGAAGTACGCCTCAAACAGACCACGCTCCCGCACCCTTTTCTCCAAAAAGGGACCGAGGGCCATTTCTATGTGGCCACGTTCAATCCCAATTATTCCCGGTCTCCATAGCTCGTAGAAATCAAGGATCTGTTCAACCAGCTCGAAGCCGTCGAATCGTCCCCTGACTACGTCCATCACGAACATCCTGTCGTGCTCATCCACACCAACCACAATGCCCACTGAATAGTCGTTCCTGTCCCGCTGTCCAATGGCAAGGTCCCAGGCGCAGTAGTAACGCATACGGTCCTGGTCAATCTCCTCTGGCTCGTAGTAGCGGATCATTTCCCGTGTAAAGTAGTCACCGTCGTCAGCGACAGGGTTCTGCTGGTACAACGCAGACCAGTCTCTTGGCCCGACTGCTTTACGGATCTGGTCCAGGGCGTCCACGTTGTAACGCTCCGGGTGTAATGCTTCCCCGGTTTTCCTGAACCGTTCATCTTCTTCTGCGACAGCGGGGTACTTGACCACCTCCCAGTTGTCACCGCCCCCGGTTGTGGCTCGTAGTAAACGGCCAGCCAGATCGTCATCGTGCCATCGCGTTAAAATAATCAGCACACCGCCGCCAGGGGCAAGGCGGGTGTAAGCAGTACTGGTATACCAGTCCCACGTACCTTCGCGGTTGTTCTGTGACTCTGCGTCCTCACGGTTCTTGACAGGGTCATCGATCACCAGAACGTGTGCGCCTTTACCTGTGATACCGCCACCGACACCAGCAGCAACGTAACCACCACCATTAGCAGTAAGCCACGCTTCAGCACTTTGGGACTCAGGGTCAAGACGAGTGTCAAAAGCAGTCTTATAATTTGGTTCACGAAGGATTCCACGGACCTTACGGCTGAAACCCATAGCGAGTGAGCCTGAGTAGGAACACGATATAAACTCGTGCGTAGGGTTACGGCCCAGGTGCCACGCTGGAAACGATATTGATGCCAGTGTTGATTTGCCGTGTCTCGGAGGTAGAAATAACATGAGTCGAGGCGACTTTTTTTCCACAACCGCTTTACTAAAGTCTTCAAGCCTTTTGCAAACATCTTTATGTACCCATCCTGCTGAGTAGTCGGGGTTAAATCGCTCCACAAATGGAAGTAATCTTTTTCGGGTGAGAAATCGTAAGGCAAGTTCGGCCCGTGCTTTTTCCTGTACGCTTCCAGATTCCTCCTGAACGTCCTCAACTTCTGGTGCGTCTGCCTCTGGAATTTGTTCTGCTTCATCTGCTACGCAATACACACAGAGACTGTTGGCTGCGCCAAACAGATTGACTGGATAAAGGTTGTGGCAACGTGAACATTGTCTTTGAGGGAGGGCGCTCATTTAGGTTCCAGGTAGTCCTTCTCAACCCCTGCCAGTTGAAGAAGGTCTTCGTCTGTCATTCGTTCCAGTTGCTTGGTTCCGTTCACTTGTATGTTAACCTGGGTTTGTGGTTCAGGGGCTGCGAGTCCGTGTAGCTTAACAAGGGAATCTACGGTGTTTTTCATTTCAGTAGCATTGGCACAGTTGGCCCAGGTCTGCATATACATGCCGTGGGCCTGGGTCATTCCAAATTGAACTTCGTCTGCGAATTGATTGCGAAAATAATCGATGGCTTTAACCACTGCTTCCTTGCTTGCGATCTTTTTGGCTGCGGTCAGTGTTTTGATACCGACAGCGCGTCCTGCCGCTCCCAGTGTCATGCCACTGACAACGTATTGTGCGAACTGTTCTTCCTGAACGGTTAGCTCCCCGAGCTTGACCCCCATATAGGGCATTAGGCTTTGGAACTCGGTTCGGGGCAGTAACTCTGGTTCGGGAGACGTGTCCTCTGTTAGATCCAGATTTTCAGCCATATTCACGCGAATATTAGCAATACTAAAGATTGTGAACAACTAGCACTTTACACAGAATTTTTTAAAAAATTTTTTGAGACTAACGTTCACACAAAACACTCCCCTGTCTGCATGTCCTGCCCCCGTTCCCCGAATTGGAAAAAAAGAACCTTGTCCCGCTTCGAAATCATTGAACCTTGTTTCGATAGGGGTCCCACTCGCTCGCCAGCCCCACAAAATCCGTGGGTCTGACTTCGCTCGTCAAAGATCCAGTACACCATTGGTCTCAGTCTCCGGCCAGATGGACAGTGTATTGATGTCCACTCGCTACGCTCCTGAACTCTGGCATTGATTGTGAACTTAACTACTAGGAGCAACACATGCTTAACGTACTCACCGAGATCGCTGACGTTCTCTATCAACTCTTCCTGTCTCTGTTCTTCCTGACTGGGTCGATCATGTTCACGGTATTGACCTTGGGGTTTGGGTTCGTGGTCTACATGACAACGCGCACCATCCGCTCAGACAAAGAGTAACCGTTCCTTCTTAGGTCATCGCTGACGCGATGGCCTATTGGCATGTTTCGTGACATTCATCAACTAAGGAGATTCAAATGTCAAAGATCAAAGCTGCAATCACAGACGGCTTCGGAAACCTCGGTAACAAGGTTCAACACGCAGCAGTCGTCGGTACAGCAATCGCAATCAACAAGACCAAGAACGACGGTCCAACAATCGCCAAGTTCGCAATTGCAAAGGCAATCAAAGGCGGCATCGGCGTGAAGAAGAAGTTCGTCGAAATGGGTCAGGAAGTCATGGCCGAGGTCAAGCGCCAGCAAGAGGAGGATGCCAAGGCTCAGTAACCTCCCACGTATTAGGTCATCGCAGACGCGATGGCCTATTCGCATGTTAAGTGACATTCATCAACTAGGAGAAACAGATGTCAATGACCTTACAAATGAAGTCGAAGCTCTCAGGCCAGACTCACGAGATCTTCCTTCCAATCGAACCGTTCGAGTACATAAAGTGGCTCATAGCGGAACCACAGCCTCTTATCCAGGATGCGTTTCCACAGCTCAGCGACGACGAACGCGAGTTCATCAAAACAGGCATCACTCCAGCCGAATGGGATGAGGCGTTCGGAGAGGAAGAGGAGGAGTACAACCCAGTGAATGAACTTCCTTGGGAAGCATGTATCGCCGCCGAAAACGCAGAGATAGCAGCAGTCATAGCAGAAGCTAACGGCGAAGGCGATCCAGATCAAATTCCTTTCTAACAACAGGGAGCTTCGGCTCCCTTTTCGCATGTTGAGTGAACTTATTAACTACTTGGAGACCATCATGTCTTATTCAAAATCAGTCATCATCGCAGAAGCAACCGTTATCGTATCAGTCTACTTGTTCATGTGCGTCATGACCTACATCGGCATCGATCTACTAATGCACCCTGTTATAGAAACCGGAGCCATCAGAGATTGGTTACATGTTGCAGCCGTCTCAGCTTATGTCTTCATGTGCTTACTGCCATTCGCAATTGTCATCTTTGGACTAGAACCGCTTATTGCATACCTTCTTGGACTACCTAAGAAGATAAGGTTCTACACATGGGATAACAACGAATACAACATCGAAGAACGTGTGAACAAGGAGGTAGACAGTATGTAACACAGGGTTTAGGTCATCGCCAACGCGATGGCCTATTCGCATGTTAAGTGAACTTAATAACTGGAGTACTACATGCCTAATAGATCAATTCCCGCCATCATCGCCGTGATCGTCTTGTTCGTGGCCTTTGGCGTAAACATCGCTGTCCACTCGTTTTTCGCAGAGACTGTGCAATCGCAGGATCTTCCTCCCAATTTAGAGTGTGTGTATAGCAGCACAGGCGATTATTGGATGTGCGAAAACTGAAGCCAGGACCCCAGACCATTCGGTCTGGGTCCCCACAGGGATCGAACTTAGGTTCGATCCCTTTTTTTATTACAACCCATGAGGGAACAAGTTCCCTCTTTTTGGAGGCGTTTATGGAGGCTACCGCCTCCCGCCTCCTAGTTTCAGAGCGGGGGTGAAGGCTTGCTTGCTTGCGGGGGTGCTTGCTGGTTTGCCAGCGGGTGAGTGGACACGAGCGGGTGACCTTGGTCCCTGGACCAGGAACCTTGGCTCGTTGTCCACCAAAAGTTGACGCTTGTCCTCGGACCCTGGTCCTCGGACAGTGGTTTTCGGGCCGTTTTCCGTGGTACATTAACAAGGGTCTGGACGGCGGCAGCTTAAAAAGTGCGTGTCAGAAACGATTTTTGGTGTGTGTCAACTTATGTGCTTGATTTACAACGTAAAAACCTAATGTGTGTCAAGTGTGTCAACTTCGTCAAAGTCTTACCTCTTTTTTAAACTTTTTTTCAACGTAAAAAAAGAAACATTTTCAAACCTGACACACCTGACACACCTGACACACACCACGAACAACGGTTATAAATCAATAACTTACAGACCACGGCTCACGGCCAAAACCGACACACAATCTGACACACACCCCCTATAACTGACACACACACCCCAAAAACCACAAAACACACCCAAAAAACACCTAATTCCTAGCTCAAAAACACGCTCAAACCTGACACACATTGGGTCAAACCTGACACACACTTTTTGGTCGATTTTGACCAAAAAACAAGCATCTCCACACAAATATTAGGCGCTCGCTACGCTCGCTCCTGTAGGCAGACCTTATGACATTAATTACCAGGAGCTTACATGCTTTCATACGCAAACTGGCGCACAGCCAACGAACAACGGTTCTTCGACGAGTACGTTGAAACCCCAACACCGGACGGGTACACCTTCGACGACTACCTCAAACGAGAGTACGAG
>VTLG01002383.1_pt1 | contig 34209 bp, 55 predicted proteins | sample 4694571 | NCBI WGS metagenome assembly VTLG01 (sample SAMN12604809, study PRJNA352737) | marine metagenome | biome: ENVO:00000447; feature: ENVO:00000209|ENVO:00000569|ENVO:01000036; material: ENVO:00002151; isolation source: viral sequences binned using virsorter ...
CAAACTACCGAAATCAAATTTACTATCACTAACACCTGTTGAATTCACATACTTATAATAGTCGTATGGTCTACTTGATAATACTTTTATAGATGAAGAGGAGAGAGAATTTTTACCCATATAACCGTAGTAAAAATCATCATCATACATATTCGTTTCCAGCTCTTCCTCTCTCCAAAGTTCTCCATCTAAAGTAACTATCATCTATTTTTTTTTCTCGTATACAACGTGATTATTTTTTCTAAGTAATGTCTTCGCTTTTTCTATTTTTCTTTGTTTTTTTCTGTAGTGTTCAAAGATGTGATTTGTAATTACATTTCTCATTTGTTGTTATTTTCTGATTCATATAAATGTTCTTGTTCTTCCCACTGAATTTGTGGTCTTGTTTCTTCACCCAACATTTCTTCCTCTTCTAATAGTTTTTTTATTTTACCCATATTATATTTTTAAGATTATATATTTTAAGATTGATTCTATCCATTTTAATATTTTATTAAGTGGATATTCTAATAAATAGTAAATAGCATATAATAATACTTTTACTAAACAAAATATAACCAATAATATAAAAGCTATAATTAAATGTGGTAATCTAAATAATATTTTAAGTACTTTCATATTTTTGCTTATGACACAAATCTATGAAAAATATTTTATATAAGATTATTTACTTGGATCAAACGTACCTTTCCATATAGATTGACAGACTGCAAACCTTTGATCTCTATTACCAAATTCAGATATCATCTTTGCATTATTCATACATCTTCTGTTGAAGTCTTTTTTCTCTTCGTACTTTTTGGGTTTCATTCTAAGTGGCATAATTTACTTTTTAGTTTTCTCTAATTCTTTCTGAAGATTAGCTAAAGCTCTCCAAGCTACCTTTGTTGAATGACGTATACCATCATCGTCAAATGTACCTGCTTGAAGTAAATGTCTGCTTAGTGCGTCTAATTCATCTCCTGACTTAGATCTATCCCAATGTAATTCTTTGTCAGGATTATGTTGATTGTTACCAACATAACTACATTTAGATATTTCTCTAATAGCATCAGGAAAGTATTTTAAAACACCACTATAAACTGGCATAGACTTTCTATCTTCTTTAGAAGTAACCATACCAGTATCATTTTGTACGTAAACTAAACCTGTGATTTCATCTGTTACCACTCCCATAATATATCTGAATCGTTTACTGATAAATATGTAACCTTTTTACTGACTATTGAATTGTCAGAAAAATCAGTAGTTTTTCTAATGTCTTTCATTTGCCAGTCAAGATACAACATTTTATTGATATTAAATCTATAGATACCTTTGGGTGTTGAATTTATGTATATAGGTGTTTCAAATGTAGAATCACACTTTTTTCTTAGTGCATCGTATTTTATAAATTCAAGAAGTAAATTATCATAATGAGTTCTTCTACACTTAAGCTCTATTCTATGATTAGTCATATAATCATAGCAATCCCATTTACTCATTGGATCTGATGCCTTAACTAAATTGCTATATTGATTTTTTTGCAACCAACTAAATAAATCTTCTTCCTGCCAATTATACATTATATTGGTTATATAAATCCTCTAGCCTACTTAAAACATTGTTTACAAAACAAGGTGAACAATTTGTAGGTTCAACCTTTTGTACCTTTTGAAACACCCTATGATAAATATTAATAAATTTAATTTGCTCTTCAGGTGTAATTTGTGACTTTCTTGTTTTAAAGTAATTGTCCAGGTAATTATACTCATCTTCATTTAAACATTGTGGTTCCATATAAGGAAACATTTTATTTAGTTTTTCTTTTCTTTCTTCACAACCACAATCTTCACCAAGTATCCACTTAGCTACTTTATCTATACCAGTAGCCTTAAATACTTTTTCTACTGTATCACCTAAACCTTTACTGGTCTTTTTTACTTTTGAGGTACTCGTACCACTCTTCTCTAACTTCTGATCTAATTTTTTCTTTGCCATTTTTTAATGTGTTAAATATTGAACTTAAACTTATTTTTGTAGCAGATGCTATCATTCTCATAGACATTTGCTTTTTGAAATGTATCTCCCATAGTTTCTTATCATACCAATACCATTTTCCTACTATGTTTTCTATTTTAGTAATTAACTTATCAAATGCAGTTTCGTAGTCTATCTTGTAATTTTCATCTGCACCAATATGAAAATTATCTATAGGTAAATCTTTTTTTAGTTTATGATATCCTGATAGAAATAAATTACGTAAAGTCACATACACATAATAAGTATTTACATTGTTCTCGTCATACATAATTTTATCTACTTTATCAACATACTTAGTAAGTCTTATATACATACCTTGTACCAATTCATTTGCAGCATCATCATCACATCCAAACGATTTTGCCATATGAACCCAGTCTTTATGTTTTTCTGCTAGTTTATCTATTAGTCTCCCCACCACCAGTGAAAAGATATACCTACAATTCCTATGAAGAATTGTATCATATACTCTTTACTCAAGTCTTTTGGATGTGGATTGTCTTCAGTGTTCATATCTGTATCCCAATAATTGATGCCTACGCATAAACCATAAATGGGAAAGAATTGTATATACATAATTTTCAGTCTTCGTTATACTGTTTTATAACAGCTTCTATTCTAGGATTTTCCCTGTCTATTCCTCCGTATTTACAAGTAATCTTTTTTACAGTTTTTGTATCATCACTGACAATACAATTGCTAGATGTCATTGTATCCTGAAAGAATTTATCTACGACTGATATTACGTTCATCAGATCTCTTACTCTGCTATCAGGTGCAAAGTAAGTATAATCTATTTCTACCTCACTATTAAATTTAAAATCTAATCTCTTGCTTACGTTTTCCTGAAATGTTTTTTTGATATCATTGGAGACAAAAGTGTTCCAATTTCTGTATTGATTTAGATTCAGATAGAATCTTCTTAGTCTTCTTTTACCTATTGTTATTCTAATTGGCAGAAGAACCTTTCTGTCCTTTTCTAAGTTCATCAATCTTTTTAAATGGTGTTGTTCCACCAAAGTAAAATCGTTGGCTTTTAATATCAAATTCTATATCTTTTATCTCTTGTGGAATTCCTACCAACTTCTGTTTTTTGATCTTCTGAGAACCAAAGATAGCTTTCTTTGATGAATAATCCAAAGCTCTCTCCGGTCTCCATATAAATAGCACGTTGTCAGCTTTGTCTGCAAACGTACCCCCACCCTTGATTCTATTACTGTCAGGCTTTATATATTTACCATCATCTTCTTTTGTTGGGGTGACTTGGTGTGCAACTAAATGTACCGATACTTTATAGTCTAATGCAAATCTTTTAAGTTCAGACATAAATCTAGATATATACAAATCTTCTCTTTCTCCTGACCTCATACGGTGTTGAACTGTATTATATGGGTCTATGATTAAACTACGTATGCCTTTTGTCTTGACTAAAAACCTAGCTCTATCAAATATAGTTTGTAGTTCAAAGTCTGCTCTAGGAAATATTATGAAGAAATGTTTTCTTACAAAATCCATAGCTTCTCTATATTCTTTTATTGACATTTGGTTATTCTTATAAAAAGGATCTGAAGTTTGACCTACATACATTTCTATTATATCGTTAAAGAAATCATTGATTGGCATATTCTCAGGAGAAAATACAGCAAACTTCCAACCATCGTGATATGCTTTTAACGTTGCCAGTTGATTAAGAAATAAACTTTTACCTTCATTCTGATATCCAGTCCATATATTTACCTCACCTATTCTCCAAGTCCAGGCATTATCTATCTCTCTTACATAAGTAGTTGTACCTCTTTCTTGTCCATTGTGAAATCCATCTATCATAGATTCACCTACATCTGCTACAGAAAATATACCTTCTTTTTTGGGTCTATTAGCTATTTTAAGACGATTTCTGAGACTTTCTACACCTTCGTGGACTAATACCTCATTTGCATCTTTATATGGCTTTAAATCGACTAATAAGCATTTTTCTGATTCAAACCTACGTATAAGTTCTTTTTGTAAGTTTCTACCATTTTCATCTTCATCAGTAGCAATATAAATAACATCTGCATTTTTAAATATATCATAGCAATTAGTTAGGCATTCTAGTTTTTTATCTATGTTGCTATCTTTTGAATTTGGTGCTCCCATATTAACAGAGGTATGAGATGTAATACCTGCAACTTCCCAAGACAAAGAATCTATTTCACCTTCACATATAACTATTGTTTTTTGATCTACACAATTATCATAGTTGTATATAATAGATTCAGCATCTTTAGATTGCGTAAAGCTTTTACCATCTATACCTCTAGTTTTGTAGTTTATGATCTGACCATCTTTAAAGTATGGAAACAAAATACTTTTGTCATTTCTAGTAGATACTATCTTATTGTTTTTTATAACCTCTTCTGTTATACCTCTATCTGTTAAGAACGATTTACCTTTTTCTGTCAAAGCAATCATATTAGATTTAGATGGTTTCTTGTACGTTTTAGCTATTGGCATAATTTCTATGTTATCTTTTATTTTACCTTTCCAACCACATTTATGGCAATAATATAAACCTTTAGATGGACTTACTGATAAACAAGGGTCTTTATAATTTTCTTTACCTAATGTAAGACAATTAGGACATCTTTGTTTTTGTTCATCTCTATTATGATTTACTCTTATACCTAAATCAGAAAATGTTTGCATATATATATATATTATATATATAATTATATTATTTATTTATTTTTATGTATAATATTGTTATGATATGTCGCTTTGACAGTTGGAGTAACATAAATCTTTCTACTCTTACCATACTTACCTGTACTTTTAGTTACCCTTTTTATTAGTTCCTTTTCCTCTAATCTATTCAATATTCTATATAGAGTTCTATCGTGTATTTTTAATGTATCTGACATATGGCTATTTGATGCAAAACAATATTCTTTTTTATCAAGTGAGCATAGGTAAGATAAAACAGAAGACTCCTTAATTGATAAGGAGTCATCTAGATTTAATTGTACATTTACAAATTTAGTTTTAGTCATAGCTTAATTAATATTATTTTCTTTTTTGATTAATTTAAATTCCTTTTCAGTCATAAAATATATGTTACTTTTTCTAACAGAATTTGTCATATTTTCTTGATAATACTCTTCCAAATAAAAACGCAACCGTCTAAAATATTGAGTAATCCAATCGTTACTAACTTTTGGATTGTCATATGTATATTTAAAAACAACGTATGTTGTTGATTTAATAATTTCTAAATTAAAATATTGTTCTTTTAGTATTATGTCAAATCCACTTGATAATGATTTTTCTACTTCACCATTTATAGCACTAAATGTAGTATTAAATTTATTAAGCAATAAGTTAAATTTTGTTCTTCTTTTGTTATCTCTGTATTGTTTTTTTTGTGCTAAATCTAATTCAGGATTAGCTAATCTCCATTCTTGTTTTCTAATTGCACCTAATTTTTTTCCAGTTGACTGATCTACTTGGTTATATGCATTACGTTGATATTGCCTTTCTCTTTCAGGGTTTTCTAATTTCCTCTGTCTAGCTCTATCAATATATTTTTGCTTATGTAATTCATAATGTCTTTTTGATGCAGCTCTTTGATCTTCTTTGTTTTTATATGGCATTTTATTTTATTTTAAGTTGTTTTATGTTAAATGCAGATAGGGTAAGAAATATACTTACCCTTTCTGCATTAATTTTAAAAAGGTAGACCGTCTCCTGCACTTACAGGTTTCTTATTGTCTTTGGCTTTGCTTGGATTATAATCATTTACCCATACAGTATGTGTCTTACCATACTGGTCTGTTTCCTTCTTCTTACCCACTGTAAGACGAATGTATTCCTCACCATTATATTCAAAAAAGTGATTCATAATTTTACTTTTAGTTAGTGATATATTTATATAGTAATCACCATTTTGTCTGCCATTTCCGACAAACTTTCTTTCATTGTTGTCCATATTATATTTATTGAGTTAGTAATTTTTCTACTGTTGAATTTATCTTGTATTTTGATTTTATATCTTCCATTGTAAAACCGTTGTTTAATGCTGACTTTACTTTATCAAAAGCCTGTGTGCCTTTTTTTAGTTCAGGCATAGCATCTAATGTCTTAGGCATAGTTTTATCGTGTGTATTAGTAGCATCTGCATCTTTGGTGTCATCAATTAAGAATAAACCATTAAGTGCATACTTTCTAGCATAGCTAGAACTACTACCAAAAGATTGTGATATATCCATACCTTTTCTGTTAAAGTCTATACCTGCTTGTGCTCTTACCATAACTTCTTGATAATCATAATTATCTCTATCCCTTTGGCCTTCTCGTATTATCGCAAACGCTTCTACGTAAGCTATATTTAAACTTGGCATTTCTATAATTTTATCTGAAATAGTTAAACACAGCTTATGTTTTGTAAGCAGTGGTTTTACTGCTTCTAGTATATCTTCACAACTACGGTAGTTATATCTACCAAAGTTGTTTCTTTGATTTTTAGGTGCTTTCAGTCTCCCCTGAATGTCTACCAGTTTTTCGTATATTGTCATAATGCAAATATATAAAAAAATTACAACTGACAAAATGTATAAAAAAAGAGAGCTTAATTAAAAGCTCTCATAGGAAAAACGTAAAAACAAAAGGAGATAAATCCACAACAAAGATATAAAAATTTTTGTGGTAGTGGATTTTAAATAACAAATTAATTCTTTTGCTATCGTTTTCCTTGACCTCTATATTTCTTTTTATATAATTTACTAGACTTTAGTCCACTAGATTTAGACTTTGCGTGTATACCTGGTCTCTTTACTTTATTTTTTTTTCTATATATAAATGCAGCTTGTCGTGCCATTATTTATGATGTTTATTACCAATTATTTTTTCAGCACCTCTAGACCCAAAGTAACCCAAAAATACAATAGTCAGCAATTCTTTAATTACTGATAATTCTTCTAATTGTAAATACCATCCTATAACAAATGCTACAGTTAAAAATACAAGTGTAAGTGGTCTGACATTTTTAGCCAACCAACTGCTACTGGCAGAATCAGCTACCCATCTTTTTGTAATGCCATCAAATTCGTGTATCTCTTGCTCTAATTTTTTTAGTGCAATTTCTTTATCACCATCAGACATTTCTGACCCACCAATGAGAGTACGAACAATATTACCAGCAGGGGAATCAGTAGCGAGACTGGTGACGACATTTGGGATTTTCTCGAGTAAGAATTTACCAACCTTTGTATCTTTAAATTTCTTCTTCATTAGATAAGGTGCTTCCTACAGTGCTAGTACAACCAGAGAGCATCCACTTTGTTTGGGTCGTTGTCAACGTGAATGAAGGTTTTGGCAATTCCAAGTCTAGTGAATCCTGCCTTAATAAGGCTTCTAACAATAGCTTCTCTATTATTTGAATTCGTACAGGAAATGTCTGCAGCGAATCCATACAAGTGTGAACTTCCTCTATTAGAGGTAGTTTTAGGCACTCCCCCAACTCGTAAATTATGAGCCTCGCTTCTATATCCTGAGTTAATTTTAAAGGATATACCTGCGATTTCTCTTGCTTTGTCCAACATCCGTAAGAAAGTATGATCCATATTAACACCACTATTCTCTTGGTCAGGACTGTCAAATTCAGATAATTCAAAATATTTAAGTTTAATCATTTTATTAAATAAGTGATGACATACAGAAATGTAATTACAAACATTACTGTTACCATCTTTGTTGTCAAATCTAATTTATTCCAATTAGATACTAAATAATCTTTTATCTTTTTCATTTCTTTACGTTTTTACGCAAGTCATCAATATAGAAAGAACTCATAAGAGATAATTTATCTATAGAATCTTCTTGCATTTTTATTATCATATGTTCTAAGCTATCTTTCTGAGATACTAACATATCTACTCTAGCTTCTAAGTTGCTAATTTTTTTCTTTGCACTTTCTAATTCATCAGGATTTCTACCTGTAATTGTTGATATAATCATAGCTACACTTGCAGCTATCATACCAATTAATGTATTTACAATACTTGCATTTTCTTCGGGTATAGTATATTCTGTTAAGTATACAAGTATTCCTACTATAAGAAAGAATACAAGTAATGCACCTGAAAAGTGCAATAAAAATCTAAAAGTGCCATTCTTTGGTATCATTTTGTCTTTTGGTATATCTGTATTATTACTAAAATTATTGTTAAGATAAGAACAGTAGTTTGCAAATAAACATTTATTTGTGGCATAGAACTAAATACTAATGCAAATACTGAAAGTCCATATGTTCTTATATCTTGTATCATTATGAAAGTCCGTATGTTGCTTTATCTAAATCATACAAAGCGGTTATTTCACTTGCACTTAGTGCTTTTTCAAATACTTTTACTTGCCCCAAATCCATCTGTGTATATAAAACTGAGGCATCTCCATATCTTCCAATTTTTAAAGTTCCATTCGCATCTATAGCACCTATAAAAGTTGCACCTGTTATAATGTTACTTACAAAACTGCCATTTTTATAATACTTTATTTCATCATTAATACCATCAAAAACAAATACAATATGAGCCCATACATTATTTGAAAGTCCAGTTGCAGTTCCACTTGAACCTTGAAAACTACTTTCATTACCCACATAAACTATCCATTCGCCAGTCGTTTCTAACCCTATGTGTATGGTTGCGTTTATTTCATTACTTCCTGTTATATTGGTAAAAAAATAACTATTTGTGCTAGGAGTTACATCAGGAAATCTAATAAACATCGCTGCTGAATAAGAATTTCTTTTAGATGGTTGGTAATTAACATCTATATAATCATTAGACCCATCAAAATCAAAAAAATTATAACTACCACTTGTATCTAAAGTTGGCCCATATAACGTACCATTATGCCCATTAGGATAATCATTCTTCGTAGCTAAATAGTTTTGTGCTACTTGGGCAGCAGTCAAAGAAGTGTTATATAATCTGTATTGACCTATTTTTATATTTGCTTCAAAACTTCCTACTCTATGTCCTATGTCAATGTCATCTGAACCACCTGTTCTTGTACCTGCTGTTGGACTTGATGCAGCTTTAACTTCAATACCATTAAAAAATATTTTTTGTGTATTTGCTGAATCATCATAAGTAGCTACTAAATGATGCCAATTACCAGTTGATAATGTATCAGTTGTTATAATATCTTGTGATGATGCAAATGCACCACTTGAATTTGCAACCCCCCACCTAATATCTCCACTTGCACTATTGAATCTTAAATCCCATTTAAAATCACTTCCACTTGTGTATAAAGTTGACAGCATTTCATTATCAGCTATTGAAATTGGTTCTATCCACATCTCAACAGTAAAAGCTGTGGCATTTTGGAAACTGCTATTTGATGCTATAGTCATATTATCATCACTACCATCTAAAACTAACCAGTTACCTAATTCTTTGTCATAGTAATCTGATAACGTAGAACTAAATCCTACACTACTACCAATAGTTGCGTTATTGCTATTTGCTTTGTCAGACCAAGTTGTAGCAGAAACTGTTGTATCATCAGCAGCATCTAAATGTATTGCTAAATCTGTTGAATAAATAGAACTATAACTAAAAGTATTACCTGCTCTAAAATTTTGTGCTACTTCTGAAGCTGTTAGTACTGTGTTGTATACTCGTACTGCGTGTATTTTACCATCAAAGTCATTCGCATTTCCTGTCGTATATCTACCTATTTTTAAATTTGCATTTGTATCAATTACTGTACCCGAACCTGTATTTGTTACTTGAAATGTACCATCAACATATATATTAACGACTGGATTTGTTACGTTACTCATTGTAAAAACAATATGATGTAATTGTCCTGCTGTTATTACACTACCTGTAGCTACGTTATTTACAACACCACTTGCAGTTGTTGTGGTAATAAAAGCTGTAGCACTATTTGTACCTGCTGAAAATTCTCCAAAACCACTATCATTACCAATAAAAAAAATATTATTAGTATTACTTGTGTTGTCAGGTGTTACCCAAGCTTCAAAAGTTATACCACTTGAACTTGGACTTATGTCATTGTGATGTGTAACTTCAAAATAATCTCCTGTATTTTCTGCTAAATCAAACCTACCTCTTATATCTGCTGAATAAGTACTTTCTACACCACCATTGATTGTACCATTTCTTGAATTACCACTTATATCTGTCCAAGTACTACCACTACCACTATATGAAGTTGTATCACTTGCATTAAGATGCAGTTGTAAATTACTTGCTTTATCTGCTAAAGGTGTAACTAAATCGTGATTAGCTATATCAAACCAAGTTCCACTACCATTACCTTGATTAGCACCACCACTTTCTATACTATCTTCATCATTAGCATCTAAGTGTAATACTAATCCTTGTGCTGCATTTGCATCCCCTGCTGAAACTGCTGCATCTTGTGAAAGTATTCTTCTGTTAGTAGGCATTATAAACTTGTATCGTAGTTAAACACATCTACTTTTTTAGTAAGTGCTTTAATCTCGCTTTCTTTTGTATCTACTGAACTTCTTATATTATCCCTTTCTGTTTCTATAGCATCAGGTATTGCAGTACCTTTTTCTGCTTTTCTTGTAACATACCAATCAGAAATACTTAATTTATCGTAAGCTGCACTTTTTAATTCTGTTATCTTTTTTGTTTTTAGTTCTGCAAGTGTTTCACTAAATGTTTTAGTTTTTACATCATATATAAATACAGTTCTTTTTTTGCCATCTACATCTTTATAATCATCTATGGTATGTAGGTTGCTTATGTATTGTGTTTTACTATCGTAACTTGGTGTTATGATATCATAAAAACCATAACCTTCTAACACTTCAGTAGAAGAGTTTTCAAATCCACCTATTACATTACCAAAGTTGCTTGGTAGTTTAGGGTACTTTATTATTTTGCCTTTTACTATTCTTGCTTTCATATTTTATTTATTATGGTTGGCTTGTATCATCTACATCTACTTCGTTTACAGTGTAATTTATATGTGCATCACCATCTGTATCATCCAAACAGCTAAATACAAATAAATTCTTTTTACTGCCTTGAAAATTAGTAGTGCCAATTTTATTGATGTTTTCAGTTGTAAATGTTGATGCTAATGTAATACTAGCACTAGATAAATCTGTTCCATCGCATAGCACTTCTACTACTTGACCAGTTTTCATAGTCTGTAAATTAAAAGTACAAGTGCCTAAATTACCAGTCAATCTAAAGTTTGCATTACTAGCACAATCTAAATTTATTGTACCAGTAGTTGTAGTTATATCTGCAGGAATTGTTGTATACCTACCTTCTAGTTTTGCGTGTGTTATGTTATCATCAGCAATTTTAGCTGTGGTAACACCTAAGTCTTTTATTCTTACTGCACCACTACCATTTGTAGCAGATAATTCTATAGTTGAATCATCCACAGTAACTTCTATTTCATCTGCACTAGATGTAATACCATCTCCACCAACTACATTAAGCACTGGATCACCTGAAGTTAAAGAAGTTCCTGTAAGACCATCACCAGCACCAATACTATCTAAATCTGCTGATACAGATAAATCTATTTTACCAGCACCAGTACCATTATCTGTATAAGTGCTAGTAATATTAGTTACGCTGTTGCTTGTAAACATAGCACCAACTATATCTTCTACTGATTCTTGAAAAGTAGGTGTGCCTGTAGATAAATCTAATGAATCACTATAGGATGTAGAAATACCATATATTTCGTGAAACATTTGTCTTGTAGCTTGGAATGCAGCTCTGAGAGTATCCCCATCGTTTGAATTAGCTGCTGTTCCAACATTTATATTTATTGCTGCCATAATTAATAATTTGTTCTATCTATTGTTTCTAATATTGTATCTATTTTTAATTTAATGGTTGATATAAATAAATCAACTTGTTCTGATATAAAAGCTAAAGTTTTATTAAATCCTAAAAATATATAGCTAGGCAGTTCACCCCAATATGTTGTTTCATATATCTTACCGTAACTCATTCTTATTCTTTTTAAGATAACCTGAAAGCCTTATTTCGTTCTTCTGTTTCGGCTTATATTGTCCGATTTTTTTTCTTTTCTTCACAGTACCCAACCAGCAAAATTAGAATCCTTGTCAGGATATATTTCTTCATTTTGATTAGAATAGTACTCAGGAAACTTAGATGGTGCGTTGTAAGTCATATAGTCTATAAATCTATTTGTAAAATACTCTGCATAATCTCTTTCCTTAGCTATTAGTGTATCTATTTCATTTTTTTCTACTGTTTGACTGTTTTCACTTTCGTGTTTAAATACACCACCATTAGATATAGTGTAAGCAGCAAAAGGTAAATATTCTGCCATAGCATAATGTATCAGCATATCTTGTACGTAATCGTTTACAAGATTTAAATAATCACCAGCTAAACTACCAGCTACTATATCAGCACTAATTTTATTATACAAATCTGTGCCTAAATAATTTCTAACGTGAATTTCTTGTGCTAGTTTTATAAAGTGTATAAATTTATCTGTATCTACAGAACCACTGATAGCAGTATTTTTTACTAAGTCCTCTCGTTTTATAAATAGTGCTGTTGCCATTATTCTTCAGATTGTTCGTTTATTTCTTCTTCTCTTTCTATATCATCTTTTTTTACACCTGTTTCTTTTTCTACTTCTGCTTCAGATATAGCATTGGTCAGATCAGTAAATTCTAAAGGTTGTAGTGTTTTAAAATACAGGTCTAAATCAATATTATTATACTCTAATATTTTTTGTAGTTCATCTATAATGGTTACTTGCATTGGTCTAATAACTGTATTATCCATAAGTATAGATGCTGTTTCTAATTCTTGTGCATTATTACCTAGACCAGTTTTATCTTTGATTCCAACAAGCATAGGTGAAACTATTCTATGTGAAACCATAACTTTTGTCATAGATTCATTTGCTAGGAACTCATATTGCTGGTATGCATCAGGAATAGTTACTGGTTCTATACTTGCAGCTAATTCTTTACTATCGTTAAATGCTAATATAAATTTACCTGCATTTGATGTGCCACTGAACTTTTCATAGATTGCTCTTTCTATTTCATCTCTTTGTTCTTTATTTGGTGTACCATTATTAAAGTTAATTAACATACTTGGTTGTAAACCATTTTGTATATTATTTATATGATAATTACCTATCTCCTCTTCTAGTTCTGCATATTGTAAACCACCTTGATAATCTACTGGTGAATAGTAATAGAAACCTGCCTTGTATGGGCGAATATAAAGTATCTCTATGCCATCTTTAGACATTCCGAATGCCGAGATACGTTTAGGCTCATCATCTTTCCTTATATCCTTCCATTTGGGGTGATAATAGTAAGCTCTTACTTTACCTTCTATTGCTTTCTCAGCTCTTAGAGTTTCTATTGGTATATGTTCTACTTCAAATATTTTTGTTCTATCTTTTGTGTAAATTACCTGGACTGCTGCTTGACCCATCATTTTATAGTCATAGCAAACTTTTTTCATACATTCTTTAGTAAACAAACTTTTCATTTGCTCGTAAGCTTCAGGCTTTTCTTTACTATCTGAAGCATCTAATCCTCTACCATATATCATTTCTGATATACCATTGATAGCTGCATTGTTAGTAGCAGATCCGTTATATCTATCTATTAAGTATTGAAAGTATTGATTATCGTCACCATATTCTATATAATCTTTTCTTGGGTTTTCTACTACTTCAGGTGAAGTATAAGATGATAAATTTATAACGTGAACTGAATCTTTTGCCACTATATTTACATTTTTAGATTTGTTTCTATTTCTTGCCATATTAATCTAATACTATAAAATCGTTATCATAATTGTCTTGAGTTACATATTCTCCACTATTGATAAAGTATTTATCAAGTGCTGTCTGATCTGTACAGAATATTAGTCCTCTATATATTTCTGTTGTTCCATCTTTAACTCTAAACAAATACTGTCTACCTTCTTTAAGTGCAAAGCTACCTGTAAGTTTCATATACCCACCATCGGTAGTTTTAGTTACACTTACTGTAGATGTAGTTCTTTTTTCTTTATCTGTTAGAGATAAAGTTGGAGAAGTGGCATCTGCTCTAGATATAAACTTTAAAAATTGATTACTTGTTGATGTTGTTAAAATGTGCATACCTAAATAACTGTATTATCTCCGTTTGTTTTTAGGTATAAAAAAAGGGATATAAATATACCCCTTTTCATTATCAATACAAAATTATTTATACTGTTGCAGGTGTTCCTATTGTTATAGTTCCACTTAACCCTGCCATATTACTTACTGGGAAGTTGGCACTTGTAGTATCTACAACCAAGAAATTTGGTGGAGATACCTCTTGTGCAACGAATGTATAATTGTATCCGTTGAAATCACCGAGTGCATTACCAGTACTTACAGTGCCTTCTGTTAAATCAGAACCCTCTTCAAGACCCATCATAAATGCATTATCATTTTTATCAACAACAATGATGTGTGGTCTTGCTGCTGCTAATAATTTTAATTCTTTATGATCTTCCTTTGTCAATTTTTTCAATGTTATATTAAGAGTCTGCTCATAAAAGACAGTACCATTTTCTCTTGAAGCATTTATAGTTGTTTCAAATGAATTATTTCCCTTCACGGGATATTTATGTAAAGTGATTTCGTTAGATGAACCACCAGTCATATTTGTTATCTCGTCACTACTACCAGTTGTGACTGTTCCTAAACCACCAAAGTCAATAAAATATACTTCTTTGATACCTGCAACTACGTCTTTACAAGCTTCAGCACGAGATCTAGTTAAAACACAAGCCATATTTATTTATTTTAGTAAGAATAGTGGGCAGAATAAACTACCCACTTTCTTGTTATTAATTACTTATTAAGAATAAAGAACTATGTCGCTACCTATTCCGTGCTGAATACCAGCAGTAAATCTCATAACGATTCTTACATTCTGTGAACCATCGATATCTGCCATATCAATAACTTTAACTTCGTTGTGATCTGATAATAGACCAGTACCAAAATATAAGTTAGATTTTTCAGCAGCCACAATTGTATCTGCTGCTAAACCACGTGCTAGTACGATGTTGATTCCATCAAAGGTTAAGTTTCCACCATTGAACCACTGAGTACCTTTATTGTCTGTACCAGCAGCACCAACGTTAGATGCAAACCCACCTAAAGCTCTTACGTAAGCTCTATATACTCCTGAAGGAACATAGATGAATAAATCCTCTTTAGCATATACTGCACTAGGAATTGCATCTGCAACTTTACCTAGTTCAGCTATTACGTTAGAAGAAGTCACAGTAGTACCACTTACATCTACCACATCTGAGTCTGCAAGTAAAGTTGTTTTGAAACCATCAAACTCACCAGCATTAGAATTTGAGCCACCCCAAATATTTTGTTCCATTTTCTGAGCTGTCTTATCTGCAACGTGAGCAATTAAGAAATCAGATAATGTAGGTGGTAAATTAGAATATGCTGAGAATCCCATTTGAATAGCTTCCCAATCAGTTACAAAATCCTTCTTACATAATTGTAGGTTAACTTGAAATTCTTCCATAGTAAGAATTCTTTCAGTTAAGGTCAATGTTGAAGTAGGATCAAAGTCGCAAGTAGCATCTTTGACAAGCGAGTCAGTAGCTACTTTCTTTAGTACCTCTTTATGCTTTACATTTGGCTTGATAGTAATAAGTTCATTTCCTAAAGTATCTCCACTTAAAAGTGCAGCAGAAATGTATTTACCAGCAAATTCTCCAGCATAAGTTGTTGTTAAATTATTAGTTGTTGCCATTTTATATATATTTATTTATTTATTATCCTGTTGCTGTTAATGCACCACTTGATAGTGCGTTACCAAATACATAGTAGTTTGAACCATCAGACCATATGTCGATGAAATCACCTAAGTTAGATGATCCGTGAACAAAGTTAATTTGGTCTGCTGCATCTACGTCTACGACTGCACCTGCAACGATTAAACTACCTTCCATCTTATCTGCTGTACCACCTGCTATCACTGTGTTTGCTGTATCCATAGCACCAGTAGTAACAAATCTACAGTTGAATCCTTCTTTAGGTGCAGGTAAAGTAACTGTACCACCTGAACCACTTACCTTAAAAACCTTCCCACTATCTGCACCTGTTAAACTAGAGCCAACAGAGATTGCTTCATATTTAGGGAAAATTCTGGTAACATCATTTGAAATTGTTATTGCCATTTTATTTATTTATTTATTAATTACTAATCTTTGATAAAACTCTATCTAGTGTACTGATAGGTCTATTTGGGTTTCTTAAGCTATCATTAGCTTTTTTTACTTCTGTTTCAGGACTATGCTTAATAGTTTCAGCAGCAGGTTCAGCAGAAAGCTTTTCGATTTGCTCAGACATCATTTTTTTTTCTTTATCGTGATATCCCATCTCATCGTCTACTCTCTTCATAAGTGCTGCTAATTTTGACTCTAAAGAAGATATTTTTGATTCAAATTCTTCTTTTTTAACAAAACCTTCCATCAGTTCAGTTTCTTCTGCTTCTACTTCTGTAGACTCATTAGAAAGCTCTTCTTCAGCAACTTCTTCAGTAGTTTCTTTTACTTCTTCAGAAAGTTCCTGCTTTGTTTCTTGGTTGTCTTTTTTTACTTGCTCAGATAAATTTTCTGCAACGACTTCTTCTTCTTTGATGCCTTGAGCTAATTCATCTTCCTTAGTAAGCTTAGACAACTTTTGTAATATTTCATTTAAAATTGTTGTCGCTTTTGGAGATTCCATATTAATATATTTATAAAGTAATTCACGTAATTAATTACTTATAATTAATATGTTTCATTTTTAAGTTCCATCTCCTGTAATATTGCCTATACCCTGTGCTTGTAAGCTACCATCACAACACTTAGAATGGTAAGTTATACCATCAGGACATAAGCAACCTCTTCTACCACCTTTTGGTGATGATCTACTATATGTATATCTTCTTCTTTTACGTATCATTATTTTTTACTTTTAGGATGTTTCTTAGGAAGTAAATCATAATCCGTAGTATACTTTGGATTTTGTGGTCTACCATTTTTTACTAAATATAAAAATGCGTTGGTTCTTGCAAATGCCCACTGCGAAGCAGATCTAACCTTAGGAGAATGACTTGTGTTGAAAGCACCAAGTCCTCTTTGATATACACTAGCCAACATACCTACAGTTACACCATAACCTAATTTTGATTTATACTTTTCATTAAATTCATTTGCTTTCTTTTGTAGTGTTGCTCTATCTTTTGCAGATACCTTAGCACCTCTTTTACCCTTAGCTGTGCCTTTTGCAGTACCTTTACCTTTAGGATTGGGGTTAGGTGTGCTTGAACCAGGTGCTTTAGGTGATTTTCTTATCCCACCTCGAGGACCTACTTCTGCATAGTAACCTTTTTTTCTTACACATTTACCAGTTTTATCTTTTACAAATCCTTTAGGACATTTTTGCATTTCTTCTTTACTGTGATATTCACAAGGCATATACCATTCTTTACCTTCAAAGTTGTGTACGTGAAATCCTTCGCATCCTAAATCTTTTGCAATCTCTAGTGCTTTCTCTTTACTAGAATATGCTAATCTATCATCTATGATTGCAAAGGCATCATCTACAACTTGAGAAGCTAAATCTATCTCACCTAACTCTTTTAGTTTAGATACAGACCATCTAAGACCAGCTTTACCACCCCAAGCATCATACATAAGTTTACCACATCCATCAGAATATGTTTTAGATACTTCTAAGTCTTTTTTATGTCTAGCTAAAAAGCTTCTCATCCTCTTTATTGTTGATACACTCAAAGCAGATTTTGATGCTAACATCGATGCTCTTCTTTTCCCCACAGCAGTGCCACAAGAACCCCAGCCATTTTTTTCTACATATTCTAATACTCTTTTAGCATTGTTTACTACACCTTGAGGATAGTCACTATAAGATGCAAGTTTAGTTTTTTTAGATTCAATAAAGTCTTTTATTTCAAATAGTATTTCTTCTGCTTCAGATTCATCTAATAATTCTGTACTCATTTCTACTTTATCTGTAAAATATCCTTCTATAGAAAAACCTGAAACTAAACCTGTCTTAACATAGTTTTCCCAAACGTCATCGTTGTTTACTTTCATAGAAACCATCCAAGTACCTACTGGTAAATCCATATCGTATTTCCTAGACTTATCGTGTACTTCATCTTCTATTATCCAAGATTCTACTACAGACAAACCGTTAAGAGATGCTTGGTGTTCTAATGTAGATTTATTCTGATTGCCTTTCATAAGAAATAGTTCAGATGCTTTTCTTACTGTATCTTCTGAAAAGTAAATGTAATATTCATCATCTTCTGTTTGACGATATATATTTTTGTTTGGCACTAAAGCAGCACCCATTAATATTCTTTTTTCAGAGTCTACTTCTGCTAATTGTATTTTATGGTCTTTTGATAAAGCAATAAACTTTTCTTCTATAGCAGGTTTGTCAACTATACTAATAGCTTCTATACCTGCAAGTAATGCTTCTTCGTCTATTATTAATTCTATAATTCTCATATTCCTGCTGTGTTATTTATATTTCTATCTAATTCTTGTTGTGATGTAATTTCTTTACCTACTACAAATGCTTTTACTGGTTTAGTAACCTGTCCTGATACACTTTGTGCTAATTGTGATACTTGAGATGCACCTACCACATTAAAGTCAGGTGCTGTAGCTGTAATTACAGGTCTTGCTGCTGTACCACCACCTGTCTGACCCTTTGGGTTTACAGAAGCTATAGCTTTAACATTTGCTAAACCACTAGCTATTGCTGCTGCTGCTGCTATTGCACCTCTTACTGGAGAATCTACCAAAGCTAAAGGTCTAAATTGTGATTCAAAAGCTTGTTGTGCAGAAAGGTATGTCGATATTAATGCACCTGATATAGCTAGAGCTTTACCTGCTGCTGTATCTTCTCCTGCTAATTTGCTAAAAGCTGTCAAAGCATTACCTACCAACCTTACACTTTCTACTTTAGCTTCAGCTTCAGCATTATATAAAAATGCTCTTAGCTCTGTCTGTTCGCCTATAGCTTTAGTAAGATCAACTTCTGTATTTGCTAGTTCTAAATTCATATCCATCAAGGTGGCAAAACCAGTAGCTCTCTCAGCTTCACTTAGACCAGAATTAGGGTCATTTAGCTTTTCTTCTAGCCTTGCTGCTGCTTCTTCTAAATCACTTTTCTTTCCTTCGAGTCTTCCTACCTCAGATGTGGCTGCTGCCAATTCTTGATCAAATATCTCTCTACTCAAGTCTAAACTTTCTCTACGACTTGCAGTAAGACCTTTTTGTTTGATATTTAACATATCTGTAGTAAAACCAAGACCAATTTCTAAAAGTCTAATTTTTGTAAGGGTATCAGCAGCATCCATTACTCTTTCCCTGTTAAGCTGAATTAGTTTAGTGTTGGTAACTGCTTGTATTTGTGTTATAACATCGCTAACAGAATTTTCTGCTTTTGTTATAGAATCAGCAAATTTTCTGTTTGCATCAGCTATAACTTCTTCTTCTTTTTCTTTTGATAGTTTTCTTGCTTTTGTTTGTGATATAAAGTCTCTTTTTCTTAATTCTTCTTTTGCTTTAAATGTTGCTAATTGAATATTTACTTCAGCAATTCTAAATTCTTCTTCTTGTTTAATTAATTGTTCTTTGGTCTTTAAGTCATTATCTATAGATTCTTGTCTAAATTGTTCTTCTAACTTTTCAAGCTGTAATATACCTTCTTTGAATAATCTAATTCTTTCTTTTGAACCACTACCTGATTCTCTTGTAAATAGTTTTTCGAGTTCAATTAATTCTCTTATAATATCTTTTCGTCTTTCTGTAAGTCTATTTCTAATTAAAATACCTTCTTGTGTATTGTCATTTTGTCTTTTAATTAATTTTTGTTCTACTTCGACTAATTCTTTTTGTAAAGTAAGTAATTCACGAAATGATAATATTAAATTTTTTACAGATTCATCACTTTTATCTAATCCATCATCTTTAAGATTTTGCAAACCAGTTTTAAATTTACGAAACTGAAATGCTAATATAGCTGCTTGATCTGCTGTAGCATTACCAGTCATATTAAATTTTAAATATGCACCAGCTAAGTTCTCTAATGAATCTAGTTGTTCATCAATAGTTTTAGTTAAGTCTTTTAGTTTTTTCTCAAATTCTTCAGCTTCTATCTTAGCCTTATTAAAAAACTTAACTAATTTTGGTCCAAAAGATATAAGTGCTTGTACTGCAATTAATATCCCCCCTGTACCCAATAGACTTTTTCCTAATTGTTTGAATGATTCAATAACACCACCATTAGTCCTAGCAAAACTTTGGAATAAACTAATAAGCTGTGATAAGTTGTTTGCTATCGCTGTAAAACCAAAACTAGCATCTGAAGCAAGTCTACCTGTCTCTAATAATATAGCATTGTTTAAACCTGATTGTGCTCTGTTACCTTTTGCTGCTTGTGCTGCATTTATTTCTGCTAAAGCAAGTTCTTGTAAACCTTTTTTGGTTATTTGTCTTTGTATGTTTATTTTTTGTTCAGCTACTAAAGATGCAAGTTGATCTTTTGTAAGTTCGTCTATAGATTTTGCATATAAATCTGTAGCTTCTTTTATTTCCCTTATTTTGGTTTTAGCTTCTCCTGACTGGAGATTTATCCTAATTAGAATTTCCTCTGCCATATCTTATTCTTTTAAGTGTTTGCTTTAGTTCTTTGATATCACTAACAGCTTTATATTTGCCTTTAGCAATATCAACATTTTCTGATACTCCGTACCAGTTGTCAGCATTTAGTAATTCTAATATCTCTTTTATCATAACTGTTCGTCAGTTGTTAAATTAAGTAATTCAAGAGAAGCTTCTCCTGTGGTTAAGTTTGTGTTTATAGAATTAATCCGATATACCTTATCTTGTATCTTAAGTTGATCGTTTAACCTGAATTGTATCATAAAACTTGCAGGTAAATAAGCATTGTATTTGTATATTCTTTTTGCTTTGTTAAATACAGATTCTACATATGTTTTATAAAACTTCTTGTACAAAGAATTAGTTGTTCCATTGTAATCTATAAGCTGATATTCGTCAACTTCATTATCAAAGTTAAGTGTATGAGCTGGTGGTCTAAATATTTTATATCCTTCACCTGTAGTAAATATATTACTCTGTAAAGATAGCTGCGTATCACTGTCAACAGTTTTAACTAGGGTAGTAGTATTATCTGTAGTATTTTTTACCACATCACCTACAGCTAAAGTAGATGTAAAGTTTTGCCCTGAATCAACTAATTTATTCTCTACTGTAGATGTAGTAGTGCCTGTTTCTAATGGTGATGCTTCGTTAGATCCTTCTTCGTTTGTGTTAGATGGTCTGAAGTATTTTGTCAGACCTAAGTTCGTGCTACCATCATTATAATTTATTTTTGTTGTAATACTGGTTTTATTTATGCCATAAAATAATAAAGGTTTTGTAAGTATAGGTTCATAATTACCTTTAGATGCTTTATCTGCTGCTACTTCTATTAATCCATTACCATTTGTATCAACACCTTCTTCAAATCTAAAATCACCTTTAGCAGAATAGCCTACTTGTATTTCTGTAGCTGCTAAATCAGCATCACCCAAATCTAATAGTCTTTCAAATTTCATATGCTCAAAGGGTAATTGTATTTCATATTTAGTACCTCTATCTATTTCATCAGGAAATACTTCTTCTAATTTAAATTCGGCATCACCAAATATTTTATTAAACCTTTCTCTATGTTCTTCTGCTAACAATGTTTTAGGTTCTTGATATTTCAAATCTATTTCATTAAATGGTAAAGATACATCTACCCTATGTTGTCTTATATCTATAAAATCAGTTATATCTATTGTGCCAGCTGATGGGTTACTGGTGGCTGATGTATAAAATGTATCTAATGTTTGTACCTTAATTTTACTAAATTCTGCTGTGTTTGATCTATCATCAACAAAAAATGCAGTAAGGTTAAACATCTTAAATAAACCACCTAAAAAATCTATAACTTTCATTTTAGGTATGTGATCTAAAATATTAATATTTGTAATTAATGATAAAGTTGTATCTGTTTTATCATATGTTTCGGTTACATCTACAGCATCATCATCAGTACCAGTGTTAAATAAAAATGTTACTTTGGGCGTTATATCTAAAGCTATAGTAGAAGATACACTTACCTTTAAATTAACTGTTCCAATGGTATTATTATTTATTAGAAAACCTACAGAGCCATTGTCACCTTTGGTTTTATTAGAAGCTACAATAGAACCTGTATCTACATTAGTTATTTTAATTGTGTATTCTTTATCTTGATTGCTTACGGTTTTTATAAGCACTGTCATATCATAATTTTGTGTACTCGTGCCATCTGTAGTAATACTAAAAACCTCATTAGTGTAACTAACATTATCTATATTTAAAGATGTTGTATTAAATTCACTAGATTTCAATGTTCTAACAAAAGACTCTTCTGTATTACCTGAAGAATATTCATTAATATTGTCTTTGTTTCTACTTAGCCACATATATAGATTAGAAAAAGCAGTAGAGCTAAAAAAGTTGTTTGTACTTCCTGTTACATCTCTAGTAAAGCTAACAGAGTATTTACTTTCTATAGCTTCTATAATATGCAATACTCTTAAAGCTGGTTTTAAATCACTATATTCTAAACCTCTATGGATGTTTTGTGAATTTGGATTTGATGGGTTATGATATATATTACCATCAAAATTATCTTGAAATGCAAGACTACTTGACGAATTATAAAATAATCTTTTTTTACTTGTTATAAGTGGATATATGATTGAATCTGTTTGTGAATTTAAATCTAACCCATCCTGTAAACCATTTGATACGTTAGTGCTACTATATTCGTGATCATAATTACTTAGATAAGATAAGGACTCTAATTCATCGTCACCGATCAGATCCTTTAGTTTTATAAGATTGCTATAAAAAACTATCTCATATGAACTAGGTTTTTTCATCTTCATATTTACACCATTCAAAAACACTTTACCAGTTTTAAATGATGCGTGATTTATAAATATTTCAGCATCTACTTTTTTTCTAGCATCAAAGAAATTACTTGTAATATTTGTTTTATAGAAATGTTTAAATACTTTATTATTTGTATCGGAAGCAGGAATAGTAAATGTTTGTGTAAAGTCAGAAAACACCATTTTAATATCTCTGACATCTTGAATCTTTGATGTGTATTCTATATTCTCATCATCAAATAAATCTAACCTTTTGTTGTCTACAAATATTTGTACTACTCTTTTCATTATCTTATGCTTTGTACAAAATCAGAATCTGCTTCAAAATCTATAGCATAATTTATAAGTTTATCTTCTTTACTTCTTAGTAGTCTTACTGAACCTGTAACTACTTTAGTTGGTACAGCTAATGAAAAAGCTGGGTTACTAGGACTTTGTCTGAATCTATCGTGTATATATACAAATTCAGAAACCAATAATTCTTTTAGTACCTGGTTATATGCTTCGCTTATAAAACCAGTATTCATAGTAAACCTTTCTTTACCTTGATTTTCTAAGTATCTTGTTTGATGATCGGATTCTAAATAATTAGCTGGACCAGTAATGTCTATAGTAGAAGCCTTGTAGTCTTCTCTTTCTGCGTTCACTGAATCTCTTTTTAGTGCAAAAAACCACATATCTTGTATTACACCATTTTTATTTGTGAAGCTTATTTTGTGTGGTGTATTTTTACATTCATCTATACATTTAATTATAACTGTTCTTTCTTTACCATCAGCAGTTTTATAAGTGAATTTAGTTGCATTACTAGGAATACCACCTGTTGAAACAACCTTGTTTGAATTACCTACCATCGTACCAGTTTTATCAACAGTTATTGCTGGTAGTGGTGGATTAAGTCTTACACCTTGAGCAATAGTAAAAGGAGTAAATGTACCTGTAGCTTGTGTTATAATAGAAGTTGTATCTTGAAAGTATTCTACTCTAGTAACACCATTTACAGGCGATACAAAAAAAGGTACAGTTAGTGTATCACCACAAAGATTGTGTATAATATTGTTAGATATCATCAAGTCTTTTGATAACTCAGGATTTACACCATCAGACAATTCACCATAACCTCTAAATGCCATATGTAAATCTGATGTCTCATCTGTAGTAGATGCATCATCGTATGTTCTTTTTATATCCCATTGTACCCAAGCAGACTGTTCAATAGCATCATAATTGCCATCAAACTTAACTTTAACATAATCTTTAATAAGCTCTGCTACTTCAAAAACAATAGCTGTGGAATGTGTTGGTCTTACTTTATTTAAAGTATATCTAGGTGTTACTGGTCTTTGTGTTGAGTCTCCAGTCCATACATATAATTTTAATTCTGCTGATGATATCTGTGCCATATTATAATTGTATTGTTTGAAGTATTAATGTTGACTGTGGACCATTCAGCTCCTCTATTTCATTGTATCCTGTTGTGTCTACACCTGCTCCCATTAAATTTTCAATTAGTGGATTTTCTATTCTACATTGATGTCTAGTATTATCAAACACTATATCTGTGTTATTATTCCCATCAAAACTAAATGTCAGTTTTGATAATCCACCAACCATTCTGCCTTGTAAAACTAAAGCACTAGCTGCACCTGCGTTAAGACCTCTATTACTAGATAACGGTGGTGCTATATATGCACCATCAGTGTGTGGACTTAAACCTGTATAATTTTTTACAGTATGTTTTGATATAGATATCATAAAACGCAGCTCTTCAGTTGGTAGCTGTGCTGGTATATTAGTAGGTAATAAAACTTCAATTAGATTTGTGCCATCAGACAATAAATCATTACCACCATAGCTATGCAATGTGTTTACAGTACTACTAGAGAAATGTGCTACCGACCCACCCAATGGGCCTCTATTTGGTATAAGACCCATAAAAAATCTGTTGTTCGCACTAGGAAGACCACTGCTAAGTGTTAGTGGTGGTAAGCAAGTTAGACCACTTGATCCAGCACCTGAGTTTGATTCTGCTTGTATAAATCTTCTAGTAGAAAATAATTCATCTTTAAAATGATTTGAACCTACACCCATAATTGTATCTTGTCTTGTTTGAAATGTTTTAGCATTTGTAACAGATGATTGTTGATTGAACAACACTTCTGCATCACCTAATTGTGTTCCGTTTAATTTTACCAGTGGTCTAAAAGGCTCGTTGGTAAGACGATTGGTTTGGTTAAGTGATGTAAAACTTACTATAGTAACGTTACCTACAGTTACTGGGTCTGTCGTAACTACATTTTTTGCAGGACAACTAACTGATATAGTCATTTCGTTTTCAGTGAGTACAGGCAAATGTAATTGAAATCTTAAGTTACCAGTGTGTGATGAAGAATTGTAAGCAAATGTTTTTGTAATGTTTAAACCAAGAGAATTGGTAGCAGTGCCAGTAAGACCAGTCAAACTATAACCTGCTGCTTCAAATTCATCACTATGTGTGGTAAGACCTTTATTTTCAAATGCTGTACCTGTAGTTATATCTGTTTTGGGTACGTTAGCTAGAACATCCATTCTAATTCTTACAGGTACATTAATTTGACTTAACGTTACAGTATAATCACCATTTTGCCTACCTGTAGTTTCTATGTCAAAATTATAAACTACAGCAGCACCTACGCCTATACTTTGTGCAGTAGATGCAGTACATACTAAGTTTTTATCTTGAAATACGGTATTGATTATTTGTTTTGGACATTGGGGTAATGTAGGGTCTGCTATACAAGGATCTACTGGTAAACAGTTACCACTGGGGTCAGTAAGACAAGGGTCGGTTGGGTCTATCTTAGCAGTTTCTTTTTGTACAGTAATAAAAAATGGAGATCTGACGTTTATCTTTTTCATCTATTTAAATTTTATAGTTTTGTTACCTACATCTAATCCTTGCTCTTTTAATATGTCTTTTATAGAAACTTGTAAATCTTTTACAAACGGTGCAATAAGTTTTAAGTTACCACGTTCTCTATCTACAAGTGGTTTTATAAATACATTTTGATTTATACCTACTCTACGTATTTTAAGTGTTACTCTACTTGCTATTTTTTTCAAACTAAGTGTACCATATAAGTCAACAGGTTTTTGTACTAGCCAAGTTGCTATATCTGATACTTGTGGTAGTTTAGGTGGTTTGCCACCTTTTTCTATAGTTTTGAGATAATCGTTACCTACAATCTCAATCCCAAAAGCATCTAAAGAATCTTCTACAATATTTTTTCTAAGTGAATTCTTAGCAGCACCAGTATAAGTTATCTTCTTATCATCTAAAGTCCTCTTTAGTAATTTTATAAGCCTATCAGAATAAGACTTTAAATATGCTTTTGTATTATTTAGTTTTATTGACATTCTGTTCCGTCTCTATTTAAAAGTGCCATATCATTATTAGGTGTTCTTATTGACAAATCCATTGACCAACCTGTAACTTTATTTTCAAACTTATCTTCAAATAACTGAGCTGTAGGATCTGTGTTTAGATGAAATAAATCATCATATAGTTCACCTCTTCTTATTGCAGACTGTATACCATTGACAACTGTAAGAAGTGTATTTTGTATATCGTGCTTATTATCTAAACCTAAATGTGGTTTTGCTTTATCTTGCTTATCATCTTTATCTTCATCTACTAAATCCATTACAACAATATTTATGTTGATATTCATAATGTGTTCTTCAAATGCTACGTTTTGAATATTTATATGTGCCAATGGAAAAATAGTTTGTTTTGATAAATCAACTTCTAACAAATCACCAAAGGTTACGGTGTTTATAGAAACATTACCATTTAGGTAAGTATGTAATTTATCAATAATATTATAATAGCTTTTCATTTAAACTTCTTCTTTATCATTTGTCTTTCGAGGTCGTTTTTTTGTTTTTCAAACGAGAGGAAGGTGAGACATTGGTGTATCGGAAGTTTTGTAACTTCGTCAAATTTTCTGACATCTCCTCTAGCGAGTGCATAAATTGATTGATACCAACCCCATTTTTTTCCAAAGCTTCCTTCAAGTCCGATGTTGTGTCCTTCTTCACTGTCTTGCGAATATAGGTCAGGGTAGCTTGTGATAATTCCATCCCTAAACGATAAAAAAAAACCATACACCCCATTACTACGTTAAGTGGCATTTCTTTCATCAATAGACTTATTTCATCAGAAGGTGAATAATCTGCAATCGTATATCTTTCTTTCTTCCTAAAATTAACTGGTCTGTAAAGTACAGCCATAGCTCTGTGCATATTTTGCCAATCACCAAGAAAGTTTTCTGTATCTACATATTCACCTAAACTCATATCATCTAATTTTGGTATGAATCCCATTTGGACATCTAGTAATTTAAATAATTGCACCAATTCATAATCTTTATCAAAAGCAGATGAAATAACATTCACTACTTTTATTACATCTTTGTAAGCAACCTTATCAACCATCTTCTCTTCAATCCCACAGAAATGCTCGATTAGCTTTTTGTTTATTGTCCTAGCATCTTTCTCAGGATCTAGCTTGTCTATGCTTTTTAGGTACTCTTGATATTGTCCAAGTGTAATCTCAGCTAGTGAGTTTGGCACAACAATCTTTACTTTTTCTTTTATCATAATATAATAACTTTGTTTCTATTTTGTGTATTGCACCAAGACAAATGACTCAGTGGCATATCAATAAATAATTATATGTATTATACAGAATATTATCTGTTATGTACAATATTATACTGATACATACTTATACATAAAATAAAAAATATACTTACTTATGTATGTTTATAATTATATATATATGTGCCATTAGGACAGTTGGAATATTTAATTATTCGTGGTGTAGTAATGACAATACAGTTCTCGGATCTTATCGTAAATTACTTTTGCTGTATACGTTTGGGGTGATCTTATCAAAGTACCATTGTTTTCTATTTCTATGTACATCTCTTTTGTACCTGTTGGCACTGGATACATTCTTATGCCATTCTTTAAACACCAACTAAAACAGATATGTGGTTCGATATTCACAAAGCAAATATAGAAAAAAAGGGTAACACTTCTGCTACCCAATTTTCTTTAGCTAGGTTTTCTCCAAGTTTTATATGGATACCATTCTCTACAATCCCAAATGTCTCTAACTAAACCTTGATCTAAACATACCACGTGCCTTGATAATCTTACCACATAAGTGCAATCTTTACAAGCAGGATACTCTCTGAGGTTATAACCAACAATCTTTTTTTCAGGTATAAAACCTCTTTTCAACAAAAACTTTGTATAGTTCTCATTAGAATTAGGCATATACCCATCCTTATAAGAAGTTTCCCAAAGTTCTGTTCTGACGTCTTGGTAATCTTCACCAGTAGCTATCGCCAAAGCTCTGATCACACAATCGCCTACTCTGTCTTTTTTGTACTTCATTCTGAAGTACTGGTGTCGACCACCATCATCATAAATATAATCATTGTCTTTCATAAGATGAATTTAATGTTAAAAATTAGTTACACCTAAGATACGAATAAAAAATGACATATGCAAATTATTTTACAATTAATTGTCAGTTGGAACATCAGAGGTGTGTGGAGTCTTGGTTATTTTAGTGCGGCGTGTTGTTTACAGGCAGAGTACCCCCAATAAATACTATTCACGCATAATAAAAAGATTAGCTCTAAGAGCCTCTAATATTCGGCTGGGGTTAGGGTATCAAAATACATTTTAATTGCATTAGGCGTTCTCTGAGGCGTAAAATTCGCCCTATTTGATATAAAATTAATATCCCTTTGATTGATAATCAACCAATTACAAAAATAAACCCATAAAAAAACCCTCTAAAAAGAGGGCTAAATAATTAATTTATTTTATTTAAAGATTAATTTAATTAGTTATAAATTGTTTGTGGTATTCATCATTGTAGATTAAGTCTTCACCAATTATATAAACAATCATATTTACAAGCCTTTCTGCGTCTTCGTATCTTCTTACGCCCTCACTATCAAAGTTTTCTTCTTCGTATTCCTGGACAAATGCAATACCATCAAAGATATTAACCCCGTGTTTTTTAAGCCATTGTTCACAGTTGTAATATCCAATCAAATAGTAATCTTCGTTAAAAAGATGGTGGTGTAGGTCATCAATGCACCCGTCATAATAGTTAATATTATCTTCAATATGTTGTTTTAATTCTTCTTTTATTGGGTCTATCCAATATCTAAAATTTGTATTCATAATTTGTATTTTTAATTAGTTAAAATATTATTTCTTTTTCTTTTGTTGTTTCAATTCCTGTAATGGAATTTAATTTAATATACGCAGTTTTTTCTGTCATCTTTTCGAAGTTTATATAGTAATTTATTATCTGTTTGATATATTCTTCGTATGGATGGAAACCACTATTTGTATATTTGTATTTGGTCAAATCCGATAAGAATTTGACCTGGTTATTGTTTAATAAATATTGGATCCGTAAATATTCATTAATTATCGCTTTGCGTGTTGATAATGTAAACATATTATTTATTTAAAAAGTTGTAGGTAATACCTTTAAAACGTAAATATTTTAAATTTTCGGCTTTAATAGTTCTAAAGCCTTTTTTGTTCATATCCCATACAATAACGTTAAAAACGTCAGAGGGTTTATAGTTTAAGCCTTTACCAGTAACGCCAATTTTAACGCCACCTCTAAAAGCTCCAGTTCTATATTCTTTAACTTTGTTAAATGTATTTTTTTTAACAAAGGTAGCACCAAAAATATTTCCACTTTTTGCGGCTTTGGTGAGTAAATCAAATTTTAATTTTGTATTCATAATATATATTTATTTAGTTAGTAATTAGTTAAAATATCTCTTTTATATCCTTTATAAACACCTTAATAAAGTCTTTTATTACTATATAAGATATATAAATGAATAAAGGACTTATAATATAAAGTACATTAAAGAGAGTCGTTATTTCGTTTGTTGTTAGTTTCATAATTATAATTTTTAGTTAGTTATTATTTTTAATTAGTTGATACAAATATATATAAAAAAATGCAACTGACAAACAAAAAGACAAAAAAATATTAATTAGGCTAAAAAAGTACTTTTGGAATTATGGCACAAAAAAAACCCCCCTGTTGAATTCATAGAGGGGTATTAAATTCATAGGGGTATTAAATTCACATCCCTATTAAATTCACATTCACACTTTAACTTTGAATATGTTTCCGTTCATTTCTTCAACTACCTTTCGAACTTTTGAATCTTTCTTAAGTTTACTTAGATCCTTTGCTTTGAATCGTAGCCATATAAATTTATCTTCTTTCATTATGTATATTTTCTAAGTTGTTTATGAATATCACCATAAGCTTTTCTCAAATCCTCAAGGGATTTTTCGTCAAGCATAGATGTTATAAGAATTGATATCATTTGTTTTCTTTCATATTCAGGTAAGCATAAAGCTTGACTCATTAGTTGTTTTGTATATTCATTCATAGTTATTTATTTTAATTAGTAATATTTATTTTCTTTCTCATCGTGAAACTTTGACAACTGATTACATTTCGAACAACAACCAGTACCAACACCATATTTATCAACCTCTACATCTTCGTATGTTGGAAGTGCATTACAACAATCTGAATAAAAAGTAACACCACAGAATTTGTAAAGTTCATCTAACCACCATCCATCTGATTCCATATGATTCATAATTTTATATTTTAATTAGTTAATAATACAAATCTAATAATTATTTTGCAACTGACAAATTCTATTTAAATTATTTTTTATATATATTTGCAGAAATTAAAAAACCCTCTGAAAGTATCAAAGGGTTTCTTGTTAACTAATTATAATAACCAAATCAAATTATGAAAAAACATAATTAAAGTGAATCCAAAGATAGGTATTAAATTCATATATACAAAATTTAGCCTATTGAATTCATCGAATAACGTAAGTACCTTTTGGATTGCTACGCAGAAGTAAATACTCAACAGCATACCTCATCGCATCGACACCGTGATTGTAAGCATCTCTCGGCTTGACACCCCTGATATCCCAAACATAGTTGTTGAATTCTTTGACAAGGTTTTCTCCATCCAAGTTGATGTTGTAATCCTGCATCAAAGCAATCCCTGTTACAATACTGCCCTTCTTCTTCACAGTGGCAGTGCAATTCAACCCTCTTGAATTCAGCTCGGCAATCAGTCGAGGTTCGCTGGAGTCTACAACAATAAGTCTTTTTCCTGCATATCTTAAACATAAGTCATATATATTTGAAGTAACTAACCCTTTTTTATAAAAGTGTTCCTTAACCCAAATAATCTTTCTAAGTTTATCTACTGCAACTTCTGTAAGTACAGACTCATCTCTAGCAAATCCTATATCCAAACCAAAACAACTAATTGGTATATCCCTATTAAATTGTCCGATCTGCCAATCTTCAAATACAACTCCTTCAGCTTTCTGTAACCAACCACCCATTATCTGATGCTCATATTTCTGTGGTCTTCTTACTTTCATTTCTTCTACTTGCTTCATAAAAGACTCAGATAAATGTTCTTCGTTATCCAAATAAGTAGTATGAATATAAGTAACACCATCTTTAGACCCATTAAATCCATCAGCAATACCTCTATTCTGAAAGAACCTTTGATACACCCAATGTTCTTTTGTAGTTGGGTTTAGTATAAGTAAAACTCTATTGCTAGACATTTTGGATCTGATACTATAATCTATCTTATCAAAGTTATCTTCTTCCATAAGCTCTTCTGCTTCATCAAGTACAAAAGTATTTATTCCACTTATAGATTTTAGTTTAGCAGTCTGATCACCACTTGCTGTTTTTATGCCACTGAAATATATAGAAGAACCAGTAACCTTATTTTTTATTTCATACTTGGTTACCTCAAAGTTTTCAATTACCCCCATTAAATTCAGTTTTTCTACAAACTCAGGAATAATCGACATAGAAGCCGAAGTCATTGTGTACCTAGTAAATAGTATCCTGTTATCTTTTTCGTACGTTAGAAGTGCTAAAAATACCGTTACAGCGAATGATTTACCTGATCCTCTACCACCAGTAATTACTACGTATCTATCCTTTGTCTGAAACAGACTTTGATACTTTGGGTTTAGATTGAGCTTTTGCATTATCTTTTGCTACTTTTTCTATGTCTTTTGCGTTCGTAGGAAGAAGAGATATAAATTTAAGATAAGCTAGAATTTGGTCTACTCTAAGCTCCAATCTCTTAATCTTTTTGTTCATTTGTATTAGAGTCGATTCTTTCATTTTGAGGTGTTACATCTATTGTTTTAGGTCTAGCAAAATCTATGACAGGAATATTAACTTTTGTGTTAACATCTATCTGTTGCATTTCTTTTGGTTTACCATATCTATAATTCATAAGATAATCCCACATCTTAGGATTACCAGCTTTAGCTTCTTTAGCAATATGCATCCACATTTTCTCTGCACTACCAAAGTTCTTTCTAATCGCAAAGTCAATCAGACCAGTCATATTATCTGTGATAATCTTTCTAGGTCTACCTTGTCCTCTGCTGATACCTTTTACAGCACCATTGTTTTTTCTGCCATCTTGTTTTTTTACTTCTGACATACATCTATAATATAAATTAGTGCTATCAGTAAAGCACCTACTAAGTAAAACGATGTTCCCATACTAATTTTTTGTTTTTCTGTAATCATTAAAGGCATCAAGTATACCTTGACAACACTCATATTGTTCCAAGTCTTCGTAATGTTTTATAATAACTTTGATATCATCTTTCACAAGTAACCCTTGAACTAATGACATTATTATATCCTCGTAGCACTCTTTTCGACTTACTGTTAAAGTTTCTATCATAATACAAATTCTCTATATTTTGGTTCAAATTCTGTTTGTCCTTTTTCTATCAACTTATAGTTACTTATACCTTCCATTACAATTTGTTTGCCACTTAGATAAAAGTCTTCACTTATAGTATAGAAATCAAAATCACCAGTATTTCTATCTATGGCTATAAATGTCCAGTTCGTATAATCTATATCAAACAATTCTGTATAAATATATACTTGAGCTGCATACCCATAATCTCTTGCATCCCATTTAAATCCATTTAGATTCCTACAGGTTTTTAAGTCTACTATATAACCATCACCAAGAATATCAGCTTTAGCTCTAAAACAATAACCATTTATCATACCAACTGTTGGCACTTCTTTTTCACTATGTTCTAAAATATGTTCTACTTTACCACAAGTAAGAAAACGTTCTGCTAGTCGTTTTACCTTGTAACGATCAGACATAAGATATACTTTTCCGTGTTTCTCTTCTGCTTCTTGCCAAGCTTTACCCGACCTTCTAGATACATCTAGAAATACTTGCTTTTCAAATATATCAGGTTCTAATACATACCAATGAAACAAACTACCGAAATCAAATTTACTATCACTAACACCTGTTGAATTCACATACTTATAATAGTCGTATGGTCTACTTGATAATACTTTTATAGATGAAGAGGAGAGAGAATTTTTACCCATATAACCATAGTAAAAATCATCATCATACATATTCGTTTCAAGCTCTTCCTCTCTCCAAAGTTCTCCATCTAATGTGACTATCATCTATTTTTTTTTCTCGTATACAACGTGATTGTTTTTTCTAAGTAGTGTTTTTGCTTTTTCTATTTTTCTTTGTTTTTTTCTGTAGTGTTCAAAGATGTGATTTGTAATTACATTTCTCATTTTTTTTCTTTTTGTGATTTATATAAATACTCTTCTTCTTCCCATTGAATCTTTACTCTAGCTTCTTCACCAAGTATCTCATCTTCATCTAATAGTTTTTTTATTTGTCCCATATTATAGTTTTAAGATTATATATTTTAATATTGATTCTATCCATTTTAATATTTTACTAAGTGGATATTCGAGTAGATAGTAATTTGTATATAACAATACTTTTACTAAACAAAATATAACCAATAATATAAAAGCTATAATTAAATGTGGTAATCTAAATAATATTTTAAGTACTTTCATATTTTTGCTTATGACACAAATCTATGAAAAATATTTTATAT
>VTLG01004157.1_pt1 | contig 34208 bp, 56 predicted proteins | sample 4694571 | NCBI WGS metagenome assembly VTLG01 (sample SAMN12604809, study PRJNA352737) | marine metagenome | biome: ENVO:00000447; feature: ENVO:00000209|ENVO:00000569|ENVO:01000036; material: ENVO:00002151; isolation source: viral sequences binned using virsorter ...
TCAATATATTTAGATTGCAATTTCTCATCTAGAGCCTGAAGTTGCTTTAATTTACTAGTGACTGCCCGATAGTCGTCACTTTCTAAGATAAAAGCTGGCTGAATTTTCTGCCCTTTTGAGACTTGATGAAGTCGATAGAGTATATTATTCATTGTTTTTCTCCTCTTCCCTCACAAAATTTAAAAGGTCTTGTAGTTTATCAAAAAGATAATCTTCATAATCAGACTCATCGCTGAGTCTATGCGACAATTCAATAACTAATTCACTTGGTTTCATGCTTCCTCTTTCAGAAGGTAAAGTTATTTTATTTTTCATGCTTCCTCCCAAAAGATTTATCACGACAATATTTAGCGTGTTTCTGCCAATAAGAAATAAAATTATCTATTCTTTCAATATGATTTTCTAAATCACCTCTATTTGCATAGTAGATTTTATCCACCATGTATGCTTTGATAGGATCTTTAAAATCATACGCGCCATGAAGTTCCAGAATTTGTTTTACACTTTCAAAAGATTTATCTATTTCTTTTAAATCATCTTCTAAAAAATATAATTCAACTCTATTCATGCTTCCTCCTTTGATTTACTTAATCCAGATACATAACAAGAAAGCTCACCGCTATCATCAAATAGAAAATTTTTATCTATATGTTTAGTTTTTTCTTTCCCATATAATTCTGGATTGTCTACCCATTCTGGTTCCTGTACATCAACACTAAAACCGCCGATAATACTAAGATCTATTTTTAAAGTATCGCATCCATACTGGTTTTTTAAGTATGCTGTAATAGCGGTCTTTAAGTCGTACATATCTAATTTAATTTGCATTGTTTTCTCCTATTTATTAATCTATTTCTTTAACCATGTTTTTACTTGTAACCTCTATACCTTCGGTCGCGAGGTTGATTTTTATTTCAGATAACTCATCAAGATCTGTTCCAAAAGCGTAGGACTTCTCAGTGGCTCCAATACGCTTCCTTAACTGTTGTATTTTTATAAAAGGGTTATTGAGCTTCATTGTTGTTCTCCTATATATTATGAAATATTGCTACTTTGTAATCAGAAAGTTTAAATACGCTATAATCTAGCTCTAAGTCTCTAGCAAAAGCATGATAATCAAAGTAAGCTGACACACAAAAGAAACTTGCTGGTTCGCCGTTATCTACTCCTGAAAGCATCCCTGTTGAGTCTACAAAGTCATCAGAATATTCTTGAAAGTTATCCCAGATACCACAATAAGAATCTTCAGCTTGTGTAATTATATTTATATAATCTTCAGGTTCACTTATGTGTTGATTCTCGGCGTACTTTATAAGAGCTTCGAAAGGCACATTAGATTTCTTTGAAGCTACAATAAAATCATATAATGATTTTATGCAGGGATATTCGCCGAAGTCTGGGCAATTGTTGTAGTCCATTATGGCGACTTCATCAGCGTTGTTAGTTGCTTTTTTAATAGCCTTATTAAAGTCGCTGTATGATTGAAAATCTTCAGGCGCTAACCAGTCACCGAGAAGAGTGCCATTGTTGTAGGCGCTTAATGAACCAGCCCAGATTGAAGGCTTAGTCTGTTCTATTGTTTGCATTGTTTTCTCCTATATTAATAATTAAACTATTTGATGCTCAGCACCATCAAGGAGCTTGACTGAGCCTACAGTATTACCATTTAAATCCTTTATTGTCTTAAATGGATACATGCTAAACATTGTTTCCAGCTCTTCTGCTCGAAAGCCTTCTCTTACTCCTTTAAATTCTCCATCCTCATTGTAAAAAGCAGAGTTATTTAAATTGATCTCTATAACCATCTTCATAGTTTTTCTCCTATATTAATAATTAAACTATTAAGTCGCAGTTTCTTAATTCTTTTACTTGTCTCTGACATTCTTTCGAGCAATCATCTAATGATTTATTAGAAAGAAAGTATTCCATCAACGGATATTTCTTATCTTCTTTTTCTATTCTTCTTTTATGTTTATTTGCTATGTCCTTCACTTGCTCTCTCCTATCTATATTGTTATTAAGTACCATTATATCTGTCACCTTTAAGGTGTCAAGTTAAACAGTACAACCAATTAAAAAGATATTAAGATATGTTAAAGAATACGCATGCAGGAAGTTTAAAAGCTAGCATCTAAGCTAAAATGATAAATATAGTATTATTATTATTTGTTTCTATGTTAGAACAATGAAACAAGAACAGCGCAAAGCCTTAAGAATCAATGACTTGCGATTAAGTATATTTTTATCTATTTTTTCGCTGAGTTTTTTTCTGGAAGATAAAAAATCAATCGACCCCCCTAAAATAGTTTTCGGGTGATGATAATGACTAAGTCCTGACGCACAAAAAATTTTTTAAAAAAATATAAAATAAAACACTTGTCACCTTAAACAAGACAGGGTATATTAAATAAAAAAACTATAGGAGAACGATATGACAGTTTATGGATATGCAAGAGTTTCTACACTTAGCCAAGCTGATAACACCAGCATTGCTGACCAGGAACGACAAGTTGCTGGTCTAGCAATGATAGAGAACCTAAAAATAAAAAAATTTTTAAAAGATGTGGGCGTTTCAGGTTCTACTAATTTCTTTGAAAGACCATCTATGAAAGATATTGAACTCAAATCAGGAGATGTAATCATCGTTGCTAAATTAGATCGCTTTACTAGACATCTTAGGAATTGCTTAAATGACATAGAAAAACTTAAATCATTAGGTGTAAGAGTTATTACTAAAGATTTAGGTGATCTAACTGATGATAAAAATATCGTAGCTCAACTAATGATTAACATCATGGCTTCTTTTGCAGATTACGAAAGATTAATGATTAAAGATCGTATTACTAAAGGCAAAGAATCTAAAGCTGCAATGTCTTTACCTAACATCAAATCTAAAGGCTATACAGGCGGTCCTATTCCCTTTGGATGGGAATTGAAGGGCAATGGTAAGGAATCATTTTTAATTGAATCTAAACACAAAGAGGAAGCTGACAGGCTTATGAAACAAAGAAGATCTGATCATGTTCCTTTTAGAAAGATTGCTGATGAAATTACAAGTAAGTTTTTTCCTTGTTCTCCTTCAACAATCATGCGTCATTGTGGCAAGAAGGCAAATTGGGCTTCTTAATTGCTAAATGTGATTTTTGTGGTAATGACGCTCGTTTAGAAAAAGGTATTTGTCAAAGATGTAGAGCAACTTATTCATGCTTTAAAAAAGATAAAAAAAAGGAGAAGAAGAATGAGCGTTAAATATATTCTAATCGTATTTATGATTTTCTTTTCAGGAACGGCAGTTGGTGTATACACAACAGTATCCCACCAACAAGAGTTGATTCTGTTAAAAGAAGAAATATTAAACTACCCATTACATTATCGAGGAAAGGGTGATGACTGGGGATGTTCTCTTAATGCCTGGCAAGCTCATTGCATTATCAACTTCCCATCATGTTCAGAAGAGTCTAATAGACTTTTAACTGAAGAAAAGACTGACGAACAAAACTATAATTAAATAAATTCTGACAGATGGCTGATAATCCTTTTTTAGATTTCATTAAAGCATATCGCAATAATCCAACTGCATTTGTTAAAAACATTCTTAAGGTAGAGCCTGACGAGTGGCAAGCTGAATTTCTTCAAGCAATCGCTAAAGGAGAAAGAAGAATCTCGGTTAGATCAGGACATGGAACTGGAAAGTCTACTGCTGCATCCTGGGGTATGTTGTGGTTCATACTGACCAGGTATCCTTGTAAGGTAGTCGTTACTGCTCCAACCAGTGCCCAGTTATTCGATGCTTTATTCGCTGAATCTAAACGATGGCTTAAAGAATTACCAAAAGTGCTGTCTGAATTGCTTGAAACCAAGACTGATCGTATCTTTCTAAAAGCCTCTCCAACAGAGGCTTTTATCAGTTGTAGAACTTCAAGAGCAGAAACACCAGAAGCTTTGCAAGGCGTACATAGTGAGAATGTGATGCTTTTATGCGATGAAGCATCAGGAATACCCGAATCTGTTTTTGAAAGTGCTGCTGGTTCTATGTCTGGAGATAATGCAACGACCATATTGCTAGGAAATCCAACCAGATCAAGCGGTTTCTTCTTTGATACGCATCATAGAATGGCTGACTCTTGGTGGACTAGAAAAGTTAGTTGTATTGACTCTCCTAGAGTTTCTAAGGAATACATTGAGGAGATGAAGATCAGATATGGAGAAGAAAGCAATGCTTATAGAGTAAGGGTTTTAGGGGAATTTCCAGCATCAGAAGATGATACTGTCATTCCTTTAAGTTTAGTGGTGGATGCTCAAAATAGGGATATTCAATTAGATAAGAGGGCAAGTGTTATTTGGGGATTAGACATTGCACGATTTGGCAGTGCGAAAAGCGCCCTTGCTATTAGGCAAGGTCGCGTTATAAAGGACATTAAGAGTTGGAAAGGCTTAGATACCATGAGGTTATGTGGTGCAATTAAAGCTGAATATGATGCTTTATTTGATAATGATCTAAAACCAGTAGAGATCTTAGTTGATAGTATTGGAGTTGGAGGAGGGGTAGTTGATCGTTTAAGAGAGCTTGGTTTGCCTTGTATTGGGATCAACACTTCTGAAGCTCCAGCTCTAAGTAAAACTTATCAGAATTTAAGGGCTGAATTGTGGTTTAAGGTAAAAGCCTGGCTAGAACAAAGGGATGTAAGAATCCCAAAAAATGAGCATTTATTAGCTGAACTAGTCTCACCTCGTTATAAATTCTCCTCTGCTGGCAAGATGATTATTGAAAGCAAGGATCAAATGAAGAAAAGAGGAATTGCTTCCCCTGATCTAGCTGATGCTGTTTGCCTGACTTTTGCTAGCAATGCAGCAACCGCTGGAGGGCAAACAGGGTTTGGCAACTGGAAGAAACCCATTAAAAGACAACTAAAAGGAATTGTATAAATGGATGATAACTTTTATAAAGCAGCCATAGCTCATTGGCAATCAGAAAGGCTAAAAGCTATAGCGACCTTGAGGATGCTATTTACAAAAAGCGTTGGAATTGGCGAACATACTGAGATATTAACTGAGATTCATAAATGGACAGATCTTTTATCCCAAGCAGAAGAGAACATCAATAGCTTAGAAAAATACAAAAATAAGCTAATTTAGGGGGTATCTAGGGTATTAGTTGAGTCGAGATCGTGCCGTAGAAGCGAATACAGAAGGTCATTTTTTTTAAAGTCGGAGGCCAGATAGGAGACTGGCCTCCTCATTGCTGCCTAGCAGCGTAATTGTCATTGCGACAAAATCCTACTCAGGGGTTAGTGAGTAGTATCCAGATGTGGGGTTTCTGGTACTATTAGTTTATCTAAACAAGACAATGTAAACAAATGCAATACAAAAAGTTGTAAAATATATAGACGAATAATCTATATATAGGGTTTACATGGAAAAAGATTACGAAGAAGAATTAGAAGATGTTCTTATAGAACCTGAAAGAATGTCTGATGAGTTATTACAATCTATTTTAAAAAGTGAAATAGATGATGCGATTGATTTTATCGACAATACGATAAGTCCTATTAGAGCTGAGTCTGAAGAGTATTATTTAGGTAGGCCCTTTGGCAATGAAGAAAGCGGTAGATCACAAGCAGTATCAATGGATGTTAGAGATGTTGTTCAAGCAATACTACCATCGTTAATGAGGATCTTTCATGGTGGATCAAATGTAGTTGAGTTTGTTCCAATAGGACCTGAAGATGTTCCTCTTGCTAAACAAGCAACTGATTACTGTAATTATGTTTTTCAAAATGATAATGATGGCTACTCAGTTTTATTATCAGCTTTTAAAGATGCTCTAATAAAGAAATGCGGAATTGTTAAATTTTATTGGGATGATCAAAGCGAAGTTGAAACTTATGAATTAGAAAATATTGATGATATATCTTTAACGACATTAACTTCAGATCCAAGAATAGAAATTGAAATTTTAGAAACTGTTCAGTCATCAGATAATGTTGACGAACTGGGCAATCCAATTAACTCTCACAATGTAAGGGTTATTCGTACTATCCCCAATGGGAGAGTACGAATAGAAAGCGTACCTCCTGAAGAGTTTTTAATAAATAGAAATGCAAGAACTTTAGAAGATGCTGATATTGTAGCTCATCGTAGGTATTTAACTATTTCAGAATTAGTTAGCATGGGTTACTCAGAAGATGAAGTAAGCAGTTATGCTACTAACGAAACAGATTTTGATTTCAACCAAGAAAGCGTGGCTCGTAACCAAGACTTAAATAGTTTTGATGATGATTCAAGTGATCCTTCAATGAGAAGGGCTTTATATGTTGAATCGTATATTTATGCTGATATGGATGGCGATGGAATAGCTGAAAGAAGAAGAATTTGTTCTATTGGTGAAAATTACGATATTTTGTTAAATGAACCAGCAATACATATTCCTTTTGCTACTTTCATGCCAGATCCAGAACCACATCAATTCTTTGGTTTATCTATAGCAGATATAACTATGGATGTTCAAAAAATTAAATCTATGGTTTTAAGATCTTCTTTAGATTCGTTAGCTTTATCAACACATCCTAGAGTTGGTGTTGTTGAAGGACAAGCATCAATGGATGATGTTTTAAATACTGAAGTTGGCGGAATTATTAGAATGAGAAATCCAGGCAGTGTTATTCCGTTCTCAATGCCTTACATTGGTAAGGAAGCATTTCCAATGCTTGAGTATTTAGATTTAGTTAGAGAAAACAGAACAGGAGTCTCAAGAGCTGCTGATGGTCTTGATCCATCAGCATTACAATCTTCAACTAAATTAGCAGTTGCACAAACTATTAATGCAGCTCAACAAAGAACTGAATTAATTGCTAGAAATTTTGCAACAACAGGTATGAAGCAATTATTTAAAGGTATTTTTGATTTAATCATTACTCATCAAGATCAAGAAAGAATGGTTAGATTAACTAATAAATTTGTTCCAATTGATCCTAGAATTTGGAACTCAGATATGGATGTCATTGTTAATGTTGCTTTAGGAAAAGGATCTGATGAAGAACGATTAGCTTTCTTGCAAACCATTTTACAAAAACAAGAACAACTACTTCAGCAATTAGGTCCTGAAAATCCATTAGTAAACATGCAACAGTATTACAATACTTTAAGCCAGATAGTGCAACTATCAGGCTTTAAAGATGTTAATAACTTTATAAGCGATCCAGCTAATTATCAACCACCACCACCGCAACCACCTAAACCTGATATTAATGAACAATTAATCCAGGTACAAATGCAACAGATACAAGCTGACATACAAAAGAAAGCAGCACAACTTGAACTCGATAGAGAAAAGATGATGCGTGATGATGATAGGCAAAGAGATGATGATGAGGCTAATTGGTTATTAAAAGCAGCAGAGCTTCAAGCAAAGTTTGGCGCTCAAGTTGATGTTGCTTCTATAAAAGCTTTAGCCGATAGAGATAGAGAAGTTATTAAACAAGCTAATTTACAACCAGTGGGGAATATAAACAATGGCAGACCAAGATGATATTAAATTTGGAGATGAAGTAGCAAAATTAGTAAATGATCCATTGCTGCAAGAAATCATAAATCTTCTTGAAGCTGATCTCTTTGACGAATGGGTATCGTCAAAGAATGAAAAGCAAAGAGAAAAAATCCATGCAGAAATGCTTGGAGCAAATAGATTTTTTGCAAGAATGAAAGCATCAGTAGATGATGCAATTTTTTTAAAAAGTAAAATAAACAAGGAGCAATAATGGCAGATACAAAACCAACTGGTCCGATTAATTTAAATGAGGCCAAACAAATTATGGAAGATCTTTTTGACCAGGACTCAAACGAGCAACCTGAGAGTGAAAGCCAAGATTTAGCGGCTAGTAATGAGTCTGAAGCATTAGCTGAAGGCGAGGCAGAGAGTGAACAACTAGAAGAGCAAACTTTAGAGGAGTCTGAAGAACTCGAACTAGACGATGTTTCTGCCGAAGAAAGTGAGACAGTAGAAGAGCAAGAAGAAGTTATAGAGGAACCTGAATCTTTTGAAATCAAAGTAGATGGTAAAGAGGAGCAGGTATCCCTTGATGAACTTAAAAAAGGCTATTCTCGTCAAGCCTCTTACACTAGAAAATCGCAAGAGTTAGCTGAACAGCGTAAAGCTTATGATTCTGAACTTGCGAATGTAACTCAAGAGAGACAGCAATATGCTCAATTAATTGGGCAGCTTGAACAACAACTAAAAGCAGATACACCTGAAAGTCAACCCGATTGGGATGCTTTATATAAAGCTAATCCAATAGAAGCAGCAAGACAAGAAAGACAATGGCGAACCCAAGAAGAGGCCAGAACGAAAAAGCTCGAAGCTATAAAGCAAGAGCAAGAAAGAATCAGGCAAACAAACGAAAAGGAACACGCTAATTATCTTCAATCAGTCATTACTGCTGAAAATGCAAAGCTTACTGAAGTGATTCCAGAATGGAAAGACAATAAGGTAGCTGGTAATGAGAAAGGTCAACTACGAGAGTGGTTACTAGATCAAGGAATTACCAACGAAGAAATGCAACAACTTATCAAAGCAGATCATGTCAAATTACTCAGAAAGGCATGGTTATATGATAAAGGTGTTAAGAGAGTGTCTAAAGCTCGAACAAAACAGTCTAACAGTAAAAAAACTGTTAGACCTGGTTCTAGTAAAAGCACACCTAATGCACAAAATAGAATGATCAAGCAATCTCGACAAAAGTTACAAAAAAGTGGCCGCTTCGGTGATGCGGTAGATCTTATTGAAAAAATGATATAGAGGTAAATAAAAATGGCAATTGTAACTAATACTTTTACAAGGTATTCAGCCGTTGGAATGAGAGAGGATTTATCCAATGTAATTTGGAATGTATCTCCTCAAGACACTCCATTCGTTTCGAATATCGGTAAAAGAAAAATAACTAACACAACTTTCTCCTGGCAACAGGACCAACTTGCAAATGCGGCAGCCAATGCACAAATTGATGGTGATGATGTTTCATCCTATACTGCTGTTGTGGCAACGACTCTTCGTACTAATTTTTCTCAAATTATGCGTAAGACTTTTATCATTGCTGACAACTTAGAAGTAATTAATGAAGCAGGTAGAAAATCAGAACACGCTTATCAATTAGTGAAAGCTGGCCGTGAGCTAAAACGAGATATTGAGTATAATCTTTGTGGAGTGAATAACAGTAAAGTTTCTGGTGGTACTTCTACTGCTAGAGAAACAGGTTCACTTTCCTCATGGGTAGCAACTAATGTCTCTCATGGTTCTGGTGGTTCTTCACCTGGCGATGGCACTCAATGTACTGATGGAACACCACGAGCAATTACTGAAACTATTTTAAAAGCTGTTTTACAAAGCACTTGGAATAGTGGTGGTGATCCGCAAATGGTAATGGTCGGGGCACATGTAAAGACAGTTATATCAGGTTTCTCAGGTATAGCTGCTAATCGTTACTTAGCTCCGAGCGAAGGTCCAACAGTGATCGTAGGGGCTGCTGATGTTTATGTGAGTGACTTCGGTTCTGTTTCAATCGTACCTAATAGATTCTCAAGATCAAGAGATGCTTATGTTCTTGATCCTGAGTTAGCAGCTGTAGCAACACTGCGACCTATTCAGGAAGTAAAACTGGCTAAGACTGGCGATGCTGAGAAAAGCATGCTGCTCTTTGAAGGTGGATTAGAAGTTAGAAACGAAAAAGGTTTAGGAGCTGCTTACGATTTAAGCACTTCTTAATCGAGTAAAAAGTAAAGTGAAGGAGAGGGGCAACCCTCTCCTGATCTTTAGAAAATGATAAAATAATGTATAGAAAAACATATATATGGTTATGAAAAGAATAATTGATAAAGATTTAGCTACAAGTACAACAACTAATTTTCAATATGAAGAATCAAGTAGCGGTAGAGAAAGTGATGATTCAATCGTCATACAAACAGTACAAGATGTTTCGTCAATAATTAAACATAACAAGATACAAGCAAATGAAATAGACAAGCATCAAAAATATGGGGAATGGAGCAAAGTAGCTTCTATTCCTATGAGTATTTATTACGAACTAAAGAAAAAAGGAATTACTAACGATCAAGCTGCAATGAAAAAGTGGCTTAATGATCCAGACAATAAATATTTTAAAACAAGAGGCGGTAGGATTTAATGGCAATTACTACTTATAGTGAATTACAAAGTAGCGTTGGAGATTGGTTAAATCGTTCAGATTTATCTTCAGTGATACCAGATTTTATTACTTTAGCTGAAGCTCAGTTTAATCGTTCTATTAGACATAGAAAAATGGTAACCAGATCAACAGCAACTATATCTGAAAGATATAGTGCTACACCTACTGACTGGATGCAGACAGTAGCTTTAAATCTACAGACTGATCCAATAGAGCCACTTGAATATATTACACAAGAACAAATTAATGAAAAAAGACATGCTTCTAGTGCATCAGGTAGACCAAAATATTTTACGATGGTAGGAACTGAGTTTGAAGTATATCCATCTCCAGATGCGAGCTATACAGCAGAAGTTGTTTATTACGGAAAAGTAGAAGCTTTATCAGATAGCAATACAAGTAATTGGCTTTTATCTTTATCACCAGATATTTATTTATATGGAGCGCTTATTCAAAGCGCACCATATTTACAGAATGATGAAAGACTAGGAACATTTTTTGGTCTTTACGAAAAAGCCATTGCTGATATGAACATCAGCAATGAAAGATCACAAGGACAAGTATCAATGCGAATGGCTTTTAAGCCTTTGCAATAATGCTGTCCTTTATACAGCCTGGAACAGTAAAAGTAAGTACCACAGACCATCGTGGTTTTACACCAGAAGAAATAGCGGAAAGAACAGTACACCAGATTTTAAACATAGCTGACACTGCCGATCCAAAAATAAAAGAACAAGCTAGAGCATTTAAGACACGCATCTTTCATATTATTGTTCATTCAATGAAAGAAGCGATTGTAAATGACAAAACAACTTTAGCTAATAAATTAAGAGAACAAGGTCATAAAGATATGGCTTTAATTTTGGAGAGATTATAAATGGCAATATCACAAGCAATGTGTACCAGCTTTAAAAAAGAACTGTTAGAAGGCGTACACAATTTTAAAAACTCAGGTGGCAGCACCTTTCAAATTGCTTTGTATACATCTAGTGCAAGTCTTGGAGCTGCTACTACAGCATATACTACAAGCAATGAAGTTTCTGGAACTGGATATACAGCAAAAGGAAACACACTCACTAGAGTTGATCCAACAACAAGTTCAACTACCGCTTTGACAGATTTTTCAGATACTTCTTGGTCAACAGCGACAATAACCGCACGAGGAGCTATGATTTTTAATGATAGTGCTTCTGGTGATCCAGCAGTAGCTATTTTAGATTTTGGTGGAGATAAGACTTCGACAGCTGGTACATTTTCAATAGCTTTTCCAACAGCAGATGCTTCAAATGCAATTATCAGGATAGCTTAACAAAATGGCTGATACCAAAGTTGCATATCAAGGCTGGAACTCATCTAATATATATTTTGGAGAGCTAACTTATGGTGATGCTGAACAAGCAATCACTGGCCTTACTTCAGCTTTAGGATCAGTAACAATCAGTGCAGGAGCAAGTGTTTCTGTAACGGGATTAGCTGGCACAACTTCATTAGGTAGTGTTAGCGTTTCAGCAAATGCCGATGTATCTGCAACAGGTAATGTTGGCACAGGCGGATTAGGAAGTATTACAGCTACAGGTACAGCTCTTGTATCTCCTACTGGTAATGTTGGTACAAGTGCTTTAGGTAGCGTAACTATTTCTGCTGATGCAAATACCAGTGTAACTGGTAATGCATCAACTGGAAGTATTGGATCTGTAACAGCAATAGGAGGAGCCATTATTTCTCCTACTGGAATCAGCATTACTGGTTCATTAGGATCAGTTGTAATATCAACTGCAAGTACCATTTCAGTAACAGGTGTTTCATCTACTGGCTCGCTTGGTAGTGTTACAACAACTGGAAACTCATCAATTACATTAGAAGGTTTAGCAATGACAGGCTCCATTGGTAAACCTCTTATATGGGGTAAAGAATCAGATGCTTCAACTTCTTGGAGTGAATCTTCTGAAGCGTCAACAACCTGGACCAAACAAGATAGCGTATCAACAACTTATAGCGAACAAGGAGAGGCTGATACTACATGGACAGAACAATCTGCTGCATCGACAACATGGAAAGAAGCAGCTTAATAGAGGAATAGAATATGCCATCAAGTTATAACAATGATCTTAGAATTGAAGAACAAGCTACTGGTGAGAATAGTGGTGACTGGGGAACTAAACTCTCAGCCAGCATAAATCAAATTTCGAGCGCTCTTAGCTATGGCTCAGAAGCCATAGCAGATGCTTCAACACATACTATCACAATGGCTGATGGAACTGCCGATGAAGCCAGAAGTCTGTATTTAAAATGCACAGGAGGAGGTCAAGCTTGTACTGTTACTCTAGCTCCAAATACTGTTAGTAAAGTTTGGGTTATTGAAAATGCAACAAGTTACACGCTTACTTTTTCTCAAGGATCAGGAGCTAATGTCGCTGTTTTGGCAGGTCAAGTAAAAGTAATAGCAACGGATGGAGGTGGCTCTGGAGCGGTTGTTTATGATGCACTTCAAGATTTAGCTGTTCCAGATTTATTTGTAGACGATGATTTAAAACTACAATCAGATTCAGCAGTATTATCATTTGGTGCTGATGGCGATACCACATTAACTCATACAGATGGAACTGGTCTAACTTTAAACTCTACTAATAAAATTTGTTTTAATGATGCTAGTCAATTTATACAAGGATCTTCTGCAACAGTTTTATCATTAGGAGCAACTGACGAAATAGATTTAACTGCAACAGCAGTTGATCTTAATGGAACACTAGATGTTTCTGGAACGACAACACTAGGCGATACTTTAACTGTTAATGCAGGAGCAGTTTTTAATGAAGCATCAGCCGATGTAGATTTTAGAATTGAAAGTAATGGTGATGCTAATTGTTTCTTTGTTAATGGTGGTACTGATGATGTTGGTATAGGTGAAGATACACCATTGGCTAAACTCCATGTTAAAACTGGTGAGAGCTCAATCGGTACTCTAAATGCTTCAGCAAATACTTTATGTTTAGAAGGTAGCACTCATGCAGGGCTAACTATAGCTTCTGCTACTAATGCCAACTCAATGATTGCATTTGGAGATTCGGGCGATGCAGATATAGGTTTTATCAACTACGATCATAATACAGATGCACTTATGTTTAATGTTAATGCAGCAGAAAGGATGCGTGTCACTTCTGCTGGAGATGTTGGAATAGGATGCACTCCCTCTGCTACGGGATGGGGCAGTGCCGCTAGAGTTTTACAAATTGCTGGAACTCAACCTTTATTTTCTTTAAAGGAAACTGATGTTACAGATAAAGAATTTCAATTTGCTAGTAGTGGAGGAGCAATTTATTTTTATGATTGTGATGCTGCTGCTACTAGGATGCTTATTAACACTAATGGAGTAATTGATGGTGATTTTAATGATACTTCTGATATAGCTCTTAAAGAAAATATAAAAGAGCTACCTTCTAGTTTAGATGTCGTTAATAAATTAAATCCAGTTTCTTTTGATTGGAAAGAAGATCAAAGGCCATCAAAAGGTTTTATTGCACAAGAGGTAGAAGCAGTTGATTCAACTTTGGCAGGTGGTGAAGAAGGATCAAAATCAATTAAGACTTCTGCAATAGTTGCTGTTTTAACTAAGGCTGTTCAAGAGTTAGCTGAAGAAGTAGAAAGTTTAAAAAATAATAAATGTAAATGTGAGGAGTAGATAGTGGCTATAAATTATACATGGGATGTTTCAAGAGTTGATGTTTACCCTACTAAGGAAGGAAAAGATGATGTAGTGCATAACATACATTGGAGAATAATAGGAGCAGACGATTCGAATAATGATTCTGATGGCAATGCACAAAGATCTTCAGTTTATGGAACTCAAGTAATAGATACTTCAGACTTATCAAATTTTACAGCTTTTGCAGATCTTAATTCTACAATCGTTCAGGGATGGGTAGAGGATGCTTTAGGAGAGTCTACAGTTAATGAGTTAAAGCAGACAATAGATAATGAAATATCAGAAAAGGTAAATCCAACTTCAGAAACTAAAACAATAGGAGAATAATAATGGCTAACAAAGAAAGCATAGTTAATATTAACGGAACTGAGTATAAAGAATCTGAGTTTAACGATGAGCAAAAATATTTACTCGCTCAAGTAAGAGATTTAGAAGTACAGCTTAATACATTAAAAATGCAATCAGATCAAAGACAGGCTGCATATAACTTATTTACCGATCAACTTATTGCATCAGTCAATACTGATGCAAAATCTAAAATAGAGGTAGTCAAATAAAAATGGAACATGAAACAGAAATTGCTTTAGACATTATTAGTGTCTCAACAGCATTTGGTGCGCTATTGGGAATCCTCCCACCTCTAGCTGCTTTATTTACAATTCTTTGGACAGGTATAAGAATTTGGGAGACAGAAACAATTAAGGGAATAACTGGTAGATGAACATATTTGGAAGTGTTGTCAATGCGGTTTCAAGTGTTGGTAAACAATATTTAGAAAATAAAGCACAAAAAAATAAACTTACAGCAGATTTACAAAAAGCTAAAGTAGATGCTCAAATAAGGCGTTTAGAAAATGAACAAAACATAGAAGCAGATTACGACTTAGAAGCTTTAAGACAAACTCAATATTCGTGGAAAGATGAAGTTGCTTTAATTGTTATTTTATTACCTTTCATTGGTTCTTTTTTACCTCAAACACAAGAATATGTTGCCATTGGATGGCAACATCTTCAGCAACACGCTCCTGATTGGTACACCTATGCTTTCTTAGGAGCTATTGGTGCTTCAATGGGCATTAGATGGGCAGTAACATCATTTGGAAAAAATAAATGAGTAACCTAAAAGATTTTGAAGATTTAACAAAAATGTTAATGAGACATGAAGGTGTTGAATCTCATGTTTATCAATGTTCAGCAGGAAAAGAAACAATAGGTGTTGGTAGAAATATTAGCTCTAATGGAGGTATTGGTTTATCTGAAGATGAGATTGTTTTTTTATTAGTCAATGACATCAGTAGATGTAAGGAAGAATTGAAAAATAATTTTGATTGGTTTGAAGATCTAAATACAGCGAGACAACATGCAATGATAGATATTGTTTTTAATTTAGGCATAACTCGTTTATTGAAATTTAAAAAAGCTTTAGCTTTTATGGCAGAAGAAGATTATTTCAATGCTTCCGAAGAATTTTTAGATTCACGATGGGCTACACAAGTTGGGCATCGAGCAGAGGAATTAGCTGAGATGATTCACACTGGAGAGTATATATCATGCCATTAGTACCATTAAAAATTCCACCTGGAGTTTCTAAACAAGGAACCGATTATCAAAATGCCAATCGTTGGAACTCATCTAGTTTAGTTAGGTGGGCAGAGAATACTATGAGGCCAGTCGGCGGATGGAGAGAAAGAACATCGGCAATGACTGGTATTTGTAGAAAAATTTTAACTTGGATTGATAACAGTGGTGTTAGACAAACAGCAGCAGGAACACAAAGTAAGTTATATGCTGTCACTCAAGCTAATACGCTTGCTGATATTACGCCAGGATCTTTTACTTCTGGTGCAGCAGATAGTGTTACAAATTTAGGCTTTGGTGGTCTTACTTATGGTTTATCTACTTGGGGAACCGAAAGACCTGATCAGGGAACTTATACTCCAGTTACAACTTGGTCTTTAGACACCTGGGGCCAATACCTAATGGGCTGTTCAACTGCTGATGGTAAAATTTATCAGTGGCAATTAGACAGCAGCACTCCAACAGTAGCAGCAGTCGTTACCAATGCTCCGACTTCTTGTCAGGCAGTTTTTATTTCAGAAGAAAGATTTGTTTTTGCCCTTAGCCCAGCTGGAATAAAAAACAAATTACAATGGTCCGATCAAGAAGCAGAAACCACATGGACACCTGCATCAAGTAATCAAGCTGGAAGTTTTATTTTATCAACACCAGGCAGTTTACTATCAGGACATCGTTTAAGAGGTGAGTCATTATTTTTAACTGATGTTGATGCTCATGTTGGTAGATATATTGGACCTCCTTTGGTTTATGGATTTCAACAAGTAGGAACTGGTTGCGGTGCAATTAGTGCTAACAGTTGTGCAGTTGCAAATGGAAGCGCCTATTGGATGGGCTTAAAAGGTTTCTATTTTTATAATGGTCGAGTACAAGATATTGCTTGTGAAGTTTCTGATTATGTCTTTAATGATATGAATCAAGGTCAAAGATCAAAAACCTATGCTTTTTACAACCAACACTTTGATGAGGTTTGGTGGTTTTATCCGTCTGCAAACTCAACTGAAAATGACAGGTATGTCAGTCTTAATATTAAAGAAGGGCATTGGTCTATTGGTGAATTGGGAAGAACAGCGGCACATGGCATTGGTGCTTTCATTTATCCAAACATGGTCGGTACTGATTCTAAAGTTTATGAACATGAAGTTGGTATTATTGAAAATGATAGTTACCCTGTTTTTGCTGAATCAGGACCGCTACAGATCGGAAATGGTGACAGATTAATGTCGGTTGATGAATTAATCCCCGATGAGAAAACACAAGGTGATGTGACAGCAACCTTTAAAACAAAATTATACCCTAATGGAGATGAAACCAGTCATGGACCATATTCGTTAGCCAATCCTACTTCAGTTAGATTACAAGGTAGGCAAGTAGAAGTAAGGATAGATCAAAGTAAGGATACTGATTGGAGAGTAGGTGTGATGCGTTTTAATGCTAAAGCAGGTAGTAAACGATGAGATTACCTAATGCTCCAAGTAATTATGATCCTGTATATGAATCAGAAAAAAATAATATACTGGAAAAAAGTGATCAACAAAATTTTAAACGATTATCAGATGTAGAGATTGGTTCAGCAAGATTAATTATTGAATCACCTAATGGTACTCGTTACAAAATAGTTGTTGATAATTCAGGTAATTTATCTGCGAGTAGCGTCTGATGGAAAATGTTATAGCGATAAATACAGCAGCTTCTATTATGGGTCCTTATCGAAAAAATATCGAAAAGGCGATAAAATATGGTAGAGAAACACACACATATAGCGATGTAGTTTCAGCAGTAGAAAATCAAAGTCTACAATTCTGGCCTGGAGAGAACTCAAGTTTTTTAATAACTGAGTTGATCCAATATCCACAAAAAAAGAGTTTACATATTTTTTTAAGTGCTGGTGAATTACCAACACTTAAAAAAATGATAGGTTCAGTTGAATTATTTGCTAAAGAATTAAAATGCGATCACATAACTATTTGTGGTCGTCATGGATGGAAAAAAATAGGCAAAGATTATGGCTATAAAGAAGAATGGAGTTATTTGTATAAGGAGTTAGAAAAATGAGTGTAGGAGCAGGACAAGCACAAACACCAAATTTAATGACAACTAATCGAGTTGCCCCACCAGGAAGCTATGCTCCTTATATGCCTACTGTAACTGATCTTAACCCAGCAGTTGAACCAGAAATCTATGCTCCTTTTCAAAGTAGTTATTATGGCAGTCCTCAAGAGCAGATGTACGGATCGCCAATGACACCTCAACAACCTTATGCTGGTTATTATGAAAATTATAGATTGCCTGGTCCAACATACGGAGCAGGTTCAGGAGGAGGTAAAGGTGGTGCACAAATGACGACACCAACAGAAGTTAATCCATATTCGGATGTAGCTCAAAATCAAGTTAATCCTCAAGGGGATTATGGTCCTTCAAGGGATGTTCAAACTGGAAAGGTTACATTTGGTAGAACGGCTGATGGGCAAAATATTTATATTGATCCAAACACAGGATCAGCAGTCATGCCTTCAGATCCAGGCTATGGTCAATACAGTGTTGATGCTTCTGGTAATCAGGTTTATACACCTACTATGTACAATCAAGGACCAGATTCACTAGGAGGTGGAGCTTTTAGAGATACTTTACTTGATCCTATATTTAATCAACCAGCACCAGTCGTTCCTCCATTAGCTCAACAACAGCAAGAGATAGACGACTTTAGAAGAAGAGAAAGAGAATTTTAATTAAGAGGTATTATTATGAGTTTTGGAACTAGCAGTAGTAGAACAGATTATGATCCTGGTTTAACAGCAGATCTTAGATCAGTTTTTCAAGAAGGTAAAAAACTATACGATCAACCTTATCAACCATATCCTTATGCAAGGGTAGCTCCTTTAAGTCCATTTGAATTGGAAGGCCAAGGTCGTGTTGTTGATGCAGCTAGAGCTGGTCTTGGACAAAGACAAGTAGCCGATGCTACCTCTACAGCTAGAGGTCTTTCTGGATACAATATGTCTGATGTAGATAGCTTTATGAACCCATATACTCAACAAGTTATCGATCCTGTTTTAAGGGATATTGAACAATCAAGAGCAATGCAACAGCAAGCCAATGCTTCAAGAGCATTGGCTGCTGGAGCTTTTGGAGGTGATCGACAGGGTTTAGTCGATGCTGAAACCAATAGGTTAGCAATGCAACAGGCTGGTGATATTTCAGGTAGATTAAGACAACAAGGATTTCGTGATGCACAGGATGCTTCATTATCTTCTGCTGGTGTTCGAGGAAGAGCTGCAAATTTATTAGCTGGGCTTGGGGAACAACAAAGAGGAATGACTTATGATGATGCTCGAATGTTATCAGGCGTTGGAAGAGAACAAAGAGGCTTTGGACAATCATTGTTAGACGATGTTTATGGACGATTTGCTGAAAGAAGAGACTATCCAATTCGTATGTTACAAGTGCTTGGCAGTGCTGCTGGATTATTACCTGATCCAAGACAACAAACAAGTAAGAGATTTGATTTTAACATCGGAGGTTCCGATGATCCGTGGTTTATACCCTAGTGGAAGAAAAAATAATGAGCATTGAGGAGCAGTTATAATGGCAAATGGATTAAATAATAACCAAGATTTGTTAAGATCCTTAGATGATCTACAAAGAACTTTTGGTGCTCCAATACCAGAAGTTGATTTTATACAACCCCCTGTAGAAGCTGCACCTGTTAATCAAAATCAAAATATTTTGATGCAAGGTTTAGAAGCATTAGCAGGAGGAGCAGGAGGGGTTTTAGGTAATCTTGGAAGAATTACAGGTGTTCTGCCTACTAGAGGGCAACAACAAAGAGAGCAACAACGACAAAATATTGATGCTTTCATTGCTCAAGAATTAACACCTGATCAACAAATTATTTTTAATGCTTTATCACCAGAAATGCAACAACAATATGTAACTACTAAGCTTACTGGTGCACCACAAGAGAATTTGGGTACTCAAAATGCAATGTTTGAAAAATGGAAAGATATGCCAGAAGGCGAACTTAAGGATCTGTATGGATCATTACTTTTTGGAGGATCTGGAGACACAGCAACTATAAAGAATTGGAAGTTTCTTAGTGAGCTAGATAGCGAAGAAGAAAGAGAAAGATTTTTAGCACTTGAAAATTTAAGTCCACAAGTTGCATATGATATAGCAAAATCAAAAACAGAAGGTGCACAAGGATTAACCCGTGGCGTTGGTCCTCTTACACCAGGGCAAGAAAAAATAGATACAACCTTTGGCGCTGGCGCACAACAAATGCAGCAGGATTTGTTGTTAAATATGTCTAATCTAAGTTTATTAACTAATGCTGTAGATGAGCTAGAAAATGCAGAAAAAAATAATATGAATTTTTCAGGTATAGATGTTGGAATTGTAGGTCAAACTGGATTCCTACCTATATTAAATCCAGCAGCAGTAGATATGCAAGAAAGAATAGCAGGTTTTGTTTATCAAAGTTTAAAAGCTACTTTAGGAGCGCAGTTTACAGAAGGCGAAAGCAAAGCTTATGTAAGTGTTACATTTAATCCGTTTTTAGATGAAAAGGTAAATGCTCGTAGATTAAAAAGAGCGATTGATTTACAAAAAGGTTATGCAAGAGATTCACAACAGAAATTAGACTACTTTGCTCAGAATCAAACTTTAAGAGGTTATCAAGGTACAGAAATAACAAAAGAAAGTGTTTTTGATGATCTTAATAACAAAGTTATTGGTGATTTTATTAATAGTGATTATCAAGGTTTATCAGGAGATCAACTGAATAAAGCAAGAGCATACGATTACGGCAACACATTAATTGACTTAACGAAAGAAGAGTTGAGAGAAAAATTTGGCAATACTGAAACAACAGACTGGCAAAAAGATGTTATAGCAGAGTATATACAAAACAACTTAGAAAAATTTAGCAATTAAAGGTACAGCATGGCAAGAACATTAGAAGAATTTGACAATTTGTTCAATGATTCTGTAGAAACAGCAGATGAAAAAAGGATCAGAGAATCTAGGGAATATTGGAAGCAAACAGCTTCAAATATTCCTGGTAGCGTGGCCCAATTAGGTCGTGATATTGTTTACCCGATAGCTCATCCAATAGAAACTGCTAAATCGCTTTTAGATTTAGGTAGTGGCGTAATACAGTTGGCTGTTCCTGGAGAACAGCCAAATGAAGCTGTAGCAAAGGCCGTAGGAGAATATTTTGCAGATCGCTATGGATCTATGGATAGCTTCAAACAATCTTTTAAAGATGATCCAGCTGGGGTACTAGCCGATGTATCAGCGGTCTTAACAGGTGGTGGCTTTTTAGGAATAAAAGGATCAGCAGCTTTAGGATCGACAAGCCAAATAGGTCAAGCAGCACAATCAGCAGGTCGGTTATTAGATCCAATAACCCCTGTAACTGCTACTGCAACAGCAATTCCAAGAGCTATATCTTCTGTTGGTCCTGCTGCCTTTGGAAAGCTTTCAGGAACAAGTCCAGAAACAGTAAGAGCTGCTTTAGCAGCCTCAAGAGAGGGCGGGCTTGCAAAACAAACTTTTTTAGATAATTTAAGAGGAAATGTTAGCGAAGCAGAGATTGTACCTAGAGCTAGAGGCGCATTAGATCAAATTGCTACAGATTTGACTGACTATTACAAAAGTGGAACTTCTGAAGTGTTGTCATCTACAGCTAAAGTTGATTTTGATGAAATTGCAAAAATTACTAAAGACATAGAAAAAGCAAATGCAGTAGGCACAGGCGGAACAGCTACAACATTAACAGCACAAGGACAAAGAAAGTTAAAAGTTATTGAAAAAATTATCGAAGAATTTAGAAAAGATCCTAGCACTCATAATATGGCTGGATTAGATGCTATGAAAAAAAGAATTGATAATGAATATCCAACTGGTGTAAATCCTGATAAAAGTGCAGAAAGGGTAGTAGCCACAGCAAGAAAAGCTGTTAATGATATACTTATTGAATTAGATCCAAAATATGCTGAAGTTATGCAAGCTTACCAACGCGGTATTGAGATGCAAAAAGGATTAGAAAAAGACTTAGCTCTAGGACCTAGAAAATCTACAGCAGCAGCATTATCTAAATTAAGCTCCACTTTAAAAGAAGGTCCAGGCAGGGAAGTAGCTCTTGATCAGTTAAGAACACTAAACCCTGATTTAATACCTGCTTTGGCTGGTCAGCAATTATCTCGTATTGCACCAGCAGCTTTAGCAGGAGTTGCAGGACCTATGGCAATAGGTTTGTCAGCAGGAGAAATTTTACAAAAAGGTGTTGAGGCAGGTAAAAAAATAGGAGGATTAAGTGCCTTTCTTACAGCAACATCACCTAAATTTGTTGGTGAAGCATCCAATATTATTGGCACTACACAAAGATTAATGAATCCAATAACTAGAAATTACGCTCCAATAGCTAGAGCAAGTCGTTTAGCTGGTTCTATTGAAGAAGAGATTGCAAATGAAAGAGAAAGAGAACGACTATTAAATCAAGCACAACAATTATTATCCCAATAAAGGAAAGAAATTATGCCCAAAAAAAGAAATACAGCTAAAACTAAAGCAATGATGGAATTTCAAAAGAAAAGAAATTTAATGGGTACACAGTTTACAGAATCGGAAGCACGCCCCTTTAGTCAACTGACAGAAAAAGAAGTTACAAGAATTATTGCTAAAGCGTTAGGTCCACAAGCCTCAGAAAGAGAAGTTTACAGATTAAGACAAATTTTCAAATAAAGGAGAGAAATTATGCCAAAAGTAGGAAACATTAAATTCCCATATACAAAGGCTGGAAAAAGAGTAGCAGCAAGCCAAAAAGCGAATAACAAAGCTGCTAAAAGCAGAAAGAAATATAGCTAAACACTTTAATGGTAAATAAGATTTCAGAAGCCAGTGAGATTCAGATACCTTTAAAGAATCTAATAGGTATTGTTCTAGTAGCTGTAGTAGGTACTACAAGCTACTTTAGTATTTTAGAACGAATTAATAATCTGGAAAACGAAATCACCAATATCTCGGTGACTGTTTTGGGTAATGAAACCTGGATTGATGAGTGGGAGACGAGTGGGATACTTCCTCTTGATCGTATACAAAATATGCAGATAGCCTTATTAGAAGAACAAATGAAAGGCCATGAAGAACTAATAGATAAAGTCTTACCTAGAGGCGTACCGAATCAATAAGAAGAACTTTGGGCGAATTAGTGGTATAATAACCCTTAACGACCTTCGGGTTAATAGCCCGAAATGTCTATTTCGGGGGTAAATTCGGGGGTAGATTTTTCATTATTCCCCTCAATTCCTGTAATTCTAGTATTTCTCGTAAATAAATACCTCCACCAAATCATATAGTTATAACTCCAGTAATTCATATAATCGTATTTGTGAAAACTCATAACCCGAAGGTCGATGGTTCAAATCCATCCCCCGCTACCAACTTAAGTAACTGAATCTCTTATGTTTTTAGGCATTTATAAGCAGTTTTGACTGCTTATAAATTGGAGTTCGGGGGTAGATTCGGGGGTAGATTTTTGACTTTTACTTTTATTTTGGTAATCTCTAATGACATACATTATTTCGTGGGGAAGTTATGTCAATCGTATTTAACAATAAACCTATTAAAGTAACTAAACATGGCAATACTCGCTATGAACTTATTATTAAAAGAAAGCTTTTAGGATTAAATCATAGAAGCTACCATAAGACTCTAAGAGAGGCTAAAGCGAAACGACAAGAGATACAGGATTCCTTTAATACTAAACAGTATGCTCCAGACAACAAAAGGACCTTTGCAGATGCTATAGACTGGATTAAAAAGAATCCAAATGAACTAAATAAGCTCATTAAATTTAAAAAGAAAGGCCAAAATAACCAAGAAACAATAGAGAACTATTTTAGTTGCTGGAAAAACTTATCAAAATATAAGTGGAAAAGTATCAAAATACAGAATTTAACATCCAAATTGATACATGAGACTTTGCTAGAGTTTGGAAAAACAAAAGGATGGGGTAAAAGATCTAAACGATTTGTTCCTATAGAAAACACTAAAACATATCACCATTATTTATTATGGCTTCATCATTTATTTGAAATAGCTACAGAACAAAAGTGGATTGGCTACAATCCAATAAAAAAACTGCAAGATAGCAAAATAACATGGAATTTCAAAAGAAAAAGGCTACCTACGGAACAAGAAATTAAAAGTATACTGACAGCTATCAGAAAAATTGCAGAAGCAAGACCTGATAATCCTGTTTGGGATTATTTTCCATTATTTTTAAGGATAGTTATTGAGCTTGGACCTAGAAAAGGGGAGCTTCATGCTTTAGAAAAAAGCGATATAACTATTTTAGATGAAAATATTGAATCTCATAGAAAAGCTTTGAGCATGGGAAAAGGCATTAAAATAACTTTTAGTAGATCTGGCGTTGATAAGGAAAGATTAAAAAATGATGATGAAAAAAGAGTTACTTTTTTACCAAAAGAATTATCACAAGAAGTTATAGATTTAATGAACAAGTATCCTAAAGATAAAAAATTATTTCCTAAGCATTGTGGTGCAAGTTGGGATCCCGCTCAATATCTTGATCATGCTAGAAAAGTAGCTGGTATTAAACCAGATGAAAACAAAGAAAATATTACTTTTCATAGCTTCAGGCATTTAAAGGCTACATTATTTGCAGAACAGGGTAAAACACATTATGAGTTAATGGCTGCTTTAGGATGGAAGAGCATACAAACAACTACGACTTATGTAAAAACTAGCGAAGAATTAATTTTAAATGCTCTAAGCTGATTCTTCGATTCCTAGCCATTTATAATATCTACTAGGGCTAACTAAAATGATAGGTCTTACTGACTTATCATTTGATACTCTTTTTTCTAATATTGCATCTTCTAGTCCGTTAACATGCCTTCTTGATATTTCTGCTCTTAAAGATTCTAAACTTGCATGAATATTAGGGTTTAGTGCATAAAACTTTTTAGTTGTCATCCAGTCATTATTTTCCATTAATCCTCCTCACATTGTCTTTTTAAATAAATTTCAAATGGAACTGCCTCCTTTTGAGAAGGAGGCTGTTCCTTTACTCCTATAGATTCATTTCTATTTATTTCTGATTTTATAAATGAAATTTGCCCTCTAATGGATCTTAATTCACCATCTATACGATTGATGATATTTTGAATATTAGATAATTTATCTTCAAACTCACTCATTAGCTCTAACTGACAATATTTCAGCATCTAAATCTGTTCTTAATTCTTTTAGATTTCTAGTATCATCAATATCCCAATTATTTCTTGATAAGAAAGCGATCTCAGAAGATGTAAAACAATCGTTCCCTGTTTTTGAAGCAGGGCTATTAGTAAAAATTAAATCGCCTTTCTGATAAACCATATCTCTGTCATTAATTAATTTGCCAGGAACTAACCCTGGAATAAACTGATGCTCAAAACATCCTTTTTGTTGATCCTTGATACTTAATAATTTCTTCTTTTTAAGGCATCCCCAGATGGCCTTATCACTAGTATTTTTAATATCTGGCTTAGAGAATCTACAATTACGACAATTCACGCTACCAGGCGTGAATTTGCCAGTATAAATACCTCTTTCTTCCTCGGTCATAAAGTTTTTAACCTGATAATCAGAAGCCCTATAAGCGCCTACAGGAGGCTCTTTTAAATTTAAAAGCCATTGTGCCTTGTCTTTTAGTTTTTCATAGATTGTAGGCTCAAATTCGATGCTCTCTGAGTAGATTTCACTTGTATTCTTATTGTATACAACGACCAGTATTTCATTACATATATTTAATTCGGTTTGCTCTTTCAAGGCCCCGCAGTAAAACATAATTTGACTATGATATTCAGGAGAGAATTTTTTATAACCTTCTCTAAGTAGCTTTTTGAATCTTGTCTGGTTTGCAGTTTTACACTCCCACAAATGTAAACCGCTACTTGTTTTTGTATTTAACAATCCATCAATGTGATATTGCAGATGACCACCGAAAAAACTAGAGCCGATCTGTTTTCCTTTTTCATGGGTTATCAAATCAACACCAGAAATCTTGTCTTTAAATATTTTTGCAACTTGCTCTTCTAAAATATGTCCAAGCTCAAATATTCTTTCTAATCTTGAATTATTGATAGGTGGAAAACACCATCTCCAATTTAAAAATAACTCTCTGGAACAGTGCTTGCCAATCTGCGAAGCGCCGAGGTAGTGTCTCCTCGAAAGGGGATTGGAATTATCATCAGACAGATTGACAAGCTGATCTATGGGTACTGTTTTCATTCTTTAGTCGTCATCATGTAAAAAAGATGGAACATCACCACTGGCTGTTTCTTTCTCTATTGCTTCATCCAATGTTTCTTTTTTAGGTGGTAAGAACAACTGAACATCGTTTGTAGGTGGTCTTGATTGATAAGCAGCTTTTGTCTTAACTTTAACCTTGCCCATTTTTCCAACCAGTTTACTTAACAGCTCTTCAGATATTTCTTCTCCTACTGGTACTGCTTCTTGAAAACAGACGAATGCTCTCGATAATTTTCCGAGAGCAATATCATCTTGTTCTCCGTTACGAAAAATAGATAGCCAGGATGTGATATCAGCATTTTGTTCTGGTTCTTTTAGTGCTAATAGAATAGTGGTTCCAGTTTCCTTACTAATTATCTTAGTTCTCTCAACTATTACTTTATAAGTGCCAGGTTTAAGTATCTTAGGTGGTGGAAACTCCCCAGGATTAAGCTCTATTTCTCGTTCAGGTACAGGTATAAATTTAGGCAACATGTTTTTTCTCCTTTTTGACTACTTTTGATTGTGAATAAGCTTTTTTAAATGCGTTATAACTAAGTGGAATCTGATGACGATTGTTCTCATCGGTCAATGGTCGTCTCGATTTAGCTTCGAAACTCGTTGAACCGCTGGTGTGTAATATTCGACTATCGCTTCCTACTGCGATAGTCTTTTTATTAAACCCCTCTCCCCTTTGAATGGTCCTTGTATCGAAATTTGCAAATAGCAAAAAGTCACTCCACTCTTTGACTAGACTTGATGCCTTTTGATGTAGCTTTAACGAAATGAAAGAGTAGGGTTCTAACATAGGATCATTTTTTGTGGTGTTTTGTGTATGACAGATCAAGCAGATCATCATGTTATTCTTTTCTACCAATTGATCTAACAGCCCTAAGAATTTTCTTAACTCACTAAGGCTATGGCTATAGCCTTTGCCAAAGGGAATATCAGAAATATCCTCTACTGGTTCTCTTTTGTTGAATTGCTGTACGATTGATTTATGAATTAATGCTTCGAGGAAATCAAGACTATCAATGACTAAAGTTTTAAATTTATCTTCTTTTTTATCTAGCAACTCATGAATAACATCTAAAACTTCACTATAATTAAATAAATTCTGAACACGATTAACATCCAAATGGTTTGTACCTTTCTCTAAATCTAAAAATAAAGGCTTTGGCATTTGGCTTGCAAAGGTACTCTTGCCAACCCCGTTCGTTCCTGAAAGAACGATGCGGGGTGGCTTCTCTTGTAATCCTTTAGTTACTTTCATTTTCTTCTCCTATGATTAATATTGATGCTTCTAAATCTAAATAAAGATCCCTATGTTCATATTTATAGGTCAATAATTTTCGAGGAGATTTTAAAACCCACTTTTTTTCAAAAGGGAAGGCTTGAGGACCAATAACATTAATTTGCTGTTTAGCTAACCTGCTTATTGCTTCTTGATAATCACTCATTAAAAAAAACCCCGAATTAATGACTTAATTCGAGGTTATTAAATTATATTATCTATGTCAAGTAAAAGTAGACAAGTATTTTAAAACATTACGATAGGCTATAATTTAAAAGGAATTATTATTAGATTTCCTTAACTTTAATAAAAAATCTACGACATTGTTTTCCTCTTTTGCTATTTTTTGGTCTATTCCTTTTCTTACTAAATAGCTATGTAGCCCATTTTTATTGGCTGGATTGGAAATACTGGTCATTAGAGCAATTAAGTCAGTCGTCTTTTTGTAAGGCACTATAGCAGAACCTATCATTTCCCTATAAAGATTGATCTTTTCTTGAATCGTTTTATCTGTTGAGCTAATAAAATCTAAATATTCTTTAATATTCATTTTGTCTGACCAATGATATTGCATTATGCTGTTTTTTGGCTGAATCAAATCTAAGAAATTCCATTGGCTACGCATATAAGAAATATAATCATTCTGTAGAGTTTCTAAGTGATTGCCTATAAATGATAAATGTATATCGCGACCATATTTTATAATGTTTATGATACCTAGCCGATCTCTAATACCAATCTTTGTGTTGACATAAGGAAAAGTATAAAATCCTCGACTGTAATCAATTATTTCAGCCCTAACATCATTATTCATTGCAGCATGAAATTTATCCTCTTCAGTATAATCTTTGAAGATATTTGAGAAAGCATCAGAATAATATATTCGTCTTTGTAATTCTTCATTACCCTGATTAATAATATAGTTTGGAGTAGATATGTTATCTATTAAATTTCTGTATTGCTTTGTTAAAAACTTATGTACTGAGTTTGGAGCAACACTGGTTTTTTTAAATTGACCATCAATGGCGTTAAACACTGACAGTTGATAACAGTCATGTTCATGCAGTTTTGCTTTTAATTTAGATGTTAACTGACTAGATTTAAGTGCTGTAAAGTGGAAGTTACAATTTGCCGTTACTAGATCAAAAAAACAACCTTCTTTTTTTGCAAATTCTTTAGCATATTGGGTTAAATAATTAGGTATTTTTGTAATACTTTGGATCTCTTTATATTTATAAAAGTAAAATACATCATTTAAAGTTATAAAGAAGAAGTCGCCACATAAGTGTTGGACTTGGCTCCCAATACCCTTTTCAGTATAATTTTGGTGTATGATCTTCCTTCGTTCAGAACAATAGAGAGTGTCTATTTCGGATTCATACCTTGTTGGATTGTGCATGTAATTTCTTTGTAAATATTTTTTTGTTTCTGGACAAACATAAAATGATAAATTACAGAGCTTTTGAATAGTTTTTTCTTTAGGAACTAAATAATCTGGCTTAATGCCTTTTTCATTGGATATTAAAAAATCATTGATGCTATTGCTTATAAAATCCTGTAGATCTTTACCCTGATGTCTTAGATTCATCTTTGCTCCTAAATACCGCTATTATTTATTTATTTTTTCTTTTTGGCTTACTACCCTCAACATGGCTGTCAATCAGATTAGCTATACTCTCTTTTATAGAGGGATCTAGCATTTTTAACTTATTGGCAATCAAGAACTCCTCGCTCTCAGGTTCGGGCAAGAAATCGCGGCCTGTCAATAGCCAGACAGGATCAGCTTCATAAAATGAAGCGATATGCCTTATCAATGAAAGGCGAGGTAATTGCTCGCCACTCTCCCAGGCAGCTACAGTGCTATGAGAAATTTCAGTCTTAAAGCTATCGACTTCTTTAGCTTTAGCCAGTCTTTTTTGCTCTTTCTGTAAATGCTCAGTCAGCATAGCAGCTAAGTCACGAACACTTGGGCCTTTAGCAGATTTCCCATCTTTTTCGTACTCTAAATTCTGACGCATCAGTTTAAGCCGTTGTGAGATTTTATCTCTAGTCATAATATATAACCCCTATATTAATTGTATTTTATTCCAGTTACTCCTGTTACTCCTGAAAACAATACTAATTTAAATAAACCATGTCAACTATTAGTTTACAAAATAACTTTTACAATACATTTGCAATTTGATCTAGGTTTCGATACCTTTAAGGTTATTGTAAGGTTAAACAATACAAAGTATAGGAAAGCTAATAGGAGCAACAATGACACCTGAACATATCTGGAAAGAAATTAAAGTTTCAAGCCTAGCGAAACAGATTGGCATTAGTAGAAAGAGCATTTATGCCTGGAAGGAAAGGAAGAAGATTCCCGCAGAAAGAGTGTTAGAGGTAGTTAAACACTACCCAAATCTTAAAAAATCTGATTTGCGACCTGATTTATGGGATTAAAAATATTAAGCAATCCTGTTAATAAGCAGGAGATTCTAGAATCTTTACTAGAATTGTCAACGGAACACGATATCCATTTAATACCATGTGGTGCTAACAAAAGACCATTAGTTTCTTGGAAAAAGTATATTGATCGAAAACCAGACTCTAAAATTATTCACAATTGGTTCATACAGTACCCAAATGCTTATTGGGGTGCTTTAACAGGCAAGAATTTTGGAGTAATTGACTTAGACACTTATAAAAACGATCAGCTTGAGATATGGGCAGAAGAACATCTTCCTTTTACCCCATTACGAGTCAAAACTCGTAATGGAGGCTGTCACCTTTATTATCAGTTTCAGAATTTAGATGTCTCGGTTAAGGCATCTACAAAAGGGTTAGATATTAGAAATAAAAATGGTTTTGTGATCATTGTAGGGGAGGGCTATCAGTTTCAATGGCTCGATAATAAAAGTTTTCATTTGTTTAGTGATTTACCAAGTCTTTCACATAAACACCTTAGTTTAATTGAAAAACAGTTTTATAACGGCCAGGATAAAACAGAAAACAATGTCATATCAATGCCAGTCAATGAGAGTTGGCATACCCATGTGTTAAAGACGATTGCTAGGTGGGTAGCAGAAGGGCGTACTGATAATCAGATATTAAAAGATTGTACGATATTCACACAAACTGGCTACTCGCATCAACAAACGATAGAAGAAGTCAGAAAAATGATTGCTGGAGCCAGGGAGAAAGATTTTGGTAGTTCTGAAGATGAAGAACCCATCAAAGCTTTGACCATTGCAAATGCTTTTAAGATGGAACAAGAAAAACCAACTGAGTTTATTGGTGAGGGCTTTATTGCTGCTGGGTTTCGTTTATTTGTGATTGGCCCTCCTAAAGTGGGCAAATCACAATTTATTTTAGAGGCTCTAACATCTTGTGCTTATGGTGGTAAGTGGCTCGATATGCAATGGGATAGACCTCATAAAGTGCTTTGGTTACAAGCAGAAATACGAGGCTCTTATGTTGGTACAAGACTTAAACCTATGTACGATAATTTAGAAGAAGAAAAACAACAACTATTAGACAACAACTTCTTTTGGACAGATAGAGGCGATATTGATTTAAACAATTTTAATATTAAAAGGCTTAAAAGATTATTACAAAAGATTAAACCTAGTCTAGTCGCAATTGATCCTTTTGCTAATTATTTTGATGGAGACTCAGAAAGCGATAATAGCCAAGTTACTAAATTTTTTAAAAAACTTAATAACCTTTTCTCTTATAAGGAATTAGGCTTTGTACCTCCAGCCCTTGTGCTAGTACACCACACAAGGAAGCTTGGAGCTTCAAGTGCCGATTTTGAAGCAATTAGAGGCGCTTCTGCATTCCAGGGTTGGTATGATTCTGGCTTGCTAATGATAGATGAAGAAGATCATGTAAGGGTTAAATTCCAATTAAGGAATGGGGCTTGGCCTAACGATAAGCTCATAAAGTTAGATCCTAATAGCATGCAATTTGTACCTTACGATCAAAATTACCAAGTAGTGAATGAAGTAATCAAAGAATTAGCTTTTTTAAATTCAACAATAGGAATCTTCGATTTAAATAATTTGATTGTTCAGCATGGAGAAAATATAAATGCTGATTCATGCAAAGAAATAAGACACCAAATTTTGGCTCATCCACATATAGAAAAAATAGGCGATAGACGATCAACGAAATTGAAAATAAAACCTAAATTTAAAAAGAGATGGGAGGATAGATAGTGACTATGGTAAGGATTAGGCTTGTGTTCGCTGTTCGCTAGAAGAGGCGATGCCAAGCCTAACCTCCTAATTCCATATTGTCAATAGCTGTACAGAAATAATTAACATGTCTAGAAAATCATTACAAAAAGGTAAGAGGGCTGAACTAGAGGCTATCTCGTTATTAGAAAAATATTACCCTGAAAAGTTAAATCGTAATTTATTGCAAACCAGAGATTCTGGAGCAGATATTATAATAAAATCCGCAAGACTTTCAGTTGAAGTTAAGCGTTATAAATTAGGAAATTTGTACTCTTTTCGTTCCGAGTGGTGGACACAAGCTGTAAAGGCAGTTGAGGGAACGGAACTCATTCCACTTCTATTATATCGTTTCGATAGATCAGACTGGTTTTGTGTATTGCCTTTAGATGTATTCCTACAAAAACCGATCAAAGATTTCAATCTGCAATCATTAGGAGTCTTAACTGCTAATGAACTATTTGAACAACACTTTAAAACATTGTCGTTTTATAAAGATGGGAGCTTCGATTGGTAGACATAACCTCTCCTGAGAAATACTTAAAGAAAAAATATAAGTCGTTATATCAAGCAAGGGCGAAGCAGGGGATTGACTGGTCGATTAAGCCTCAGGATTTAATTGATATGTGGTATGAACAGAAAGGAATATGTTCAGTTACAGGCTTACATATGCAACACCAAACTTTTCAAGCTAAAAGAGATACAACAAAAGGTAAACCAGGTAAAAAAAATCTGTTCAATGTCTCTGTTGATAGGATAGATAACACTGTTGGTTATCATAAATATAATCTAAGACTTGTTTGTTTCGGAGTCAATAAGCTTAAATCTGGCTTGACAGAAGCTGATTTCGTCTGGTGGATCAGAACAATTAACAAAGGATTAAAAGATGAAGGATAAAGTATATAAACCACAACACTATCAAGGAAAAGGGGTCGAGTGTATAGACGCGATTAAAAGCGCTCTTAAATCAACACCACATGGCTTTGAGAGCTATTGCCGAGGAAATGTCATGAAATATATTTTTCGGTATAGGCAGAAGAATGGCGAAGAAGATTTACTAAAGGCACGAGTATATTTAGATTGGCTGATTATAGAGGTAAGCGAACAAAATGGAGAATGAAGAAGTAAGCGTTGATAATGCTTATCGTCATAGGTGGATTTGGTATCACACGATCTTAGCTCTACTCCTTTTTTTGGCGAATATACAGTTATTAGCTTTAATAGTCGTAATCTCTATTAAATTATGATTGTAAAGTTAAACCAAACATGTATAGTTAAACGAGAAGCCCAAAAAGGGGTGTACAAGGAACGATAATAGAGGAGGTAGTACCATTTGGTGTCCTAAATGCAAAGAGAGCAAATCGAAGGTTTTAGAGAGTCGACCAAACGATAAGTTTAAAATCAAAAGGCGTAGAAAGTGCCTTCAATGTGATTTTATATTTTTCTCTATGGAAGAAATTTATATCGTTCAGAAAAAGAAAAAACCAATTAAACAACAATATTATACCAATAGGTATAGTTATGAGTCGTCACTCTCTAAGAGTGAGACTCATAAAGACTCACTTAGTTATTCTGACTTGGAGAATTTAGGTATTGGAAGAAAATAATTCTAAATTTATATTATGCTTAATCGTGTTTCTGATTGCCCTGTTGGTGGTTATTTAGTATGGCAGGTCAACCGATTATAAGGAAGCAAATGGCGTTACTAGATAAGGCTGGTGAGTTCGCAATTTTTGAGTTCATAAGTCAGGGGGGTAACATAGCTCAATTAAAAAAGAAATTTGGTGTAGGTAATAGAGCCTTTTATAAGTGGCTAAAACTAGAACCAAATAGACATCAGAAGTATAAAGAAGCTCAGAAAGAAAAGGCGGATTTCTTGGCAGAGAGCTGTTTAGAAATTAGCGATAGTAGTGATCAATCAAATTACAATGCCAATCGATTGAAAATTGATACTCGTAAATGGATAGCAGGACAGCTTAACGAAAAATGGAGCGACAAGAATAAAACCCCATTGGTAGCAATTAACATTGAAAATCAGCATTTGGAGGCTCTGAAAGAACTAAAAGACCTCATTGTAGAACCAGAAAAAATAGAATCTACATCGTTAAAGGGCTCTATTAATGGTATTAGCTCTGAAGATTATGAAGAAGAAAAGCTATAAATACCCTCTCTGCGTCGTTTTCTGGGATGATGCTGTTGAGCACTCGGACAATTCAACAGCAGAACCATACCACCAGCCTGCCCAGCAGGTGACTGCTGGCTGGCTTTTAAAGAACGATAAAGAGGGAATTTCATTAGCTTTTGAATATGCTGAGAATGAGCAGGGTGTTCGAGGAGAAGCCTTTATTCCGAGTGGTATGGTTACTAGATTAGAACTTATAGATCTGGATTAGATTCAGCTTCTTTTTTAGCTCTTTCTATTTCAACTTCTGATAGCTTGCTAGCAAAGCTGTGAGCGAGCTGTAAGGCTTGATTGCTCTTTTCTTCTGTTGGAGCTGATACAGCGAGTTTTAAAGCTTGTAGAAATGCCTGATAGTCGTCTTTTATCTTCATTTTATTCTCCTTCAAATTTCCAACCTAAAACTTTGCAAAGTTTTTCGTAAGATTCTTGTCCACTTGATGACATTCTTTGATGCTCCCAACCCAAGTCATCTACCAAGTCTTTTATTAGTTCTAAATCTTTGTTTGTGATTTCCATTTTTACCCCTCCGATATTAGTTAATTATATACTAAGTTATTAATAAATTAATTTATATAGTCTCAGAGCATCCATTATTTTTAATCCTAATAGTCTCAATAGTAAAATGTCTCTGATAACAGAATAGCAGTGAATTGCTTACTTTTTGATTATTGGTATTGCAATAATCTATATATTTAGATTGCAATTTCTCATCTAGAGCCTGAAGTTGCTTTAATTTACTA
>VTLG01007680.1_pt1 | contig 34202 bp, 46 predicted proteins | sample 4694571 | NCBI WGS metagenome assembly VTLG01 (sample SAMN12604809, study PRJNA352737) | marine metagenome | biome: ENVO:00000447; feature: ENVO:00000209|ENVO:00000569|ENVO:01000036; material: ENVO:00002151; isolation source: viral sequences binned using virsorter ...
GTGTGGGTAGTACTTATGCAGTTTCAGGTTCCAATATTAAAGTTGCGACTGATGCTCACTTTGGAAAACTAACTGCTGGGACTGCTACTACAGCAGCAACACTTGATGTTGGAGCGTATGACGTAAATACAGCAGGTGCAGCTTTTTCATTCTCGGAAAGCTGGAATCAAGGCGATGCTGTAAACGCCATAGGATCAGGTGTTGATGTGACTTCAGGTGTGGTGGCTGATATGCCAGCTTACGGTGAAGTTTTAACGATGTCTGGTGGAGTTGCAGGAACCCTTGCTGGAACAATTACTTCGGCTGGGGTTGTAACTTTAACCGCTGGAGGAGCAAATACCAGTGCAGTGGGCTCAGTGGTCACAAGTCTGACCGTGAAGTGATGCACTTACCAATAATAATTGCAATTTTAGGGATCATTATTGTCGCCGCATTTAATTACTATATGTGGCGATATTTTACAGATGTGCATAGATAATGAAACGCTATTTACCTTTATTTTTATTACTTTCTAACTCTGCTTATGCTGTCCCCGTCGTACCAAATTTCTCGTCTGGAACCATGTCCGCAACCACAAGGACTACACAAAATATTACTGAAAGTATTGTCAGCACAGATTTTAATACTGGGCACACTTATACGATTAACGGAACAAATTTGTCTATTGACGGTACAACCATTTCTCCACCACCGACAGAAACAAGCCAAACGATTAACGGAGTAAGCTATACATGGACTGGAGCAGATTTAAGTCAAAAACCAAATGTAACTATCGCAAATCCGGGTCAAGCTTTTCAATATGCCGAAAGCTATATTGCACCCGGTTTGCAGAACATAACGACCATAAATCGCACCACAGTTTTAGAATCAGTTACAGAAACTACCTCAGTCTTTTCACAATAATTGGTCTTATATTTTCACCAAAAGTATTAGCAAATACCTCACAGACAGCAGCACCAGTAGCCAATACGTCAGCTTCGTTAACCAACATGGCAATACAGACGCTTCAAGGTAATTTGATTCAGAATCAATACGGTGGTGGAGTAGTTTGTCAGGGACCAATGTTAACATTTTCTCCCTTTATTACTGACTCACATACGTTCCAAAAGCCTAGAGAATACCTTTACGATGCTCCAGTCTATGACGATGATGGCAATATTATTTATCATCAACAAACAAGGACAGGACAGAAGGATAATTTCTCACTTAATGTCGGAGCAAGTTTAACTTTTAGTATGCCATTAGATAGAAGATTTCAACGTACTTGTTTGAAAAATGCAAAGCTACAAGGAGAACATCAACAGCAACTAATTGATAATAAAAAATTAGACTGGCACATCGCAAGATTACGTGAATGTGGAAAATTACGTCTAGCTGGTATTGAATTTGCTCCGGATTCTCCTTATTTTCATTTGTGTGAAGATGTAGTCGTTAAACCTAAAATGGGTCAGGTTCTACCACATAGGCACGTTATTTCTTCTCCTTTAGAGGTGGCAAACCCCGTTTCTCACGGTAAAAATTAGTTCTTTTTTCAGATAAATTTGGTCGTTTTACTTTCTTACCTAAAGCCTTCTTTACCTTATTCACTACCTGCTTGATAATCGGTTTAACGGCCTTCAGAAGCAGTGGTGTACTTAATGCAGCCGTTGTAGCCACAAGAGTAATTCCTCCAGTTTTTACAACTTGTGGAACTGTTGGTATCGCATCAATTATCTGTTGTTGAACATTTAATTTTTTATATCTAGTTACACAACGGTTTCCTACCAATTCATACTTAATAATCTGTTTAGTATTTTCTTCGACCTTTGTCCCAACTTCAGGAGCACCGTCAGGGGGACACTCTTCTGCTTTTTGCTTGGGGACTTCTGGGGCTGGAGGTATTTCTGGCTCTTGGTGTCTTTGCTGCTCTTCCTCGTTAATAGGCACGACCTTTAACGGTTCAAAATTCATCGGCTCATAACTTGGTGTCTGTGCAGGACACAAGATCAAATTATGTTGTGGATCGCTATCTATAAGTGCATCATTTTCAATACTTCTTCTTGCCTTAACACAAGGCATTTCAATAATCGGGAATCCTATCGGTACGTTGATTGGTACGTTTGGAGGATTAACGGTAGGGATATTAATCACATAAGTCCTAACAGGCTCGACCCCAATAGGCTTTACACCAATCTTAGGTATCAAAACTTAGGCAAACCAAATGCTTTCTTTTCTTCGTTCTCTTGTTGTGCAGGACTTAACGCTCCAGTAGGAAGAGCAGGGCCAGACAAACCGGGTAATTTAATTGCACCCATCACCTTCTCCATTGCTTTGTCTTGAAGCATCTTCTGGTTATCTTCGTTAGTTATCCATAAATAACCAAAAATTCCACCACCAGTGATAGCCGCTACAAGGAGGAACGATACTACACTGATGATGTTGAGAATTTTTTGCATGGTAAAAGAAGCTATTTTAAAAGCTATTACTCACACTAGCTTAATCGTTTTTATGGGTTTGGTTGCTCTGCTTCCCCTTCAAGGTTTATTACGCCTTCAACAGCAGATGAAACATCAGTCTTTGCCGAATCTTGAATTAAAAGAGTTGCAAACTGCAAAGCACCATCAAGAAGTTTAACTTGACTATCAGCTTCATTAACAGATTGAACTGCTTGCTCTTTTCTGTCTTTAGCTTTTAATAAATCAGCCTTCAATCCCTCGGCGTATTTTTTAATTGATTCGATTGAAATAGTCATACAGTAATTTTTTTTAAACTATAGTCCAATTTTCGCCACTTCCAACCGTAACAGTTACACCACTGTTAATAGTGATCGGGCCAGCCGACATTGCGTTCTTGCCGTTTGTAATTGTGTAATTTGAACTAACCGCTTGATCGTTCTCCCAGAAAATACCATCCTCGGCTCCTGCTGAAATCGTTGCCCAAGAACCGTCTCCTCTTAAATATGTACTTGAAGATGCCGTTCCTGAACCAAGTCTTGCAGTTCCAACCGTTCCTGAATCTAAGTTGCTTGCATTTAAAGAGTTAATAATTGAAGAAGTTACATAACTAGCTCCGTTAGTTAATTGATTATTGTTCGTGACATTCGTAGCACTTGCAGCAATTCCATCTAACTTATTCTTCAAAGTTGTTGTGAAATTATTGTCTGATTGAGTGGCTACAACAAAATCAAGCGTTCCATCAGCATCTTGATAAGTAACGGTTATTCCTGTTTCAGTATTCCCCGTAACCATCCCTCCCACATAATCCTCAACCTGCTCTTCTGTCAGGGTTGCTGTTATGTATCCTGCTCCATTAGTTATTGCGTTATTGTTTAATGAAATATTTGCAGTTCCGTCAAAACTCACTCCTGCAATTGTTCGGGCTGTAGCTAACGCTGTTGCTGTTGCGGCATTTCCAGTACAAGAACCAGCCGAACCCGAAGTGTTACCAGTAACATTACCTGTAATGTTTCCCGAAAATGTTCCTGTTATTGTTCCAGTAGATTCAACATCATGGAAGAACTTAGTTCTTGAATCGGTTGTTTCAATCCTTTCGTTCCCTGCAACTTCGACAGACCATATATTCGTCTGAAACCTCATACATGTATCTGTATCACCTGCATGAATTAATTTATGAGGTATTTCTAGATCACCTGTTAAAGTTCCACCAGCTAAAGGTAATTTGTTTGTTATTGCGGCATTTGAAGCAGTTATATAACTTGCTCCGTTTGTTAGTTGGTTGTTATTGGTGACGTTGGTAGCACTTGCAGCAATTCCGTCTAATTTGTTTTTTAAGGTCGTTGTAAAATTATTATCTGATTGAGTAGCAACTACAAAATCTAAAGTTCCGTCAGCGTCTTGATAGGTAACTGTAATACCTGTCTCGGTGTTACCCGTAACCATTCCACCTACAAAATCTTCGACTTGTTCCTCGGTTAGCGTTGCGGTTATATATCCAGCACCGTTTGTAATTGCATTATTGTTTAATGAAATGTTTGCCGAGCCATCAAAAGAAACACCTGCAATAGTTCGTGCTGTCGCCAATGTGGTTGCAGTGGCCGCAAGAGCAACTGCTATATTTGCCGATCCATCAAAAGAAGTTCCTCCAATAGTCCTTGCTGTGGCTAGAGTTGTTGCTGTAGATGCCGCAATTCCGAGAGCGTCAATATCTGATTTTGTTTGGTCTGCTGTTGCTCCAGATTCAATTCCGTCAAGCTTAGATTTCAGCGTGTTTGTGAAATCATTTGCAGTTAAGCCACCATCTCCTACTGATAATTTGTTAGTTAAATTTGCGTAAGAAATATCAATATTAGCCGAGCCATCAAATGAAGTTCCGGCAATAGTTCGTGCTGTTGTTAATGTCGCAGCCGAGCCTGTTGTGTCTTGATTTAAAGTAGCGACCCTTGCAGCCGCTAATGTTCCTGATCCAATGTTATCTGCATTAGTCGTGTCGGTTGTTGCCGAGGTCGCTAGACCAAGCATTGTTCTTACCGAGCTTGGTGAAATCTCTTCAATAACACCCGCACCAGAAGAATCCCTACCTAATAAACGATCAGTAGCCGATACGTTTTGGATCTTGGCATAAGTAACAGCATCAGCGTCAATCGTCCAAGTATCGCCGCTATTAGAAACTGTTATATCGCCTTTGTCTCCGTCATCAATTCCACCACCGCCTCCGCTTACTTCTGCAACGCTGCCATCGTCTTTTTTTAAAAAGATTTTACCGTTGTCAGTCCTTACAGCTAACTCACCTAAAACTAAATCACTAGCACTTGGATCGCTGCCACTTGCGTTCTTAAGTTTAATTGTGACTGCCATTTTTCAATCCTCCTAGTGTTTAATTTGTTTTAGTATGTTCCTCCGTTTATATCAAAACCAGAAGTAGAACCATCCTCTAAAAATGTAACCAGATCAGACAAAGCGACCTGTTTCATAGTTCCCGCATCATTGCAAAGGAAACGATCAGCCGCCGCTAAAGTTGTAGAAGTTGCAGAGGTTCCACCATCTATAAGATTCAACTCGGTAGTTGTAACTGTTGCTCCATCAAGAATATTTAGTTCAGAGGCGGTACTCGTTACTCCATCAAGGATATTTAATTCAGCAGTCGTTACGGTTGCACCATCGAGGATTTCGATTTCGGTAGAAGTCAGAGCAGCTAAAGCCGCAGCACCTCCAGATTGACAACTAGATAAGGAAGTAAGATCCGCCGCTAATGTTTGTGCTCCTAATGAAGTTCTTGCAGTTGCTCCAGTTTCAAGAACAAAGGTTGAACCATTACCAACAATAAAGCCGCCGTCTGTTGTTGCTAATCCTGCAATTGCCGCCACCGCAGCGTCATAAGCTAAGACGTCTGAACCGATGGCCACTCCAAGGGCCGTTCTTGCAGCACTGGCTGAGGTTGCACCTGTTCCACCATCACTAACGGCAAGTGTTCCTGTTATAGAGCTTGCAGCTAAGTCAACAGCAATTTCTGTAGACTCAATTACCAGACCACCGTTACTTTTTAAATCGACAGAATAAACGTTTCCAGTCCTATCAAGTCCATCTCCTGCGGATGTAACTCCTGCGGAACTAAATTGAGTAAAAGCTAAGTTATTAGTTCCAACAACTGCTGACCCTTTATTAGTACTACAAACAAAACCTGTGTCAGCAAGTGTTGAACCTTGCTCGACAAAGGTGAACGCTCCAGCAGCATCACCACCTGCAGCCATGTCATCAGTTCTTGCCCATGTCCCAGACTTGCAAAGGTAAATACCATTTTGACTTGCAGTACTCTGATCTTTTACAAGTACTCTTTCGTCTGCACTAATAGCAACGCCGTCAATCGTTTGAGTACCTGATAACGTGATATTTGCTGTAGTCGCAATTTTTACTGAGTCTTTAACATCAAGTCCTTCAGAAGTTGAATCAACATACGCTTTTGTTGCTGCATCAGTATCAGCGACAGGAGTTGCAAGCGATGTGATCTTTTGACTGTTTAGAGAAACAGAACCATCAGGAGCCGTAAATTCATTTAGCTTTAATAAGTCAGCAGCAACTAAACTTCTGAAAGTCGGTGCGGCAGCCGACCCACTTGCAGGGCCAACAAGAATTGTATTTGCTGTTCTTGTATCTGTTTTATTAAAAAACGCTCCAGAACCACCAACAGTAATAATTGAACTTGCAGAAGGTGGAGTAGAACCGTTATCACCAAAACCGTAATACAGTTTTAGATCACTTTCATTAAACGCTAATTCTGAAGGAGATAAGCTTGACGGTGCACCATCAGCACCACTAGCAGCCCTTTTCTTAATCCTGATCGTGTTAGCCACTAGAAGTTACCTCCGTTTGTAAGTGTGTCTGTAGTCCAAGTATTATTGGCCTTGAGACTTGACGAGCTACCGTCATAATAAACGATAGATTTGTTTACAGCACTATCAATATCAATCACCGTTCCTTGTGCTCCCTGTGGCCCCTGAGTTGCAACCGTAATGACTGAACTATTATCTTCGTCAATAGTTACCGTGTTCTTATTGGTTGTGATATTTACTGTGGTCATGCAGTGTATCCTTCATCCATATAAATAGTACCTTCTATCCAGTACTCTTTAAGCCCTGAACTATTAGTTAATAACACATCATATTTATATTCATCGGCAGTAAAAGTAGTTGTTTGTGTATCGGTAACGCTCCAAGTGAAAGTTCCACCAGAAGCACTCGTCACAGAAACAGTTGCATCTGCTGCTTTTGTCGTTCTACCTGAATCCCAAATCTGCGAAGCTAGTGTATATCCACCTAAATTAATCGCTGCATTGCTTGAGTCTTTTAACGTCACAGAAACACTATGATCCGATCTTCTTTGGATCGTCATGTCATAAGTTCCCGGTGCAATAGCCATTTTTTAACTATAAGGACTTGTCCCTAAAATAGTTGTATTCCATTGAGATTTTAAAGCATCAGTATCAGAAGCAGATGCAATTGCTGAATCTGCTGGTGCATCTCTTAATGCTTGTTTCTTTGCAACAATGGCCGAAGTATCAGCACTTGTTTCTTGTGCTTTCTGAAATTCAATATCAAGCTCGGCAAGCTTTGAGGATCTTGCTGCTCTGATCTTTGTTTTATGAATTTCACGGGCTTTCGCCATGTCAATTCCAAATCCCATGTCGATTTAAGGAGTAAATGTCCAAGAATCACGGAAACTCCTATCACTAGGAACTGCCGATTTATCAACTATTGTAGCCGTCTTACCGCTAGGAACATCTTTGTCTTTGATTTGTTCAACAGTTAAGCCACAATTATCGGCAGGGATAACAACACAAACTTGTCCATTGTCGTCTGTGTAAATAATGCGTTTGTCGGAATTAGCCATTAGTTTTTTCTTTTAGTTTAGTATGAATCGGTTAGACATCTCCAAAAACAGCAACTCCGACAACTTCATGGTCGGCCATAGTTTGATCACCGTAACCTGTTATAACTCTAATGCTGCCAGTCGCCCAAACATAAGGAGAAAGATCCCTCATCCTTGGGACGGTTCCTATTAAATAAGTACAAGACCCTGTTACACAATAGTTTGTATTAGCCATCGCATTTGAAAAAGTAATAGTGTAATCACCTGTTCCATTGTCGGTTATAGAAGAAACATTGAAAGAGTCTCTTATAGCAATAGTTCCATCACCATCAAAATTTATCCAAGCTTTTGCTCGACCTTGTTCTATCTGAGCAGGAGTTGAACCCGAACCACCGCTTGTGTCTTGGATTGTATTGACTTTAAGTGTGCTCATGGTTTTGGATGTGCGTCTTTAACAGCTTTGATTGCCGCATGAAAAGCAGCAAATTTAGTTTTCAAATCAGAATCGGCATCAATTGCTTTGTATATATTGTCTAATTGATCGCCAATTTCTGGATAAGCAGCCTTTCGGTCATCTTTATACTTAACCGCTGCATATTCGGCATTTAATGTTGTTCGAGCACTATCAATGGCCGATTGAGCAAGATCAATTTTATTGCCGTCTTTATCGAAGGCTCCTTTTGAATCATCAATAGTAATGACATTCGGGTAAGCTTTTCTAATCGCATTGTGATCTAAAGTCATGCTGCGACCTCCATTAATAAAATTCCTGAAGTACCTCTAACATACTGGCTACCTCCATCAGTTGATGACCTATTGATGTACCATGTATAACCCGATGTTCCATTTGAAAGTCCGAGTTTATATGTAATTTGACTTGTTGTACTAGGTGAATCTAAATTCATAGTTGCAATATTAGCTATCTCCCAAGTTTCTTGAATGTTTGTACCCGATGTTGCCCTAGATTCGGAAGCATCACCAGTATCTCCAATATCAACAGGTGTTGAGTCTCTATTTATTTGGTATCTAAAAGTCGTACCTCCGCTACTTCCAACCGTTGCATACGCATAAATTAAAATTTTATTACTTGCCGATGCTGGAGTAATATTAAGAGTAAGAAAGAAATAAGGATCAGCCGCATCATTTAAAACAGTCGAACTTGCTGTGTCTTTTTTAACTGTAGATACAACTTGAATAATTTTACCGACATTACCAATACTATTCCCACCTGAGGCGTTTTGTAATGTGTTGACTTTTAATGTGCTCATGGTTTTGGATTGTCCGACTTAACTTTAGCAACATGGTCTTTCCATGTCGTTGTTCCATTTACAGCGTCCCAATATTGCATGTCTAATTGATCGCCAATAGAAGCAAAAGAATCGGCTCTGTCTGTTTTATATTTAACAGCAGCAGCTTCTGTATTTAATGTGGTACGTGCTGTATCTATGTTTGATTGTACGAGAGTAATTGAATTGCCATCTTTATCAAAAGCACCCGTGCCATCATCAATAGTGACGGCTGTTGGATATGCTTTTCTAATTGCTTCGTGATCTAATGCCATTATCCCGATACCTCCTGTAATATTAGTTGAGAACTACATCTCATACCATACGCTTCGTCTGGGTCCGATCCCGAATTGTTCAGGTATAAAGTCGAACTTGCCTCTCCATATAATGAAACGAGTCTTATACGATAAGTGATTGCAGAAGTAGTGCTCGGTGCATCTAAATAATTCACTAGCAAGTTCATCGTATTCGATTGATGAGGAGCTGCAACTGTTGAGCCCATTCTGGCACGGTTTCCAGCAGCAGGGCCTCGGTATCCATCAACAATAGTTGAATCTCGTACTATTACAGCACCTATTGTCGGTTGAGTAAGACTTGATGCAACTTGTAAGTTTGCAGTTATAAGAACTTTATTATTAGTAGATGCCGGAGTTATGGATAAAGTCATCACATCATTTGTATAGGTTCCTGTACTCAGACTGGATTGGGAGAAATGATCGGTTTTAACTGTCTGAATAGTTTGAATAATTCCACCACTTGCTCCGCCAGATAAACCAGCAACGGGAATAATACTATTAACTTTAATCTGGCTCATAAATTAAACAACCGTCCAAGTTTCACCAGTTCCGACTGTAACTGTTACACCTGAGTTTATAGTAATCGGGCCAAAACTGCCAGCATTTTGACCGTTTGTGATTGTATAATCTGCCGTCACATTTTGACCGTTTTCATAAAAAACCCCATCCGACCCTCCTCCTGTTGCTGCTCCAGCGTTGGCCCATGAAAGAACTCCAGAGCCATTAGTAACCATTGCTTGTCCTGTTGCTCCGTCTGTTGCTGGAAGGGTCAAAGTGACGTTTGAACCAATAGCAGCAGGAGCTTGAAAAGCAATATAATTAGACCCATTTCCACTGGCTTCACTTAACCGAAGGTCGGCTTGATTTTCTAAAACCAAGTCAGGGACAATACTCAGAGACGTACTGCTTAAAGAGAATCTTCTTGTTCCACCTGTTGCAATATCTAATTGATTTGCTGTTGAGCTATATATTCCCGTATCTGTATCATCAGAAAAAACAAGAGCAGGAAGGCTTGCACTTGCATCAGGTAATCCAATTGGCTCGGTTGTTGTTATTGCTGAATCTGAAATTGTTAAACGTAAAGTCCCCGCACAACTAACACCGATTTGATCCGATGCAGGGCTATAGATTCCAGTGTTTGCGTCGTCAGAAGGTTGGATACTTGGACTAGCAGCCGAACCGTCAGGGATCAAAACAGTGCCGTCGGCTTTCCTCAAAGAAATCCAATCGTTATTTCCTTGATTCCTTCTTTTGAAAATATTGTTACTCGTATCACCCCACGGGCTAAACGCCGTCAATTGATCTGTCGGTGCTGAACTGTTACTGTTCGCAGAATTTAACGCCCTTAATGCATCTTGAAGGTCATTTCTTACGCTACTTCCTGAAGCGTTAGAAATTGTATAGTCATGTATCGGACTCATTTTTTTATCTGTTTTTTATAGTTTAAGCCCTACGCCCATAGCCTACCGCAGTCCAATAGAAATTACGATCAACAACAGCATTAGAAGAGTTCTTAAAGATTACTGTGAAGCCTGTAGATGAAACAGCCGTTACGTTGTAATAATCTCCACTAGCCATGTTTTGAGCAACAATTCCAATACTCGGTAAACGTGAATTTGCTCCTAATAAAGAAGACGTACCCGTAAAGAAAGCATTGCTGAATGTTAATGCTTTTCCACTTCCAGACGTACCACTGGCAACAAGTCCAACGCTTTGTTCTGTTCTTTGATCTAAAGAAGCCGTATAACCCAATTGATCTACAAGAATATTTTGATCGGTTGAGGTGCTTGTTAGATCCGTTTTAAATTGAAATCCTCGACCGCTAAATGTTCCATTTGCACAAGGAATCCAACTGCTCCAAGTAGGCGAGCTACTCGGATCGTCAGTTGTTGTCCTAATTTTTAAAGCAGCATTAACACTGTCAATAATTCCTCCATCCCAATCTGTTCTTGCATCTACATCAGGCCAATTATCTATTAAATCGCTTTCAAAATTTCCTCTAGTTACAAAATAACGAGAAAGATCAAGTGCATAAGTATGCTCCAAATCAAGAACAGAAGCGAACGTATAAGTACCAGAAGAACTAACATCTCCACTCGAAACAGTGAGTTCTAAAGCGTCAGCCGATGCGTCATAAGTCGTATTAGTTTTTGAACCACTAAAAGGCGTGGGACTAATTTGATCCTCTCTTTGTGTTTTAACGATGAGCGTCTGATTCTTTTCAGCTAATGAAATAATTACGCTTGCTTCGTTTAAACTTTGTATTCCAGAAGAATCGGCAAACTTAACAAGTATTTCACCTGAAACCTTTGGTATGACTGCTTCCGTTGCGTTTCCTGCTTTTGCATCGATCAGGTCAACGGAATTACTCCACGTTCCATTTCCGTCAGTCAAAGAGGAATGTTTGATAAATATCTTACCTCCTACTTTTACATCAAGATCAACTGATTGATCCCACCTTAATCTTCCTGAGTTTTGATTAATAGATTCAAAGGTTAAATTCTGAACATCACCCGGAGGAGCAGACTTACCGTCAAGTGTAAATGATTCAGAAACGGCAGAACTTCCTTTTCCTAAATAGTTAAAAGCCTGAACTTTTACTTGAAGAGATCCTTTTAATAGATTTTCAATGTTGACAGAAGGACTTTGAGTTGAAACTGTTTGCCAATTTCCGTAAGAAGTTCCATCACTAGAAAAACGATGAGCAACCACATAAGAACTTGGTGGACCACCCAAAGCAGGAGCAGTCCAAGAAACACCAAATCCAACAAAAACACCTTGTCCTCTTTGGTATAAATATTGTGCTCCAGAAATACCCGTTACGGAACCGGGTGCATCGTTTAAGTCTGAGACATCCCGATGTTCAACTTTTAAATTCTGTTCAACTGCGTCATAAATAGTTGAGTTGTATTCAAGAGCAGTTACAGAAAAAACTCCTTTGCCTTCTTCGGAAACATTCACAACATTAAATTGCTGCGATTGAATACCTGTTGTTTGAATAAGCCACACTTGTCCTGCATTAGGAGCTTCACTAAAACTTCCCTGAATATCTATTTGTCTATCAAAAATCGCTTCAATTGCTGTAATTGGTTTTGTTTCGACTAATCCTGTTGGCAACAAAACAGAAAGAGTTGGAAAAGCCGACATATCGACATTGCTTAAGTCAGTATCAGAGTCAACAGTGATTGCAGTTGTTGTTGCTGATTGAATCCGACCAAACCTTCTCCTTCCAGCTTTTACCGGATCTGCAATATCTATCACCATACCGGGTCTGAGAATTATTCCTGAAGAAATATCAACGGAAAAAGAAACGGTTTGAGTTAAATTCTGTTCACTAAGTAACATCCATTTTCCTAGTCTTCTTGCTTGTCCTTGTGAATAACATCCCAAAGCTTGCACTTGCGTCGGGATGATTCCGTATTTTGCAATTGCGTCAGCATCCTCTACATATTCAATTTTTACATCTCCTAACCCGTCATAATCTTGATAACCAACAGTAACAACTGTATGTCTTACTTTCTGTGAACTTCCCTGATACTCAAAATTACCATCAACAATATTACTAGGACCAATCACATACTGAGAATCACGAGGTTTATCACATAAAGCAACTAACGAACCGGAACTATAAAAACTCATACCCCTGAAAATTGCCGTCATTGATTGAATTGCGTTATAAACTTCCGCTTTTGAGTTGATTAACATATTGCACGAAAATCTGGGTTCTACTCCTCCTTTTCCATCAGAAACAAGTTCATTGCAATATTGGCTGATTTTATAAAAATCAAAAGCATCTAAACTACTTGCAGGAATCGAACAGCCATATCTTGTATTAGTTAAAAGATCCCACAAACACCAAGCAGGATCATTTGTCCATTGAAGATTATTTACCGTTCCATTAAACAAACCGGAATAAGTAACTCGTCCAACATGTGTACTCGTATCAACAGAACCATTATGAGGAATATTGATTTTCAACCCCCTAATTAAATATTTCCGCTGTGGAATAGAATTAAAAGAGGACGCATCAAAACGCAGATACATCAACGCAGAGTTTGGATAAGATAATTTCTCATCAGATATTTTTGTATAACTTTCCCAAGAAAAAGCACTTACATTTTTATTACTAGCATCATCTGAAAGCCTTACAAGTTTTACTTGAATAGGCCAATTGCTTGAGCCACCACTTTGACCGTTCCACTGTGCTGGAGTAATTACATAATCCCGTTTGTAAGTTGAACTTGACTTTCCTGAAATCGTATCAGTTTTTATATCTTGAAAGCTTGCACCGTTATAAGCAAGTTGGATTTTTAACTGGACACTGTTATGAACAATATCTCCATCATCTTCAAGCAGTTGTAATGCATTAAAAGAAATAGTGATTCTTATTTTATCAATACTTGTACTATTTGTTCCATCTCCTATTTGCTGCGTTGCACTAGCTGGAGGGTTTACTTTAGTAATACTTGCCCCAACACCTTCCTCAACAGAAGTGCCTTCTAGATCAGAAATATAACTTTGTCCTTGAGTCCCTAACCTGTCATAAATAACTGAATAAGCATTGGAGTCGAAACGGTCTTCACCTGCTGCATTTTGAATGGGAGTCCCGTCGAGAAAAATACTGTTCAACGGATAAGCCTGATTGTCTAATCCTTGAATCGGACCTTCTGCAATTAGGTCCAACACTTTGGCATGTTGAACCGACTGAAGCGAATCATCGGCCTCTGTCGGAGTCTTGTTATTTCCTCCTTTGCTTCCTCCTCCAGATCCTTGAATTAAAACCATGTTAAACAACCTGATCTGTGTCTAAGCCGACGGAAATAGCCGCACTACCAACATATAAGCGTCCGTAACAAATTGGAACGGGCACGCCTTGTTCAATAGTATTTGTAACGCCTCCAAAACCAAAGCTTTCATTTTTATTTGCTTCTTTCGGTCTTGGTGGTTGCGGTGAAAGCATTTGAGCAACGCCTCCTAAAGCTAAACTTGCTCCGATTGATACCGCCGCTTTTGCCATCCACGTAGCTTTTGCCCAACCAGTAGCAGCAATTCCACCGGGTACAAAAACAGCAGTTGCCACTATTGCAGCCCCTAAGAGAAACCGTCCAAATCCCCTACCTGCTCCAGACAAAACAGGGGTAATACTAAATACTTCTTTCTCACTCCACGGGTAAGATAATTCTTCAATATTGTCTTGACCTATTTGGGAATGACCAACTAAAACTTTATAAGCGATCCCATTTTGGTCATTATCAATAAACCACTTTTCAAGTCCATTAAAGTTTGCACATAAGGCTTTAATCGCTTGAGCAGGAGTTTCTACGTTTAATTCAAAAGTTCCTTGACCTAGTCGTTTCTTTAACGCTCCGTAAACTTTAACGACTTTCATGCCTCAAGCATAGCTCGGTTACTTTCTGATAATAGCCGCCATAGACATCCCGAGAAGAAAGTCTTCCTTGAACGTGATGCAAAATAATCATTTCATCAAGATATATTGCTGCATGATTTGGAACAATTGAATCGAGTTTCATTAACAAGATGTCGCCATATTTCAAGTCATTCATTTCAACTTCTCTCATTCCTTCTTTTTTAAAGTTATCCAAATACATGTTTTCACCTTTTTCCCACCACTTGTCTCTTCTGTGATACTCACCCATTTTTATATCCAATTTTTTCTTATAAAAATCCTGCCATAACGTGTAACAATCAATCACGCCATGAAAGAAAGGACGACCAACAAACGGCAATTCATACCCATTTGGTTCACAATAGCCCCAATTTTCAGTGTCAGGATTAACAACAAACCACGGTAATCCAGATTTCTCACAAGCAACTAAATCGGCTGGACTTGGATGATGATTAGTAACTGGATGAGAATGAATTACAGCCATTATTTGACCTTTTTCTTCACACTTTATGTAATCATTAGGGTCTAAAACAAAGTGTTCATCAGGAGTTTCAGCCAAATTATTACAAGGAAAATATCTTTGACGACCTTTAACAATATGAACTAAGCCGACGCTTTCTCTTGGTGAATCTTTCTTTGCATGAGCTAAAACCTCTTTTTTTATTTTTTCATTTAATTTCATTTAATTTGTCCAGCACCCGGAAAACCACCAAAAGGTAAAGTTCCACTAAATCGTTTTTTACAAGAAGTTAATCTTTTTCCACAAACATCATTAGCTGCTCCACTAACTGCATTGTCATTTGCATCAAAATAATTACTTCCTGTATAACTACATTCAGAAGACCTATAAGCCCATTGACAAACAGAAGCAACAATTTGTCTCTTAGGAACAGTTGTACCCGGTAAATCAAACTTAGACGCTAACTCAAAAGAAACCTGAGCCCTATTCTCTGACGTTTTTCTATCTATATACCACAACTCTGTTGGGAATTGAGCGTAAGGATCTGCTCCTGACTCACCATCAAGAAACTTTTTAAGAGTACGAATCCTTCTTACTTCTGCACCCCCAAGATCATTGCCCGCTGTCGTTTCGTTTACAAGCAATAACAAAGCAGAAATCTCAGCAACAGAAACATAAGAACCAGAAGCTACCTTTTCAGTATTGCCGACGGTCAATACCGGACGAGCAAGCGTTCCTTCCCCTGCTTTATATTCAAAGCCGTCTGCCATTATGGGTTGTCTTAAATAACTTTCTCCTCCCCAAACAATATCTCCAGTTACAGCCGCATTGACTCCGTTATGCCAACGATAAACATCTGAACTCCCATGAAGCGTAGAGTTTAGTCGTAATTCAAACAATTCAATAATTGTGTTAGGTGCTAACGACGCTAACTCTTCAAAAGTACTACTAATCGCAGTCCAAACACAATTGTTATCAGTAACCGTTGATCCAATATCTGTACCCCATTTAGGTTCGCTCGATCCGCTTGTTCCTGCTGTTGTGCATCTGAAAAATAATCCTGTAACTTGAGCAGTAGCAGCCCTTCGAATATCACCAACGCTATACGAAGTGCTGGCAGCCCAAGCAGTAACAGCCATTAGGGATCAAAGAATTGGATAAATGTTGCACTAATAGAAACTCTATTAATGTAAGGAACTGTTTTTTGCCAACTTAAACAACGCCATTTGTATCCCGTAGACGAATCAACGGGAGTCCAGTCAAAGGTAGCCCCGTCATCTGCTCTAGCGTTTAAAAAAGTTTCAATTGTGTCTGCATCTGCTTCAGAAACTTCCCATCTTAAGCTCCAGACTTTTGGGTTTTGGTTTAGTCCAAAACGTAAAACTTGAGTGTATCCATCTCCTAATTGGATTTGTGTAAGTTTTGGGTTGCTGCTTTTTGAAGACCCGTACTTGGGTTGAATAGAAGGAAATGATGCCATAATTTAAGTAGCTAATAAACCACCCGGTCTTTTCTGACGTACAATTTCAGCTTGGACGACACTTGCCAACATATTGCCTAATTCTCGACCTTGTTCTTCTTCTCCCTCGACAGCAGACCCAGAAGCATCAACATTAACAACAACAGATGTAGATCCTCCACCTAACTGGTCGTTCGGCACAATTGCTCCTGATCTGCTCGGAGTGAAAACCTCTGGCCCCTTCTCTCCTACGATATAAGAACTACCACGACTAACAGGCCCACCCTTTGCCATAAAAGGAAGTTTACTTATAGCCAAGTTCAACCCAATATCTAATAATTTATCGCTAATCCTGTTAAGAATATTTCCTACGGCTTCGCCTAATGACTGTGTTCCTTTTATAGCCGCTTTCAATCCCTCTACCATTGAATCTTTTATTTCTGTCCCTAACTCTTCAAATACTCCTTTCAATTCTTTAGCTGCGTCTACTTGATCTTTTAATACTTCTCTTTTTTTTATAGCAGCCCTTATTGCTTCCTCATTCGCATCCTCTCCCTCTGCTATTAATTTTTGAATTTCCTGTTCCAATAAAAACTCTTCTTCTTTTCCTTCTAACTGGGCTTTTAATAATGCTATTTGTTCGTTTATAGATGATGTAGCCTTCGCTTCTGACTTTGCTTTTTGTTCTGCTGCTTTTGCAATAGCTTCTGGGGTCTTTGCAGCATCAGCCGCTAACTCAACATTCCTTTCCTCAACGCCTTTCTGTATCTTTATCTCTTTTTCTAACTCTAGAATCCGGTCTTGTAATAATTTAATTTCTCTTTGTTTTTGTTTCCCTGCTGCTTGTTTTGCTCTACCAGTTCCCGATACAGGAGTTGCAACTAATTTGTCTAACTGTTTAGTTAGTTCTTCCTGTTTTTTAATTAAATCTGTAGAAGTTCCTGTGTTCAACAAAGCATCAAACTCTTTCTTCGCCTGCCTTGCTTCTTTCCCTGACTGATGAATAGCAACTCCAATAGCTGTTATCCCAGCCGCAATTAATCCCCAACCCGTAGCAGTAGCCAAAACAGCCAATGTTATCCCTAGTTTTACCGCTACTGCCTTAATCGCAACAAGAAGAGGCCCAACAATAACAGCAGCAGCCGCTACAGAAAGGAATGAACCCACCGCAGACTTTATTGCCGGATCTAATTTGTTAAATTCAGTAAGCAAATTCGTTAATGCTTGCGTCAATGGCAATGCTACAGGTATTAAATTATCTCCAATTGCTATTTGTAATTTTTCAACCTCGTTCTGTAAATCTTTCATTTTCTGAACTGGAGAATTATCCATAATTGACGCAATTTTTCCGGCCCCTTCTCTTTCAATCCTTTCTAACGAAGCAATAACAATATCTGCTGTTATTTGTCCTTCTGATGCCAGTTTCTTTAACTTACCTACTGGCTCATCCATTTCCTTACTGATCGCCGTCATTATGGCTGGCATCTGTTCAGAAATGCTTCTAAATTCATCTCCTTGTAATCGACCTGATCCTAAAGCCTGAGATAACTGCCTAAAGGCTCCAGCAGCCTCTATTGCACTTGCACCCGATAGTTTTGCCGCCGTATTAAATCCCCTAAAGGTAGTCTCTATGTTCTCCAAAGAAACACCCATCGGACGAAGACGAGCGTAGATGTCCGCAATGCCACCTGCTGCTTCCCTTTGACTTAAACCAAAGGTTTTTGCTGCACTTGCCGCTATTTCTAACGCTGCCGCATTCTCTCCATAATCCTCCGTTAGCAATGCAATCCTTTGTTGCAATGCTGCATAATCAGCAGAAGCAGCAATAGCCCTTCGACCTGCTTCCGCTAAAGCAACACGTCCAAGAATCCCGCTTAATCCATTTAGATTTATTCCTAATTCTTTTGTTTTCTTACTAACGTCTTTAAATCTTTTACTTAAATTCTTTGCTTGCTGATTAACACGCCTTAATTGACTAACGGCCCCACCCGCTACAACTTTCAGAATGACGGGAACTTCTGCCACGCTTATTCACAAACTTCTTTTTATTCTACCGTTTTCTCTTTGACTTTTCTATTTCTCTTCTATCATCTTCCCCTTTGTTCTCATAAAAAGCAGCAAAATGAATAAACTCCGACTCCGATAATTCCAATCGAAGCCTACTAACAGTCATTCCTAATTCTGTTGCAAGGAAAAACTCAAAATTTAACCAGCTATCCCCCCTTAGTCTTTTTTTGTTTCTTTTAAATCAGCATCACCACCTACGCCAAACAAAAACAGTTCTATTTCATTCAAAACCGATTCTGGTAACTCCCTTTGTAATTTAATAGCATCTCCAGCTTGGAAAGCTTTTGTCCCGTCTTCTAATTCAGCTATTCGAACAAGCATTTGGGTGCTAATTTCTAAAGCTTCGTCTGTGCCTGCTGCTTCCTGTGCCTTCTTTCTATCCGACCTAGTTATCGGACGAAAGTAAAGATCAAGCAAGTCATTACCGTTATCGTCTTTTACTGTATATTTCTTTCTCTGAGAAAGATCGAACGTGCTAGTCAATAAATCAACTGCACGTTTTTTAGATGCTGCCATGTTTAAGTGATTTTATCTTTTTATATATTAGACAGCAGAGGTGATTGCACCACTAGCTTGATATGTAGCAGAAACAGAAGTTAATTCACCAACTGTTGTTGAAGCACTAATTCCTGTAATGATTCCAGAGAAAGACCATTTTTTAGATCCAGATGTATCAATGTAAAACTCAAAGACAGCATCGCCACCATCTTCAGTTGCTAAAACATCGTCAATTAAATTCTTTGTTTCATTTCCTGACGCAGCCGTGTAGTTAAACTCAATGGAGCCAGAGCCAGAAATCAAGCCGCCAACATAAGTACGAGCAGTGTCGCCTTGAACGGTTGTTTCTAAAACCTCTTTAGCAAGATCAAGAGTCCAACTTGTAGTTTGAACAACTGCTTCGGCTGTACCTGCTGAGTTTTTAAACTTTACAGAGCCTTCCTCTCCACGATAATTAGCCATTTAAAAAAAAGGGGTCAATGAATAGAGTTTAGCCTTTTTCTGTCTTGGAAACAGATTCTTGTGTTTTTGATTTGCCATCAAGGTATTGCTGACAACGTGGGTCCCAAAGAGCAGGGTTTCTTTTTCCCTTGACCGCTTCAATAGCGTCAAGTTGTTCTTCTGTTAAATGGGGCATTAGAGAGATTCTACTGTTTCAAAAGTTATTCTAATCTGTGATTGAAAATAATTAGGTGGAGAAGAAGTTTCTTGAATATCAGGCCCGTTAGCAGCATCAAAATAAACGCCTGAAGTTATAACCCTATTAAATAAATTTCTGAGTCTAGACGCTACTTCCAAATTAGCTCCAGCCCCCATCCCTATCTCAGAAAATATATTAAGAACAACTATTCCATCAATCATATTTGCCGACCCTGTTGTTCCTCCAAGGGTTAAATAAGTATTGCTCCCAAAATTAACCAGACATTGAACCCACAATTCTTTTGTTGGGGTATAAGGCACATTATTAAAAACTACCGGAATAACTGGAGCCTTTTTAAGTTCCGCATTAACTCGTTCCTCAATAACTTGACGAACATCATTAAGAACGATTGCTGCCACTAGCCTTTCCTCCGTATATGCTCAAGTCTAGATTTAGTTTTTCTTAGTTGGGCTTTTGCAATCAAATCTAACCATCCAACTTGTGCTTGATTGCTTCCTCTAATTCCTGCTGCTTTCCATGAAGGAGGCAAACTGGTGCCATAAGAAAGAGCTTCAGCGTATGGCAAATTATTGTGGATGTAATAGCTATTCCCAATGTTTTCAAAGCCTGACCTGTAACCCACTGTTTTCATTCTTCCGTCTCCTTGGTCAACATACAAAGGAGTGCGGGGTTTTGACTTCTGGTAAAAACTTTCAGGTGCAGGTTTAAGCATTCCTGAAGCCGTACTGTTTTGACCTATCTGCCAACTCATACGAAAACGACCACTATCAACGGGACTTGCTTTTTTAATTGCGATGCCTAATTCTAAAACTGTACCTCTTAACAAACTTGTAACAGTATCCTCGTAATATGCCCCTAAATCATCCAACTTTATTATTTTTGTCATCCCCTTAATACCAGTTCATAGCTAATAGCCGTATTATCTTGTTCTACGATTTTTACCCTAATAATTTGATAAGTTGAACCACTAATAATAACTTTGTCTGAAGTAGCAGGAACGTAAGTAATGCTAGCTGCTGCAATAGTTAGAAGCCGATCATCCGCTTGAATAAGTTGGCTAACTTCTCTTTTATTTATATCTTCAATAAAACCTTTAATAGTTGTACCTGTTACTGATTCTGCTGCTTTGCCTGTTGCCGCATTGTAAGTACCTGTTGTAACTCGTCTAATGGTTACATCAGCACCAACTGTTTTTAAAACCTTGTTGGCTGCTTTTTTTAATGCTGAGGCAAGAGCCATTAGATCCGATAAGCAATAACAGAACCAGCACTTGTCTGAGTAATGCTTGTGAAAATCCCCTCGATTTCTGTACTTGCTTTTAACTCAATCCCAGAAACAGTAGAAGATCCATTTTTCGTTACATTCGGAGAAACTAACGTAACAGTTGAATCTGTTAGACAGGTGATTTTTCCAAACCTCCCAGTATGGGCACTCGTGTCTGTGATGATAAGTGCTGCTGGATAACTAGAAATTCCCATTGGTTTAACTCCGTTTGATGGCTACATTACCGGGTCCACTAATTCTAAGGCCAGTGAAATACCTTTCAAACATTGGTGGAACTCTATCCGCACCAATAGATCCGTAAAAGTTAGGGGTTACATTCATGCTACCAATATTGACCTGTTTAAAGTCTTCTAGTCCTGAAAGCCCTAACCCGTCTTTATTGTTATGTAAATAAACACTCAAAACAGCTTGTGCCTTTTTGATCTGATCAGGGATTTCTGTATCAGTAAAATAATCAGTTGTTATACGAAATGGAAAACCAACAGCGTAAGTGTTGATATATGTATCCGGTTTCCTAACTCCTGTTCTTGGCCACTGAAGAGATTGAGTATCTGTCGCTCTAGCACCTAGAAAACGCTCACGATCAATTCTTTGTGCTGCTGTGTAAAGAGCACGATTCTTTTGATCGGTTGTAGCAGAAGCCCACTCAACAACATCATCATCTTCAATTAAACCGTCAATCAATGATTGAACGTCAGTCAGAGTCAGATAACTGTTTGCGTTTGCTGCTCCCACCGTTGCGTTGATTGCTATCGCCATCAGTAGAAACTTTAGATTTCGTTTTACGCTTTTGTTTTGGAATAGGAGCAGGACAAGAGACTGCTGTTAAAGCAGCCTCCTGTTCCTTTGCTCGCCGGAATGCAAACAATCCCATTAACCAGCCTTAAAGACTTGGTAATTAAGGACAATTGCTTCGCCTAAAGTACCACTAGTGAGATTAGTCACAGTGATAGCAAAAGAACCAGCAGCAATTGAGTTTGCTTGAACCATGTAGGCTCCAGCAGTTCCAGCCGAAGCGTGATTGACAAGAACGGCGTCGCTTGCAGTAATTTCACTGTTAGTAACAGTAAAAGTAACTTCAGTTACGGTGGCAAGGTTTGCGTCATCCATAGTGATAACACCAGCCGCCTTATTTAAGGTGACACCAGTAGCTTTACTTGTTGCTTGGGTTACAGATCCAGTTTGATCTGACCCTACTCCGAGAGCAGCACCAGCAGTTGCTTCAAATACAGAAGGCATAATTAATTACCTCTAATCTTGAGCAGAAACGTTCGTTGCACGAACAATTCCTATATTTTTAAGCTCGTAGACCTTCGACCAGTTGGCTACGGTTTCTAGTTGGGCACGAGTAGGATTTGTTGTAGTAACAGCCCACTTAGAACCAACAGGATGATATGTGTAATGAAGATCGACAGCTAGAGCATCGGACTTAGCCAAAATGTCTCTGTCAGTTTCCATTGTTAGACCAGCCTGCTCACCTGAAGCGATTGCTCCAGCAGTAAAGAAGTAGGTTGAATACTCAGTAGTTGCACCAGTTCCGGTTGTTGCTACGTCATCAGAAACAATGACTCTTAAACCGCAATAAGTAGGAACAGCACCATTACTGCCATAAGCAGAAACGATTGAACCACCAGATGCAGTTGCACCAGCATTAGTGTCAGACGCTACAACATAGTCAACAAGCTTACGCTCAACTAAGTCGTAGTAAACCTTTGAGTGAATACAAACAGCAGTTAGCTTGTCACCTGCATCGCCTAAGATGGCTTTTGCTTTTGCAACATGCTTTGGACTTAAACCTGTAGGAGTATCGCCACTTTCTGAGTCAATACAAAGATTGAAGAAAGCAGAATTACTGTCATTTGCATTTATAGAACCAAAAACTCCAGAAAGAGTAGAAAGTAAATCTTTCTGTCTTTGGTTTGCTATGTAAGCACCAAGCTTATTACCTATTGCTGCCATAGGGTCACTACCAGCAGCTAAAGCAGCTAAATCTCTTGCTTCAAAAGCACGACCTCTGTGTAAAACAACAGAAATCTGTTTGTCTGCTGAAATTTTACCCGGTGTTAATGATGAACTATCTGATAGAACTTCAAAATCACCAGAAAGATTTGCTTTCCAAAATGGGACGTTAACAAAGTCTCCACCCTCAGTTGCGTTTAACTCTGCCAAAGGCTGAACCACACCGCTAGCTAAAAAAGCGTCACGTTGAGTTGTTTGCTCTATGACATAAGGTGTAAACACCTCTGGGATGATCACGTCCGACCGTAAGGTCGCCATAAAAATACCAAAGAAATAGAATTACGATGTGGGCCACAAGCCCCTGACTCGGCACAGCCTTGTCTTATCTAACTATACTAACGCTTTGCAGCCGATTGTAACCGATCATATAAATCTTTGTCTGTTCTATACAACCTCATTTGTTCTGTAATATTGAAAGATTCAGACTCAAAAGGATTCTTGGTCCCAGAAGGAACAGCCGCAGATGTTGTTCTTCCAGCAGGAGCCCCACCCCCTTGCGGTACCTGTTGTTTCAGTAAATAAGGTGCTTGTTCTTTTAGTTTTGTTTTAGCCCAATCAGCAACAGGAATACGCTCGTATCCATCAACAACAACAGGCTTTCCTTCTTGAAGATCAATTTTGTCTTTTGGTAAAAAGTTCTGTAAAACTAAATTAGGATCGTGAACAACTTCTGCTAATGCTTGGCTTGCGGGTGAAATTAATTCGAGTTCTCGGAGCTTTGATTCAAGCTCTTCTATTTTCTGTTTATCTGTTGTTGATTTTTCTCTATATTGTTGTTCTAATGCTTGTTTTGCTTCTCCGTACTTTCCTTTCTGCTCTAATTCGACCTGTTCCGCTTTCGCCTTAAAATCAAGCAAAGCTTGAACATCCACGTCAGGAGAAGCGTTCGCTTTTGCTTTTGCTTTTTTTGTTTCGTCTAATAGCTCAGCGTTTTTTTTACGCATCGCCTCTACTTCAGCTTTTAGATTCTCAACTTCAGAATCGACAGCCTGCTCCACAGGAGCGTTAGCTTCTTCAGACATAAAACCCACAGGGTTGTTTAGATGGTTTTAGCATACCAACTTTTTATTAAAATTACCATTTAACTTTTTTTCTTAGAAGCTGTTTTCAGTTGAGATCGTTTTTTTAAAACCGAATTGCCTGTTGATTCTGATTTGATTTTAATCACAGGATCTTTATCAGTTCCAACTCTCGTAACTGTTCCTCCAGATGGGCCTTTAATAGAAGCTCTTTTTCCAGCAACACCCGTAACTTTTCCATACGTACGAACGCCTTGATAAATCCAGCTAACTCTTGATCCTTTTTTCATTTCTTCTTACCTCCTTTCTTTTTCTTTTTTGGTCTTCCTACTTTAGATCCATAAGTTCCGGCACCTTTAGGCATGACAAAAAAGCAATTAACTTAAACATAAGCCGAAGCCTCTAACTCTTCATCTGTTACTTGATCCTTTTTAATCATTTCTTTCATTTGATTATACAATCGATCTGCTGTTGCAAAATCAGCCTCCCAGTTAGCCATTTTCCGTTGATGGCACAAGGCTAAATACTTGGAATTACTAATCACAATCCTTCATAAAGCATGTTGATATATTTTAGTGCTTTTGCATCAGAAATACCCACAAGATTATCGGTTCGTTCCCTAATGTTTCGTGACATTAATTCAGGTCCGTCCAACTCTTTTTTTAATAGGGTTCTTACTTTTTTTCTGTTTGAAATAAATTTTTTATATTTGGAGCTACTTTTTGCCAAGAATCCATCAGGTCCAATCAATTCAAGTTCCTGAATAACCCTGTAAGATTGCCAATCCCCACCAATTTTTCCCATTATATTATTCGCTTCTCCCGTTCCCATTGCTTCTATTAATGCCGCTTTTGGATCTGATTGAGCCAGCCCTAAATCTATTGCCATCCCTTTCTTTGTTTTCCTGTCATAGAAGAAATTCATCCCGTGCATATCGTTATGAGCTATCCCTTTTAAGTGAATAGATTTTCTAACGTCCAAATATGAGTCCATCATTTCAACAGCTTCTTTTTTACCTGCAACTCCTACTGCAATTTCTTTCATTAAAGGCTTGCCCTTTGCTTTGCCCATTGTTAAGTATCCAGTTTTAATTGTTACCGTTGACGACGAAGCAATCTGTGCTTTCCTTTCTAATTTTTTAAACCCGAAGAGTTCAGGAACAACACCTGTATCCTGCAACTTCCTCATAGAGGCAACTTCGTTTTCAGCTATACGACCACGCTTAATAACAACTCCACCTTGCCTGTTGGATACATACCTAGCTTCTCCAGCTACTCCTTTGCCTAATTTGACAGAACTGGGTTTCTCGAAGAATTTCTTAGGATCATCAACAATAGGTTGAATCGGTCTGTTCCTTCCTGTTCTCTTTGGTTGCAATTTCGCAGGATCGCCGTATCGAGCCTTTAATTGTTTCAACGAAACCTCGCTTCCATCCTCACGAACAATTGAACGCAACGCATCCTTTCCACCCTTTTGTTTTGACAACCGACGAAAATAAGCCGACTTTTCTTTCCCTAAAACTTCAGCCTGCACCCCTTTAGGTTGCCGAGCTAACCATTGTCCGTATGTCATATTTCCGGGTACTGGTCTGCCCTTTTGTTCCTTCCCCCACTTAGCTGCCCTTTTTGTTTCATCCGGCCCGAAGACTTTATCCGGTGGCGTTTCTCCAAACTGCTCGTACCACTCGTCATCTATAACAGGAACTATTGTTGATCTGCAATTAAAATGTTGGGGTGGGGTTGGCCCTTTGTTATATGTAAATTTCTGACCGTCAAGTTGGGCACAAATGGTAGATGTTCGGCTATCTAAAGTCGCCACATATTTGTATTTTTTAGCAATATCAGAATTAGCCTCGAACGCTCTTTTACTTGCGGTATTTGCAACTTGATTAACGCTAGTTCTAACAATCGTCATCACCTGATGATTTGCCATTTTTGTGGCATGACCTCCAGCTAATGCAATCTGTCTAACATTTCCAGTTTGTCCAAATTCCAAACGGCCCTTTAATCTTCTTGCCATTTGCTGAGTTGTATCACCTGCCAATAATCCACTTCTAACGACTTGACTAAATCTTTCGGCCTGCTGAACAGCTAAACCACGAAATGCTTTCTGCACTGTGGTTCCATTTGGCAATGTTATGTACGCACCCTCCGGTGCCGTTAATTTGAATTTGCCCCCTCGCAATTCATCCTGTAATTGATCAGGAACATTAAAAATATTGACTGATGTTGGGTCAGTCATAACAACTGATTTGGCAAAATCAGGACTAACAGCAACAGTGCGAACAGGGACGTACTCTCCTTTAGGAACCAGCTTTTTCAACTCATTCTCTACAAACTCAGACTGCAAAACTGCCAAACCCTGCAACTCTTCCCTTGTTACATTTGCACTATCTATTGCCCACGTTCCAAGCGACTCTTTTAATTGAGCCAATAATGACCGGAGCCTAGTTGCTGTATATGGTGCTGTTGTTTCGTCTATCTGTTGTAATTTATTTGCTGTTTCAACAATAATGTCGTTATAGGTTGTAATTAATTTTTTAGACACTCCATTGCTAAAACGATTAAGGTCAATCGCTTGGCGATAAAAAGTGTCAGGTGTTGGTAAGTCGGCCATCCATTATTCATCTAATGGTTCTTTTATTTCACCTGTTGTTGCTTTTTGTTCTGGCTGGTTCATTTCTATTAATCCGGCTGCCTGCGTCGCTTCTAATTCTTCCTCAACCTCAAAATCATCACCTAAGACTTCACCCTCATGTAGCTGTTTTAATAAAGTTTCTTGTGTAATTGTTCCGGCTGTATATAGCTGAAGAAGGCTTCCTATTTCTTGCGGGTCTAATCTAGAAGCTAAGAAATCACGATTAACAAAACTGCTACCTGATTCATTCGATCCCAAATAACGAGCATGAAATAAAAGGCTGTTATCAATCATATCCTGCATCTGCTGTGCTACGACCTGCATTGTTGAGTCGCCTTGAGAACGGTCAATTGTTTTTGCTTCGGCTGTCTCTGCTGAAAGCTTTTGACCTAGAACAGCAGCCAAACCAAGTTCGTTTATTTGGCCTTCTAGCTGTTCTAATCTTTTAAATTGTGCGTCATAGCTAGTACCTTTACTTTCTATATATTCGGCACGACCTTCAGCAGGGAAAGCGATTGCTTCACCCGGTCCTGCACTTACTTCTTCTGAACTCTGAGGGAATCCATAGAACGCCAACATAGGCACAGCACTGATATGTAATTGATTATCTAAATCACTTTGTGTTTGATATGCCTTTAGATTTAATTCTGCTATGTCTTCCATCGGTGGACGAGATTCCATAACATTTACCCTGTTTGCATAGGCAACAGAAAACGGTATATCAGGCAAACTCATCAAGCCTTCCTCATGGAGCGTAAACTCTCCCTTATCGTCTTTTCTGTGGATTTCAAAAGCACCCGGTGTTAATAAACGAACTTGCTCCACCTGCTTTTCTCCATATAAACCATCAGGCTCAATAACCTTTTCTAACAATCTAAGTTGAGATAATTTCTGTTGGCCATCTACAAGTTCTGTCCTCCAACCCAATATTTCCCTTGGCGTATAGGCAACCCAATAAGGTCGGCCCCCTTCCCCAGAAGCAGGAGCATCAACTAAAACGCCCACATGCCCGTAACGAATCATTTTTCTTGCTGTGTCGTAAGTCCATACATTCAGATCGTTACCCTGAAGATCAACATCAAATAACTGCTCCCTAATCACATCAGCAACATCATTTAATCGAACAGGCTTTCTTGTCAGCATTCCAGCTAACATCCGTTCCAATCGAATGTAGAAAGGAGGTGCAACAGAACGAGCTAAACGGTTGTCATAACTATCGTCTTGTTCCCTCGGTTCCTGTGGAAGATAGCGTCTATGCTTTCGCCTGATTTCGTATGTGCCGCCTAATAAATCTTCAATCAATACCCAATGAGGCTCCTGATTTTTCCACGCAGCATTAGGGTCATTTATTTCAGAAGTTGCTCCTGTTTTTTCCCTGTTGTAATAATTGAAACCGCTATACACTGTGACGCCTCATCTTTTTAAATCAGTTTAGTGTACTCTTAAAAGCTTTTTAATACAGTCTAATACCTGTGCCCCGTCCTGCCCGAGCATATAACGGATTAAATTCACGCCATACCAAGTAGCCAAGAGCATCATTGACATGGTCGTATCCACCTTCTTTGTCTGGGTCTCCATTTTCGTTATAGCTTTGAAGTTCCAAGCACTCAATCAAGCGTTTGCAACAGGAAGCAATCTCCAGTCGTACTTTTCCTTGTCCGTTCTCAAGAAGAGCTTGCACAGACGAGACTCGATCACGGATTGGTGGGTTTGCTTTTGGGCTTTGGTTGGTAAAACCATAACTCTCGAGTATGGATATATCGGTTTGTGCTGCATTGGTTGAACGGTTCCCTCCAGAGGAATCAGGGTAAACAAAAATCCTACGGTTAGGATAGCGACGTATTACTTCTTTGGCTAGAGAATCTGTATCGTGTGCTTTTGTGATTTCATCAATGATTATTAACTTATCACCTACCCTAACCCCAATTACAGACGACATATTCCCAATATTGAAATCTATACCGATACGCAATGGCTCATCCTCAAAATCATATTTTTTGTCTGAAATATGTAATTTTCTATCAAACCTGTCGTACACCTGACCAGCCGTTAAATTCGTAAATTCTCCATTTAAGTACGCCTGTAACAAACTAGGGTCGTAGTTCGCTTCTAATCTTTTAATAAAGTCAGCAGGCAAATACGGATTATCGGATGTTTTCATTTTTATCAGCCTACGATCTTCTCTTTCTTGTGCTTCCTCGCTTCCGAATGTTTGCCACATCCAACGGAAACCTTCAGGTGTAGAAGCTGCTGCAAACTGCCGGACATTTCCTGATCTAAGTCGTCCGAGGATTTTAGGAAAAGCCCGTTGACAGGTTGTTGGATTAACAGTATCTATTTCATCCGCTAAGACATAAGCCAAGTTCAAACCAATAATTCTTGACCAGTTTTCAAACGACCTACATAAAATTTTCGTATCAGCTATAGGCAAATGAAGGATATATTCTGGCAACGGTGAAGCCCTAAAAGTGTAAGGAACCTCGTACTCTTCCAGAAATTGTTCAAAATCATTCATCCATATATCACGAATCAATGGGCCTGTTGGTTCCATAATGCAGCCGATAAACCCTTGATTTGCCGCCGCCATAAATAATGTTTTTGCTGCTAATGCCCTTGTTTTTCCTGCACCATAACCAGCCGAAACGCCCAAGATTTCAGTAGTAGAATCATCAACAAAATCTCGTTGACCCGGGTGTAAATCGTTTCTAATCCTTTGAAGGATTTGTTCTAAATCCAGACTGTCAACTTGATCTCCAGCTTTAGTGAGAACACAGCCTGATGGAATGTTGTCATAAATAGTCAATCTAATATCCTCGCTATTCGAGCAGCCGAATTAATACAACCTAAAGCAACAGAAGGGTTGTTAGTTTTTCTTGCTTCCTTTTGCAGCGAAGCCAATTGAGACAATAGTTCAGCAACCATTGTTTGCCGATCAATTTCCCAGTCGGCCCGTAATACTTTTCTAGCTTTTTGAATATATTTATCTACTTGCCTTGCCCCAACCCCCCACTCACTTGATCCATATTGAACGCATTCCGAACGAGTAGCTCCATTAGCTAACAGACGAGCAACTCTGTTAACTCTCATTTCCACCTTTGCTGCTGTTGATTTAGATGCAGGCATAATTCAACCCAAAACATTCCAAAAGAGCGTTTTACCTTTTGATAATTTTTGACACATTTCCCACGCTTTTAAATCGTAATTACCACACGAAGGGAAAGGAGATTCATATCCACTAGACCATGAAAAGTCTTTAGGGTACTTATGTAACGTAACATTTGATGAATAAGTTTGCTTTTCGTTCCGACTTGCTAATCCCACAATCACACCATGAACAGGGATAGGATCAAACGCTTTACCTAAACAACGAGCAAGCATTCCTGAACCTGTCGCTGCCCATACTTGGTCCACATTTCCAACCATTGAACGAACTAATTTCATTTGATGGATAAATGGGTTCGATGCTTCTGACACATCAAAGCCTAAAGGTAAAAACAAAGCCCCTTTATCTTTTGCGTATTTTTTTGCTTTTGATTGAACATTAGACATGTAACCATACGGAACCTGATAAATAGTTGCACCATTTTTTAACGCTTTTTTTTGTCTAGTATGTAGCTCTTTTCTTTTTGCATAAAACAACGTCACTTTGGTTTTTGTTCTGCCACCCCAAACTGAAAGTGCATACGGAGCACCTCCACAAAAAGGGCCACCGAATACAACTTCTTTTGCATCCTTAACCAAGTAAGGTAAAAACCTCATTTTCGAACCACCCGGTACAAGATCATCACGAACTACTAAAAACCGATTGTGTTCTTCAATAATCGGTTTTGGCTGCCACCAGTTATTAGGCATTGATTAAAGCCCTCGTTTCAGAATTACAAGCAACATCAATTACTAAATGAATCCTTGTTGTTTGACTCGTGTTTTTAACTGCGTGTGGTTTCCTAATGTCTAGATAAAAAAGAGATCCAGCAGGAAAGTGAGACATTACCTTCTCTCCTGATAAATTCCACGAAGAAAAAATACAACCTGTTCCCGTTTGCAATGGAATATGTAGACGAGCAATCCGTCCGTTAGATGTTCCGGCATTTCTATCTGTAATGTCTGCATGTCTTGTCAACTCACCATTGTTTGCTTGCAATCGCATTAGACGAACTCTTTCTAATTTACCGGGTATAGAATTTGCCAATTTCCATACAGTAGGAAGACTTGTAGCTGCTGCTGTTGGTGCACATTTAGCTAATAGCCTTTTAGGATTTGACAGCTTCCATCCTTTCGACATCTCTTCGGGTTTAATAATAAATTGCGGATCATCCGGATCGAAACCCTGCAACGCAACAGCCGTCCAAGATTTGCGTTTGTTATAGGAACTGTAATGTTGCTCCCACGGTGGTTTAAATTGATTAATTTCTTTTAGGCATTGTTGAACTGTTTCAACATCTGCCCCTTTCCCTAATAATTTTAAAGCCGGAATATCAGACTCAAACAGGGAACCAGAAACCCGTTGAGTTTCGTTGACATTTTTAACGTATAAAGTTTTTATATCAGACGAAGCAGATACTTTTGTTGCTACTGCTGAGAATCCTAACTTTAGGATAACGTCTTGTACGTGGCTGTTTTCTGCGTGGACTTCAACCCATGTAGGACGAGGTCCAGACTTTGCTATTAGTTTTGTTAGCAGGGTATGAACTCCAGCCGTTGTGCCTGCTATCGCTTTAACTTGTAAATCATTTTTCAATACAGTTATTTTCCTTTGGGCAAAATCAGTCTGTAAGCTTTTTGATTTAGATATTCGAAAAATAGCAACTGCTGTAATTTCTGAATCAGGACGAACCCAAACAAGTTGTTTGTCCTTTAACGCATTAGCAATGTCTCTTTCTTTGGGTAATCCAAAAGCACCGTAAGTATGTGGTTTAAATTCCTTTTTGAAAATTGCGGCTACTTCTTTTAAAAAGGAAAGTTCAAACCCTAAAGCCCAAGCAGGAGCATCCATTATAATTCTCCTCCGATTGAGTCAGCCGTTAATTTTTCACCATATTCTGTTGATTCTGGCTCCTGTTCGTATTCTGCTGGATCTTCATGGATTTCACCAAAATCACAAGGGCCACATTTCTCCGTTGCTTTTTTAGGGTCGCCTTTAACAAAGACCAATACGTTTTGATGAGTTTTACCAAACTTCCTACCAGCCGAAAAGATACGTCCTGTTCTTATGGCAAGTGTTCCAACAGGAGTCACTAAGATAGCTTCGTTGTAATAATCTAATCCTGCTTCTATAAATGCATTAATGGTGTCTCCTACAAAATTGCGATAAATTCCTTTTTTATCTCTAATTTCACCAATAACAAAACAAGCAAACGAATCATCCTTTAAAAGTGAACAGGTTTTAATAATTATTTCTTTGTATGCTGCTACAAATTGATCGTAAGAAAGAGTAGAAATATCTCGTTCGTCGTCACTGTAAACTTCCAGATCAGAGTAGGGTGGACAACTAAAAATCATGTCGGCTTCTACTCCACCTAAAATTTCATGTATGTCCCGACTGTCTCCTGTTTTCCACGTTGGGATATTTTCAACACATATTTCTTCTGCTTGTTCTTCGTTTGCTTCTATTTGTTCGGCCCGTAGATCAACCCCGTAATACTGACGCCCTGATTTAGACGCAACTATTCCCCGAACGGAACCTCCAGCGAAAGGGTCAACTATTACACCATTGGCAGGACTAAACCATTTGTAAGCAAGTTCAGCAAGGACAGGATCAAAAATAGAAGTGCCACTTAACCTTGAATTTTCTAAGAAATCTTTGACTATTTCTTCATCGGTCATTCCTGCATTTCTTTTGTCGTAATAACCCGGTATAGAACCTTGTAAAGAATTAGCCCTTGAAGCCATCTTTGGATTTTTCAAAATCTTTGTTACTTCTCTTAATTTCTCGTCAGGTTGCAAAACTGTATCCGACATCTTTAACAGATTTCCTTCTCTTCCTACTTCTGATTTAATGCCTAAATCTATCCACGCTTTTTTTCTATTTTGCCACCATCCTTCTCTTGCATTTAGAACAGAAAAAGGAACGACCCCGAACCGATCAGATAAAGAAACAGAAGGTTGAGCATCGCCGCCACCATCAGAATCATCATCAGCAAAGCCACCAAAATCTTCAGATTCCGCTAATCCTGCTAAATCTTCATCTGTGAACCACGGAGAAATATCCTGTTCGTCCGATAGTTTTTTTAACATTTCCATATCCCATACAGAAGTATCGGATGTTCTGTTGTCAGCTAAAGCAAGCCCAACTTTTTCTTCTTCCGTAAGTCCTGTTCGTTTAACAGCGATAATTTCTTGTCCATCTGTTTCAATTACTCGGACATTTTTAATCCCTGCTGACTTGGCACCTTCAACGGTTCCGTTGCCTGCAAGGATTCTGTTGTCTTCGTCTATAACTATGGAACGTGCCGCACCAAACTTTTCCAACGATTCCTGAATCAGGGATGCAGATTGATTTGTTCTTTTGCGTGCGTTCTTATGGTCGCCTTTAAGCGAGCTGATGTCAGTCATGTTTGTAAGTGTTTTTTTAATAATAGTCGGGGTATTGATCGGGACACTTAAACCCGCCCTGCTTTTACGAATGCTGACCGCTTTTGTATAGCTTTCAGCCTTCCCTTGGACCTAGAACAAAGGAAGGCATCAGGCACCCCGATAAAGGGATACTAGTCGATTTCCATTTCTTGAAATTTTTCTGATTTATAGAGATGACCATCTTTCTTTGCTTGTTCTATCATTTCTAATGTTTCGTCTTCAGAGAAACAATAGTCTTCCCAAGTTTCACCAGTTTTGGGATTTTGTTGATAAACCTTCCAATAATAAATTGGGTGCAGTCCAAGGGAATCAGACATTTGATTGTGAAGCCACGTTTTAATTAAAGACATAAAAAAAAGAGGGGTCTAGCCCCTCCGGTTAGTTAAGTTCCTGTTCGATCATTTTGTTGAGTCGATCAGTTTGTTTGACCAGCTTTCCAGCTATTTCGGTAAGTCGGTCTAGATCAGCTTGTAAGCGTTGATCTTCTCTTTTCATGTCTCCAATGAGAATGTTCAGAGATTCGGCAAGTTGGCCCATTTTAAAAAGTCCATAAAGTGAAAGGGTCGTCCCCTTGAAGAGACATTAGCATATACGGCAGGCCATAGCAACGCAGGTATAGCAATAAAAAACCCCTCCGAAGAGGGGCTTGGCAGTTAGTAGGGATATTTGACTGATGGATAGAAAGAACTGATCAACTCTTTCACTGTTTTGTAGTGAATCCAAATTGATTCCTCAAGCTCGAACCAGTAGGGTTCTTTGAGGCTGAGGCAGTACTCCTGTCCTTCGTCAAATTCCTCAAACCATATCTCATCCACTAAGGGATGAGATTTGAGGTCTGCAAGTGTTCTTGGTTTAGCCATGCTCAACTCCAAGAGAAATGGTCGATGACATCTCTCATATCGCCTGCATAAAATCCTCCTCCCATTTCGCCAGTAACTGGATTCTCTATATGAGGATGTAGCCAGACATAGATGTCCATATCTACCGAATCAGGAAACTCTTTTCTGTCATCGTCTATTGATCGAATGTCAGGATGAGCGAGGACTTGTTTCCAAGATCGAGGTTTAGTCATTAAGTTGTCTAGGTTCAGAAATGAAGAATTGCTCCTTCAATTTCCATTATAGCATATCCGGCAGGCCATAGCAAATCAGTGCCCAACAAGGTTTACGAGTAAGTTGGCATAAGCCGCTATTACAAGTAGCAAAAGACAGAAGGAATTAAAATTCATATTCTTA
>VTLG01009426.1_pt1 | contig 34195 bp, 41 predicted proteins | sample 4694571 | NCBI WGS metagenome assembly VTLG01 (sample SAMN12604809, study PRJNA352737) | marine metagenome | biome: ENVO:00000447; feature: ENVO:00000209|ENVO:00000569|ENVO:01000036; material: ENVO:00002151; isolation source: viral sequences binned using virsorter ...
TCAATGCTGTTCGGCGGTAGGAACACCCGTATCTCAGATGAAGTAGTAATAACTTCCCACTGTTGTTGTTTAGATTTAGGTGGAGTCCAACTTCTTACATCACCACCATAAGCGTCAGCTATTTGTTGTATCGCTTCTTTATCAGGAGAAGTAAAACGGAACGTGTCAAGACTTTTCATGGCACGTTCCGTCTTTACCCCCAACCGAATCCGCCCATGCTCTGGTGTCCGTCCCAAATCTTGGATCGCTTTAATCGGTTTCATTATCTTTGTAATACCCCCTCATCTTTCTAACTATATTAAACATAAGTTCAGACATTTCTTCTGCTGACTTATATCTTTTCTCAAGCACATAGATACCATCATCTTCTGCCTTCTTACCTTTTTCTACCTTAGCTTTATAGTAAGTAAGCTGACCGTATAGTTCTGCTTTATGTTTCTTTAATGCTTCCACTATAGCACTAGCTTGCCAGTAATCTATTGCACCTACTTCTTCCCACTCATCTTCACCAGTTATCCAATCAATAACAAGGAAGCCACTTTTGTTTGGAAACTTATCATTAGAATCCATTCTCTTTATCCTTTACACACTGGTCTTGGTGGTTACAGTAGTTACATTGCCACACCTTGCCGTAACTTGTACCTTCAACCCATAGTCCCTTGCTTGGATCATCTATCTCAGCAGGGAACGGAACATCAGGATCAGAATGCGAGAACCTACGAGGTATAGACTGTGGTCCTTCAGCTTCAGTAGCTAAGGCTATACCTTCTATCCTTTCGATCTCCTGTTCAGCAAGAGGAAAGAATTCATCAGGTGTTAAGTGCCACTCAGCGGCGAACCTACCTATGTCATCAAGCCCGAACTTCTCAGCACGACCCGGAGCTATGTTCTCTAATGATAAGTAAGCGATGACTAAATAGTCAGCATTCAAAGCTCGTGCATACATAGAACCTTGCAACACAGCCGAGTGTCGAGGCCCCTCCCCCTTTTCGATAGCCATCTTATAACCAAAACCATTGATAGTTTTCAACTCAACTACCACTGTCTTACCGTCATCAGTTTCTAATACAAGATCAACATGACCATGACCATGCTTACCTAATACTACATTGACTTCTTCTTCAGCGTTAAGTGTAGTGTCTGAACCCAACCAGTTTTCAATAGCTGGTTTAAGTAACTCATGTACTACAGATCCCAATCCCATACGCCATATGTCAGCAGTACTAGATGGATTACTTTCAGGTACACCAGCAACCATGTACGCAATCTTCCTTGCACACATACCAGCCCATGATCCACGCCATTTAGTTTCTTCAGGTTGCGATGGCGCTTCGCTTCCTTCAGCCCACGCTTCAGCTATGCGATGAACTACTAATCTGTTACTGCTGTCCGCTAATTCCACTGTGTCCTTCTTTCTTAATGAGAAATCCATCCTCTACCTTGACTGTTTTAATTTTGCCGTACTGTTTACACTTTAAATAAAGCAAGTTCCTAAATGAAACATCATTACATGTGTAATCAATGTCTTTGAATATGTGATGCCACTCACCATCCAACCACTCATCCCAGTTGTATCTAACCCTTCCACTAGGAGTTACTTTAATAAGTTCCATAGCTTCTTGTTCTGTTAATTGCTTAGACATTTAATAGCTCCAATGTTTTCTTAGCTAAGGGAGTCTTACCCTCAACTGCTTTGATTAATGAACGTGTACTTTTAGCTTCGTGATTACCACGAGTACCACGGTTAATGTAATGTTGTTCAGCACCTTGAATAGCATTGTAAGCAAGCCACTTATTCCCATCACCCCAAGTCTCTAACTCTCTACGCCACTCATTCTTAAAGTAACGTTGCTTCTCTTCCCAACTCTCATAAGTTCTTTTATGAGGAGCTTTCCAACCTGTCATACTTGTTGACTTAGGTTCAGGTACTAACTGCTTAGTTAATATACGGAACTGTTCATCAGTATAAGACTGATCCTTCAACGTTACAGCTATACGCTTCATAGTCTCAGCGTGAGCAACAGCATCACCCAATATCTTTGAACGATACTCAGCAGTAATATCATGCTGGTCAGTACGCCTAGCTTTAAACAAGGCAGTACCCATCATCAACATATTTGAACAGAACACACGAGTCGTGAAATCATACACACCTGTTGACCACGTACCATCAAACGATGCAGTCCACGCAATCTCAGGTTTAATCACATCACCATCACCCAGATCAACAGGCTCACCTATACTCTGTGTCATAAACAATCTCCTACCACCATCAAGCACAGCACATCCTGTTGTACTCTCAGGTAAGAAGGACTCCATCATGTCAGCCACAAATGTATAGCTTGTGTTCTGACTATAACCCGGACCATGAATCCCAATAGGTTCACGAGTATCTCTACGTATAACCCAATTAAATTGTGGACTCACATCTTCTTCAGCTTGGTGTCTTGTAGCTGGTACCCGTGGAACTACAAACCCATTCTCAAAGGTGTAGTATCCAGCTTCGTTATACCATACTTCAAAGTCACCATCATTCTCACTCAAATATTCATGAGCAGATTTCTTATTGCCAGACTTAATCATCTGGTCACGGAAATTACTTTCCATTCTCATAGTTTCTATTCCTTTTAAGTAATGCGCGAGCCTCAGCTACACGCTCTTTATTTTCTTCAGCAGATAACGAGTCAGTATATTCTACTGGCTTATAGTCTACCATACGTTGAGACTCATGCGGCATTGCGTTCATGATATCTCTCAGTTCTCTAATGAAAGCTAATACTCTGGCATGATCCAACTTATTAGCCAACGGTTTACGTCTTATGTTAGCGGCGAACACGTTAGTAGCTTTACCTATTGCGGCTACCTTTTTGTTTCCTTTCGCTCGCATACTTACTTCTTTCTGCCTCAACAACACACATGTTAAAGCTGTCTTCTAAATCCTGTTGTTTAAAGTACCAAATCTCGTCACGTTTATTAGCTGGCAATCCACCACGTATGAACGTTGCGTGGTCACCTATCCTGTCGTCTTTATCCAACGCCACCCACAAACATTCATACTGTACTGGACAAGCGAAGCATGTTTCTTTCTTGATGGCCTCCACTTGCAACCCTTTACATGAAGCATGATGATACCAATTTTCTAGTTGTAACTTCATGTTCCCTTCTTAAATGTTAATGATAGTGACAGGGTATACGATTATACAACGAAGGTTATACCCTGCCACTATCAATGACAGGGATACAAGTGTTCGCCTCTGCTAGCGCTAGCTTGTTACTTGCCTACCCTGCCAATGTTCTACTACTCGGTCAAGTACATTCTCCCTTCGGGACCAGTACCGTGCGCACACCGCCACAGTCATCCATTACTCCTGCTTTAGTAGAACATGTGCGAACATATATGGGAGAGGATGAAAGGGAAAATCACTGGGACTAGCAGTACCCAAAACCCTAGCGCTCCTCACGGTCACGCCCTCTCCCATATAAACAATGACTAAGGGTAAGTGAAAGTAGAAAACCCTTACCCTTAGTCAAACCTTAGAACTTCTCTTCAGGTGTGGAGTATGACTGACCTCCACCACCATTACTCTTTTCATTCTTAGTTACTTCAGTAGTTGCCCACCTTACAGTGTGTCCGATCTCTTCCACATTAATCTGCGGATAAACTTTCTTACTTCCATCTGGATCTTCAACACGCTTAATGTTAAGACTGCCAACAACCATGACACGATCGCCACTAGACATAGACTCAACCACATTCTCACCCATCTTACCGTAGATAGAAAGGTCAAAGAACTGGGTACTCTCTTGCTTGTTACCTTTCGGATCCGTCCACGATTTATTAATCGCCATGCCGGTGTTGGTGACAGAGTTCTCGTCTTCAAAGTATCTGATCTCCGGGTCGCGTGTCAGGTTTCCCCAACCAACCCATTGGTTTGCTTGACTCATTGTAAATTACCTCCTCGATAATTAATAAATAGTTAGTCATACTATTCTGTTTTAAAATGGTTCGGTTGAACGCCTCTCAATTTCAGCTTCAACCCAACGCTCTACAAGATTATAAGAAAGAACCAACTTACTAGATGCTTCTTTGCTTGCCTCTTCTAGAGTTCCTGAATGCACACCACGGTGCAAGACTGTTGTTGCTTGCTTGTGTATATCATCAAGCATCGCTATTAATGTAGTACATTTCATTTCTTCTACCGGAATAGGTAGAGTGTTACTTAACATCGGCGCTCCGCTCATCTTCGAGTTGCTCCTCATGTAGCTTATTATCGTACTCTTCCATAGTAAGCTTAACTCTATTAATCACTGTGTCAACCATAGTAACAGGAAACTTTACACAAACATCCCCAATATATAGGAATAGTTCATCTGATTCTCCATTATAACTTTTACTAATGAATGTGTAGCTGTGATTACTATCAACTTCACACTCGATTGAACTCGCATCGTCAATGCTGTGATACTCAGTTACATTTCCATACTCAGTATCTCTTTGTGTTCGGTAACTTAATTTCATAATGATTCCTCCATCATTTCTGTTATGTGTATATCATGTTGCACTTGTAGTACATCAATGAGTTCTTGATTAGTTCGTTCTTCAACAGGCCAGTTATTCATAGGTGTCAACCCATCACCATGCTGATGATACTCCTCGAATGCTTCGTCAGTACCACAAGGATTGCAAACATATACTGCTTTGTCTTCTATCCCTCTAGTACATCTACTTAATGAGTTCATTACTTGAGGTGTACGCAACGGTACTTTCTCACAACGAGGACATAATTCCAATGTCATACTTTCTCCTTTACTTTAAATACATATGGTTGATGAGTCCATCTATATGAACCCTTCTTATTATTTTTACGGCATGAAATCACACCGTCTTCACGACTACGCCATATATCACCAAGCGTATCGAGATCAATTATCTTAGCGCAGTACCTACATACTCTCATCCGATCCTCATATCTATATACTCATGCCGTTCATTCGGCGGTACCTTATTAATACACGGCTGACATATATCATTAGGATTGAAACGACTCAACACAGTACTGCAATCAACACTGTACTTAGTACCCTTACATAATCTCTGTGTTTCTAAGTTAATTATATCCACCATTCTTCATCTCCTTCATCATCACGGATAGTCCACACTTCAAACTCTGTTAACCAAGCGTTATCAGAATCAAAGAAACTATTAGGGTCATAAACAATCGCGTCTCTAATATCAGAAAGTTCTGTATCTTTTGGTACATCGTAAGTATTGTAATCTTCCCGTCTCCAATAGACTTTAACCTCAACTCTCTTCATACCTTCAGGTATTTCTGGTGCTTTTGGCCAGTCTGGAAATGTAACTTCTTTAATCTCTATTTCTACCATTTCTCCCACTCTTCTCCTTCACATGTAATATGAGAGATTTCTACCTCTACATACTCCCACTCTTTAGGCATGTAACCTTCTTCTAGTTCTACGAATGTATCCCAGTTGTCACGCATGTCATGTATAGACATGTCATCTTCAAATGTTTGGTCAACTTCATACTCTACTGTTACTTGTATTAATGCTGTTGCTACTTTACCCATTAGTACAACTCCCCTCTCTCGTCATCAAAGCAACGACTACAAACTATTAAGTCATCAATCATTTCAGTTACACCCGGAATAGTTGAGTGTGTTTGTACTGTCTCTATGTCAGCACCACATATTGCACAATCACTCATCTTCTTTCTCCCAATCTAAACAATCAGGACTTTCGTAATAGTCGGTGCGATTGAATCTTTCTTCCGCTTCCTTCTCATCCCAATTCTTTACATGATTATTGTCACGTTCCCAACGCATTAGACTGTCGTGTACAGCCTCAACTACATCGTCATAATGAGAGAACTGTCTACTTAATGTAGTTCTATTAGCCCATGAGCCAGACTCTTCATCCCATACAAGACGAACTATTCTAAATGTAAAATAACTATCAGCTTTGTTTTCATCTATTTCAATTCCAACTACGAAATCAGTCATCGTTTCACCTGCCTTATGTTAAAGAACCCTTCTAATTCAGGGTTCATGTCCATCAAATACCTCGCATAATACGGGGCATGATTATTATTTATCTTGAATACTGGGTCAGTAGTTTGCATCGCATGTTGCCAACGCAATACTTCAATGAGAGATTTCATCCCCCACTTCTTATGACCGTTATCTTTCAACTGCATAGCTGACCGCTTCAACCACTCATACACTTGAGGATTATCCGCATGAAATTGCAACCAATCACCCGGATAATGCCTCCAATAAATAGGATGCAAATCATCTACTCGTTCAAAGTTATTGTTTCCGTCATACAATACTGCTGGCATTAGTTACTCCTCCCCAGCGCAATATGCTATAAACGTATTGATTATAAATTTCTCTAAAGATTCTTTATCAGAATCAGAACTCCATAAATATTTTTGATTACCAATATTAAATGCAACTTGACTCATGGCTTCACCAACACTGGCTTGCCTGTCTCCTTAGCCAAAGCAATAGCTTCAGCAAGATTTATAAATGGTTTAAATGTTAATGGCTTCATACGAGCCTCCTTTATTATCAACACCGTAGGAAAATCCTTACAGTTTTTATTTCTCCATTCTCTCTTGTCACCACGTAAGAACGCAGTTCGACAAGGATGGTTCGCTGATCCTTCAGCGATGATCGTCCACGGATCATTCCGTGGTGGTCGCCCATGAGTACAGATGGGAACTTTACTAATGTGACAAGATGAACATGTTAAATCTGACACGCACTTTCGTCAGATTTTTTACTTGTTCACTTATCACATTTGTCAAGTGAGCATTCTGTACTCATTAGGAAGGGCGACCAAGCGCGTCACCTGTGACGCATCTTTAATGTTCTTTAAATAAATCGCGAGCGATTTTGCAGACGAGCCGAAGGCTCGGCATCAAAATCGCGAAGCGAAAAATTTTTGGGGAGAAATCGAACATTTGTACGACTTCCCCCCAAAAGAATTAGAAGCCAGCTTCAGCAAGCCTTTCTTCCTGATCTGCTTCGACATTGCGAGAGAACTCACGGTCGAGCGGATTGTGCAAGCGGTTTTTTGATACCGCATACTGAAGCTTTGCCAAGAAGTCCGCACCATCTGAGAAGTTGGCAGGAATCGGTGCAATTCCTACGCTCTCAAACTTCAAGCTAACTTCTGCTGATGGATCAGATATAGAAATCTGCTCACCAGTAAACGGGCAGGTTGTAACTTCTTCGGCTCCGCCTTTAGAAATTACAGTTACAACAACAACATCTTCACCTACGGTGGTTGTGTTGTCTGTGGTTGCACCAGCTCTTGTAGCTAACTGAAAGCTAATAGCGTCCGGTGTCTTTGTCTTGCTACCTGCTAGCTCGACCATGCTTGCATAGTCCTCTAGTAGCTCATGTTCTTCGATAGCCATCCAAACAGGCTTAACGCTCCTGTCTAGTGCTTCAAAGTAATTGCTTCGGACTACTTGCCTGTCCTTAGCATCTTCTAGTGACATGAATGGGTTAAAGCTTGAGAAGATCGCATCCATGAAACGACCTAGTAGCTGGACAATAGCTTCGCTGGTATCAGCTAGGCTTGCTGTGTCCACAGCTTCGGCAGATTTTGCCATTTGTGAGCCCCTTTCTGCTCTGTGTTATTACCCTTTCAGGGTACAAGCAACTATTGCTTTTTATGTAACAATTTGGTTACAAGTTCATTACAGCTTTTTCACCAAACTGTAACAAAATCTTCATATTTCACACTCTCTTTTTTTTTCTTTTTTTTTTGCTTTTTCTTTCACCCGTTCACCTTTCATTCCCATCTCCCATCACACCCTCACACCCCATACACACAATCACCTCACCCCTTCCTTAAAACTCACAGAAACACAAGGAAGTCGACTATCAAAAGCCCTGAGTACCCTTGTTTGACCAGTGGCATGTGCTTTTGGTGGTGTAGATGTTGTGACTATGAGAAATCTTCTAAACAACGGCGTAGCTCGTTGTGATTTCGGGGGGATGTACCCGCGCCCCCTTTACAATATATGTGTCAGGCTTGTTATTCTCGTCGTGGACACCGGATGTGTTGAGTTTAGTTTCCCCTTGGGTGCCATCCGTCCGTTTTGAGTACGGTTCCACTCTGAGTTCGAGCGATCACGCTTTGCTCTGTCCCTGCTTGACTTGATTGCAGGGAGCGAATGCCCCTCTGACGGGCGAACGGAACCTGATAAGGGTTCGCACATCTCGTTTTTTATGAATATGCCCTGTGATGTGGACGGGGCTCGCATATATTTATATCATAGGAGAGAACATGTTCAAACCTTTTAGGAGATATTAATGTCAGCAATGTCAAATTATTTGGAGACTAAAGTCTTAGACTACGTTCTCCGCGATCAAGCAGATTGGGCGCCAACTGCTGTGTATCTTGCTTTGCATACTGCCGATCCTACTGATGCCGGTTCCGGCGCAGAGTGTTCTGGTGGGTCTTATGCTAGGCAGGCTATTACTTTTAATGCCGCTCACGCTACTAATGGTACGATAGACAATTCGTCCGCTGAGGAGTTTACTAACATGCCGGCTTGCACTGTGAGTCATATAGGTATTTGGGATGCTTCTACTTCGGGTAACCTTTTGTTTTACGGTGCTGTTACGGCTTCTAAGGCTGTGGCATCGGGAGACACAATTTCGCTTGCGGCAGGTGCGCTAGTTATAACATTGGCATAGTCCAATGGCTACAAACTTTCCGGGATCGTTAGATACCGCTACACAACAACCTTCGCCTTCTAGTACAACTGATCTAGATGCGACAGGGTATGAGCATGACGTAGTTCATACGAATCATTCTGGCGCTCTTATCGCTTTGGAGACAAAGCTAGGGTCTACTGATTCTAATGCTTCAGCGAATGCTGTGCTTGTTGGTACTGGTTCGTCTGCTACTTCTTGGACTACTACTCCTACTATCAGTGGTTTGGTTACATGTTCTGGTGGTATCTCGGCTCCGTTGTTGATTAATGCTCAGACTGGTACGACTTATACGTTTGTGCTTACCGACGGGGGTAAGCTTGTTACAGCGAGTAACGGTTCCGCTCAGACGTATACTGTGCCTCCTAATTCTTCGGTTGCGTTCCCTACTGGGACTACGATTACCATTATTGGCATCGGGGCAGGTAAGGTGACGTTGGCTCAAGGGTCGGGTGTGACGATTAACAGTAAAGACTCCGAGAAGGCGATTGATGGGCAACATGCTTCTGTTACTTTAATTAAGACAGCTACAGACACTTGGCAACTTATCGGCGCTTTGCAGGCTTAACATGTCTTTTGTACATGCTTTAGCTGGTTCGGTTTCTGCTAGTGGTGCTGGTGGTCCTGATCTTTCTGGCAATGGTTGGGTTATGATAGAAGAAATCACAGCGCCATTAGGTTCTGATTCCAGTAGTATTTATCTTGGTACTACCACTAATGGGCCTTGGACTGATTATCAAGTGTTGCAACTCCGGTATGGTTTAAGGTCAACAAACACAACTGCTGGTACTCATCCTGTTATGGTTTTGCAAATGGGGCATACTGGTACGAGTTACACATCGGGTTGGGATTTGAATGTTCACGACCATTACCAGTCAAGTGAACGTGGGAATCCTTACTATAATCAGAGTAACGCTATTGAGCATGGGTACGGTGAGCAAGTAGTAGACGACACGTATTCTGTTCCTGCTAGAACTTTATCGCATGGTCTTTTAAATGTTTACAATCCGAACGATAGTGACAATTTTTTAGTTTATCAAAATAGTTTAATTAGTATGAGTCCCGTATCGGAAGGTAACAAAGCTGGCCATGACCTTTGTGGCGACAACTGGGGTACGAGTGATTGGACTAATGCTTTGAAAAATATAAGAGTTTATATATCTGGCGGCGGTTATTGTGCGAAAGGTTCTTACATGTATTTGTTTGGTTTAGCAACAGGAAGTAGCGGTTCATAATGCCAGCAGGAGATTCAGGAGAATTACACTATTTAAGTCTTGAAACTACAAGCGACACCTCTCATGATGCATTTGTTTGCACTCTAAATAGTTCGTATCATCATACTAGATTTTTTTTCAGAGGAGCTTGGAACTACAATTATGCGTATACGTTTCAACCTTACATATATTTTGAAAATAATAGTTCTGGTTCTTGGGATACAGCCGCTTCGTACAATGAGGCTATAGCTTATGGTAGTGGTTCAAATAATTGGGTTTATGGTAATAATCGTCAAACTTCTGGGAACGGGCCTTTAATAAATTGTCATAGTGCTGGTACTGCGTCTTGGTCACCGAACATTATTACTTGGTGCGAAGGAACTGTTTGGAATCATAATGACGCTGATAAAGCAACAACTATAACATTTAGATCAGGGACACAAAACGACTCTAATCAAGCCGGAGATGGTACTTATACTGATCCAAGATATTCGTGGGGTTGGGTGAATTATAGAGAAGCTTGCGTGGCTTCATCATTTTATTGGGGTTACTCTGGTGTAAATATGGTTCAAGGATCTCGCATGGATCTTGTAGGAGTTGATTTAACATAATGTCTGCATCTGACGGTTTAATATTGCATGGGTCTTCAACAGTGGTGAATGACACAACTACGTATATTGGTATGCCTCTTTATGATGCTGGAGTATTTTATTGTTCGTTAGCGACACATGCTGACGATACAGGTAGCGCAGATTATAGTTACGGCTGGGCTTATGCAAGACTTTATAGCGCGGCTGACGGTTGGGCTAATGGAGCATCACAATACGATTTTAACCAAATATATTCTGCTGGTAACGCTCCGACAGCTTACACAAATAAAACTAGCGCGTTTCAGTACATGGCTGTAGCTAATCAACATTCCACTGTTGACGAGCATCAATGGGGTGTAACAAGAATTGAATATCGGAACATGGATTACAGCAACTTTACTTTTATAGCTGACGAATTTTGTTCTGCTAACGACACAAACGTAATACCATCAGGCAGGAGTGTTCCATATGGGAAAGTAGATGGGCATCCTCCTTATGAATGGATTGGTCGAGGAGGCGGTACATGCGAAACTTCCAATAAACCTACGCATATTTATTTTTATATAAGTGGAGTAAGTATTACAAATTATGCACCCGGATCAAGGATTTCACAATTCTATTGGAATTTTTCATAAGGAGAAATAATGGCTATACGAAGACCCTCACATATTGCTTATGTCACAGAATCAGGTGAACAAGGAACTAGAGAACTAACTGAAGAAGAATACGCAATGATGGAAGAAGCACAAGAAGCAAGTGACTTAGATCTTGGTTTTGACAGAAGTCAGCGTAACGCTTTCTTATCTGATTCTGATTGGACTCAATACGCTGAAGACAATCCGTTGTCTGACGAAAAGAAAGCTGAATGGGCTACGTACCGTCAAGCTTTAAGAGATCGTTATGAAGGTAAAACGCGTCGATCAGAACTCGATCCTTGGCCTACGCCTCCTAGCTAATGGCATACGATTATAGACAAAGCGGAGTTGACTATCGGGCATCCGATACCACATATCAGGGCGTAGTAACTCGCCATGAAATAGCCGCGTCTATATCAAGTTCGGCTTCAATAAGTTGTGCTATTGTTGAAGAAGCGTCAGTTCAGTCTTCTTTGTCGTGTTCAACGACAATATCTGCTTCTATCTCCCACACAGCGCCAGTAGCTTCTGCGCTTTCTTCAGCGGCTTCTGTCTCTTGTTCTGTTGTTGAAGTTGCATCCATAGCTTCGAGTATATCATCTACTGCGTCTACTGCTACAGCTATTATAGAAAGAGCGTTCGTAGCGGCGACACCTTCAAGCGCGGCAAGTTTAGCGTGTACCCTTCAAGCTAATTTCAGTATCGGGGCTACACCTTCGGCTTCTGCTTCTATAGCTCCAGCTATCGTAATGGAAGCGGCTGTAGCTTCGAGTGTGTCTTCCGCGGCTTCGATTTCAGCGGCGATAGTGATGGAAGCTTCAGTTGCGGCTACCCCATCGAGTAGCGCGTCTGTTGCAGGTGCGATAGTTATGGAAGCTCCGATAGCTTCTTCTATCACATCGACTGCTTCTACTGCTACTGCTCTAATTGAGATAGCTTCTGTTGCTGGTACTCCTAGCGCGGCGGCATCACTGTCCGCTGGTATCGTAATGGAAGCTTCGGTAGGAAGTAGCGTTTCTGCTACTGGTTCTACTGTCGTTGCGATAATCGAAAGAGCATTTGTTTCTGTTTCTGCTTCCAGCGCGGCTTCTATCACGGCGGCTATTCTTAGAGAAGCGCCTATAGCATCTAATTTCTCTGCTGTTGCTTCTTGGACTGCACCAGTTATTGTTAAAGAACGTCCGATAGCTAGTGGGCTATCTTCAGCAGGATCTGTAAGTACTACTATTTTAGTTAAATATCCGAAACCTGCTGTTACTCTAGTGCCTTCTTTGTACCATAATGTTACTATTGCAGTAACCCAATATCATGACGTTACTTTAGAAGTAAGTCAAACGTAGGAGAAATATGGCCGTATACGACAAAGGAGATCAAGTAAGAGTAACTGCTACTTTTACGAGTAACGGTGTAGCCGCAGACCCTACCGATAACGCCAATGATGTTACTGTTACTTGGCGTAAACCTTCAGGTGGAACAGATGCGACACCAACAGCTACTAAAAGCACAACAGGTATTTACTATGTTGATTTAACATTATCTGAAGCAGGTATGCATCATGTCAAATTTCAAGGTGATGAAGGGGTTATTGCATCGGATATTGTACAGTTAGAGGTAGCCCATTCCGTCTTTGATTGATCCACGAGGGGCCATGACTAACACTACGCATGAACAACATGGCGGCAACGTCAGCAAAGTCAGGGGACAGAAGACTCGTGAATTGTTCCTTGAAGGACTCGCGGAGCATGGAACTATCTCTAAGGCGTGTACTATCGCTGGTGTCACTCGATCCGCTTACGACAAGTGGAGACAACGTATACCTGATTTCGCTGAGAAAGCGGACGCTATCAGGGCTAAAGCGCTCAAGGACGGCGGCGTGGAGAAGTGGGACGGCTCGTTTCAAAGTTTCAGAAGTCACTATTTCGGCCACATGTCCCCGTGGTTCCATATCAAAGCCATCGAAGCGTATGAAAACACACCACCCGGAAACATTACCCTGATTCTCTGGCCTCCAGAACACGGCAAAACTACGCTCGCCGAGGACTACTTCTGCTACAAACTGGCGACAAATCCCGAATTCAGGATCACCGTCGGATCTGAGGGCCAAGACATGGCTCGCAAAATTCTTGGGCGTATACGTAGCCGGATGGAACCTCATGGACCCTTTCCTAAATATGTAGCTAAATTCGGACCTTTCGTACCTCAAAATCAGAGCGGTCGTAAAACTGCTCAAGCGTGGGGTGCTGATTATTTTAATATATTTAAGAAGTCCCGTCACGATGAGCGTGATTATTCTATGGTTTCTTTAGGTTGGCGATCGAAGATTGCTGGTACACGTACCGATCATCTGCATATTGATGATATTCAGTCTCGTGTTTCGTTGAATCTTACAGAACAGATGTTCGAGATTTTCCGTCAGGACTGGCTTACCCGTCCGGGTGAGTCAGGTAGGACAAGTATTAATGGTACTCGTGTAGGTGAAGATGATTTTTATGAACGGGTGATGAGCGAGATTGATCCTGACATTCTTTCAGTTATTAGATTCCCTGCGATAGTACAGAATGATGATGACGAACCTGAACCTTTATGGCCTGAGATGTTCTCTATGGAAGCTCTTGACAGGATTAGACGCAAGGTTGGTGAAGAGGCATGGTCGCGTAACTATATGCAACAGCCAAGTTCGTCAGCGGCGGCTACGTTTAATGATGAATCTATACAGAAATGTTTGAATCCTTTACGGTCTGTTAACCATAATCCACCTGAGAATTGCACTGTGTATATAGGATTAGACCCTGCGTTGGGTTCTAATAACTGTGTGATAGCGGCCACACCGCATGAAGATAAGTTAAAGATTCTTTTTGTACGTGAGGATGTGGGTCTTACCCGTAATGAGCAGATACTTGGAATTGTAGAAGATGCTGTGCTTAGATGCGGACAGAATGGTGCGTCAGTATCAGATGTTGTTATTGAAGCTATGGTTTTTCAAAAGGGTTTGTCTCGTGATGAACGTCTTATAGAGATGACTGAGCGGTATGGTTTCCGTGTGAGGGAGCATTTAACTGGTGCTAATAAGTATGATGAAACTATTGGTATTCCATCTATGGCTTTGTCATTTATGAGAGGTGAGATTGATATTCCTTATGCTGATGATCCGTCTACGCGCCATCAAGCTGATGAGTTAATAAGACAGTTGAAAGCATGGCGGCCATTAAAACGTGGTACTAAACTAAGGCAGGATCAAGTAATGGCATTGTGGTTTATATGGATATTATGGAGACAAAGGAAACAATCATATAGTGTGGACTCTTCACAATTCAACTTTAAAGGACTACCGTGGAAGACAAGTGTGTCCGCGAGTAAGGTTTTTTAATGTATACCTTTGATGAAATAGTAGGGATTATAAGACAACGACAAGATGTTCAAAGTCCTTTATTGGAAAGAATGCTTGAAGTTAAAGAAAGATATAACGGAGAATACGTTATTCCTCTTCCTTCTATGGAGAATGAACCTGTTCTTCCACCTTTAACACCTGCTCTTATAGCAGAAAACATTGATGCTGTAGCTCAAAGAGCTTCTTCTGTCATGCCTTTCATTGGGTGTCCTGCTATAGATCAATCAAAAGAACGTGGTGTTAGATCCCGTGAGTACGCTGATATACGTAGACGCGCACTTGCCGCTACATGGTATTCATCTAAATACAAACTAAAGATGAGAAGAGCGTACAGACATCTAGCTGGATACGCCACATCATGTCTAGTTGTTACACCTGACTTTGAAAAGGGTGTACCTCGTATTGATATTCGTGATCCTCTTGGTGTATATCCAGAACCTAAAGCATATGAAGACGTAGAACCACCACGTAACTGTGGGTTTGTTTACGGCAAATCAGGTGACTGGCTACGCGCACATTATCCTGCCGCTAGGCAAGAAAATGGTGGGCCTGTAGCTTCAGATGATAATGCCCGTCAAGAATTGTGGGATGTATGCGAATGGGTGGATAGTGAACATATTGTTATTGGGATAATGGGGCCAAGATACAACCATTATAACCAAACATACCCATATCACAGTACGCAAATAGAATTATCACGCGCACCTAACAAATCTGGTATGCCTTGTGTAATAACTCCGGGTCGAGTTTCATTAGATAAGATCGCTTCCTCTGTTTCTAACGTAGTTGGAATCGTCGATCTTATGTCAAAAATGATGGCTTTGGAAATACTTGCACAAGAAAAAGCTATTTTCCCTGACCGATATATAATAGGACGATCGGGTCAGGTACCCATGATCGTCGGAGGTGAATGGAAGGACGGTCGTGAAGGGGAAGTAAACGTACTTCTCGATGCTGAAGCTATTGGTGAATTAAGATCAACTCCTGATCCGAGTACAAACATTGCCATCGACAGATTGGAAAGAAATGCTCGAATCTCTACAGGAACCGTCCCACAAATTGGTGGGGAAACTTACGGAGCGTTACGTACAGGCAGAGGAATCGACTCGCTTATGGGCGCGGCATTGGATCCGCGTATCCAAGAAATGCAGGAGATTATGGAGGCTCATCTTCCTCATCTAAACGAATGCATATTCGCTACCTATCAGGGCTACTTTGGGAACAAACAGTTCTCAATGTTCACTGGCTACGCTGGGGATTTTGGACAAGTGGAGTTCACTCCAAACGAACATTTTGAAACACATGATAATGTTGTTTCGTACTCAATCCCCGGCGCAGACATTCAAGGCACTACAATACAATTAGGTCAGTTGCTTTCAATGAAAGGAATAAGCTTGCGTACATTCCGTACTAAGCATCCGTTCATTGAGGATGCTGAAGCTGAAGGACGTAGGGTAGATGAAGAACAACTGGAAGAAGCAGTTATGGCGGCGATCCAACAACAAGCATTGTCAGGACAGTTGCCAGTGGTGTATGTCTCTAAGATTGAGAAACATCGGAAGAAGGGACTCGATATTTTCGAGGCTATCGAAAAAGCCGACGCTGAGATTCGTCAAGAGCAAGCGGCCATAGCTCCAGCACCAGAAGCAGGAATGGCTATGGCTCCAGAACAAGCACAAGGATTAGCGGCTGGCCCTGAAGGTATGGCTCCTGAAGGTGCAACTGCACCACCAGAGTTTTCTCCTGAAGCCGCCGCTCAATTAGTAGGTGCGTTACAGGCAGGTATCTAATGCCAAGGAAAAGACAAAATGTAGGGTTAGAACACGGTGGCGATTACGGTACTGTTCAAGCTATAGCAGACAGTATGAATCCTAATATGGGTGGCATACCTTTAGCGGAAGGTGAGGTAGCTCCAGATTTAGGGGGAGCGGCACCTCCTGTAGTTTCTAATACACCTCCACCTTCTCCACAAGTAATGAACCGTCCTTTACCTATTGAGCAAGCTCAAGCGTTCAAACCAAACCTCACACCGTTGGATGCTCCGGGTAAAACATGGGGGCAGAAAAGACATGTTACTAGAGGTGAGCCAACTGTTAAGCAACAATCAGCCGAGTTATTAAATACTTGGGCCGCGGCTACAGGTGATCCAATATTAAGTGAAGCCGCGGCACAATTAGCTAATGGCTGAACGGGCAGGCAATAGAAAAGCCACAGGAAGATTACATTCAGACACATCTTTTGCTGACGAATGGTACGGCCGTCGTATGCAACTGTTACTTAGGGCAGGAGCAGGAGAGTATTTAGAAAGCTCACCAGAGAGTTTAGTCGCATTAGCTGGTAGCGCTAAGTCTGATAACGACATGTTAGATGAGTTTCTTGGTGCGCGGGATCAGGCTTCTTTTAATCAGATGAAAGAAAGATTTGAAGCTATGCCTAAGCAGATGCAAGAGGGTGAGTTTAATCTTTTACCTCCGCAGACACAGCAACTTCTTTTAGGCGCAGGGTACGAGTTACCTGACGATGAGCGTGATGCTTTGTGGAAAAGGATGTTGACATGGGATATCCCACTATTACCTGAAGAGCATTTCGGTAAAGCTGTTGCTTGGGGTATGGCTCCTATACGTGCTGTTGGTTTTGTTGGTGGTACAATCGCTAGTGGTATTTGGGAGATGGTAATGAAATCATCTCGTTTCGCTACGAGACTTGGTAGAACAGGCGCTTATCTAACTCAGAAATATGGTGGAGGAAGCCCTTTCGATAATTGGCACATGGTTAATCCTGCTGATTGGAGAGGTGCTTGGAATGAAAGTAAACGAGAAAACGATTCGTATTATCACGGTACGTTAGACCAAGCTATAGATCTTGTAGGTAAAGCACAGGTCGATCTTCTGCGAGCATATTTAGCTGATGGGCAACAAGGAGTGTTTGATAAGTTTCTTGCTTTAACAGGTGATGAACAAGTAGCTGGTCAAAGGTTTAGACAATGGCAGGAAACTTTAGATACTCAAGAAACTCTTGATGCTATAAAGGTTTTAGAGTCAGGCAAGCTAACAATGTTTGATGCTTCTATAAGAGGCTTTAATCATATATCTCCTTACGATGTTTCACCGAATAGTTTCGGTGGAAAAGTTATTGGAACTGTTGGTGCTTTAGGTTCAGAGATTCTACTTGATCCTACTACTTGGGCTGGTGGCGCTTATGTAAAGATCTTTAAAGCTATTAAGTCTGGTATTAGGGGCGGCCAGTACACGAACCGTTTGATAGATCTTGAACGTCGTATAGCTATGACAGTACGAGCAGAAGAGAGAATCGCAGGTGGTTCTTTAAGCGCTGGAGATATGTTTAAAGAATTTAAGATTACTAATCCTGTTACTGGCGAAGTATCTGATCCGGTAGATGAGATAGCTGAATGGATTATGCAACCAAAGAAATCCCGTGACGCTGTAGAGATAGGAGGTTTCTCTCCTACTAATCCGTTACGTGACCTGTGGCAAGCCGCCGCAGTTAGAGTAGGTACACATCCGTTTGTATTAAGATCACGCGCTCGCGCACACAACAGATTCATTGATCGTGTCACAGATGCATTTAATGAATTAAACAAACATGATTTGCTTAGAACAAAATTAGGATTGCAGATTGGACCTGAATGGGATGCGGCTGTAGATGCCGCGATAGAAGCAGGTGAGCTTACTTTAAAGAATCCAATAGGTCAGCTTGTTCGGGATCTTCCCGGATTGTCGCCGATTATAGAAGACATGTTGTTGCATCACAGGGTTCGGAGACAGATGAATCTTGTGGTCGATCAAGCAAAAGTTAATAAAGATGGGTACTGGGAAGTTGTTGATGATTTCACAGGAGAGGTAATAAGTGAAGCAGATATAAGAGGATTCCATAGTTTGCCTCTTGATGAAGCCGGCGAAAAGATTATGCCTGTTGACGGTGAATGGGTTATTTGGAATTCGTTAGACGACCCTGACAACTTAATAGATGTTAGAACATTAACGGCTAGATCTTTTCCAGCGCTCGACACTCACGAAGGATACTGGGACTTTTTAGAAAGCACTACTGGTTGGCAAGGGCTTGCTTCTGGGTTAGGTAAAGTAGATCCCGAAGCTATGTGGATTCCTTCTATGGGATGGTTCGGCGAGAAATGGGTTGAAAGAAAACAGTGGATTAGAAAATTACAAGACTTCTACAATCCGGGTGCTGAGATGAAAGCTGATCTAGCTCGTATGACAGCTAACTTTCTTGTTAAACAAACTAATTACATTCACCGTCAGATATGGGATGGCATACAAAAAGGTGACATTACTTTAGCTTCAGAGATTGATGAAGCAGGGTTAATGAGACTTCTTGATGACACAAGAGTTAGCCCTGAAGCAGACTTGCCTTTCACATATACCGAACTTGGTTTAAGTGAAACTGATTTTAATAAGATAGAAAAAGCCAGAGAGTTAGCTCAAGCTGACGCTCCTATCAGAGTTTTGCAAGACAGTGAAATGTCTGACCTTCTTCAATACTACGAATCTAACGGTTGGATGTTTAAAGAAGTTGACGGTGAACTCACGATGATTCAAAAACCGATAAATCTTTTCGGTAGAACAAAAACTGTTTTCACTACAGCTAGAAGAAGACTTGAAGAAGATTACTTTAATGGGCAGATACATCCTGCTGGTAGTCAAAACGGTGAGCTTGACTGGTGGGTAAGAACAGGAATCATAGCAAAAGCATCTGCTTACACGTTGGCATATCATCCAGCAAAATTTGCTGAGAAACTAACAACGTATGTTCCCAAAGCAAAGCATCTTGATTTAACCGATCCTGCTCTTGGTGTAAAAGAATTCCAAGCATTAGTTGATATGGGAATCATGGCTGACATGCCACGAGTGCAGATCGACAAGTTCTTAACGGATTACATGATGGGTAGTGAAGCTCACAGATGGAGAGTAACAACAGAATTTTATTTAGATTTCCTTGGAAGATCCGGCGCTCTACTGATGGGTGGAGCAGACGTAACTAAATTCATCGACAAATTTATTAGACACGGAAGCCAAAGGTATGGTCAGATAGCTGACGACATGGTAGGACTACACGGTCTTGGTGTAAGGAACGCTGTATTTCCGGGGCAAGAACACTTAGCCCAGTTCTCTAAATCAAACGTAATACCTGACTACAGAGAGTTAGCGGCTGTTACTAGATACATGGCGGCTTATAGAAGAATGGGTTGGGGATTGCATCTTCCGACTATCGACAAGTTCCTTGCTCGTACATGGAGGCCAGCAGTTCTATTGCGTTTAGGTTACGTTGCTCGTAACGGTGGCGAAGAGCTTGCAACATGGTGGTGGCGTGAAGGCCCAACTAACTATGTCAAATCAAAACTTGCACGTAAAGCTGTAGACATGCACCCAGTATGGGACGAATACGGTCGGCGTGTAATGATGAAAGGTGACGATGTTCTTGCTGATGGTAGAACTGTAGCTGATGAAGTAAGAGCGCCATTATTCTGGCGGCCTTTCTCTAGGTTATGGAGATCATTTAATGAAATGGCAGGGGTCGGAGATTATGCCATTACTACTAAAGCAATTAAAGAATCAATTAATAAAAACCCATTAAAGTGGAAATTTTTAGATGATGCAAAGAAAGAAGAAATCTTTCAAGCTACACGAGAAGCAGTCGAAGCAAGAGTTGAGAAAAGATTTATTGGAGGAACATCTAAACGACTATTTGAATTTGCAAACAAGAAAGCTAACGAGTTTGCTTTATTGACAGACAGATGGTACTCAGCAATTCCGGGTCTACCTTCACGACACAAGTTAGCTGAACGTATCGGAAGAAGAATAGATAAAGACCACGACAGAAGAGTTGAAGCTATTTGGATGGCATACACGCATCCAACAATGCTTGACGCAACAATGAAAGACGTTCTCGGTGGGTATGACAATTATCTTAACTACGAGAAAAATAATTTAGATGCGGCTTTACGACAGACAGGTGCAGGACAACCGATAAATCATTTACTTAAATTAGGTATTGATCCTCAAAATGTGCAACTCAAATACGTCAGCACAGTTGAACCTAACTCTGTTCATGGGTTAGATAAATCAATCGCAGTTGCACAAAGACTTAACATTATTCAAGGTGATAAAGCATCTGTTAAATTCTTAGAAGAAGTACTACATCATGTGCCTGTTGCGACAAGAGAGAACCTTCGCCCTGTAGCAGAAGAACTACTTAAAGCAGATCCTACTTTAGAAGGTTTAGTTGGAGCTAACCCTGAAGCTATCGTTTTAACTGCGATACAAAAACAAGACACAAGCATATTAAACAACGCTTTGGATCTAATAGGACAACAAGGCGACATTGAATGGATAGAAGCTGTTGATGCTTTCATTGCTTCAACTCCCGGTGAGCAACAATGGATATGGGAAGCATTGTTGAATCCGACTATAGATGGTGTTGAAGTCGGAGCAGATTGGAACATGGTATCGTTCCTGCTTGGCGGTCAAGATGTAAGCAAGCTGTCAGATGACTTTGATGAAATCATCGAACGAGCAAACAAAGCGTACATTAATTATCTAGTTGGTACACCAGAAGGTAACCAATTCATCATGTCTTCATATCGTGGAGCGGCAGGTCAATCAGCTACAGGTAATATTGACATGCCTCTTCCTCCGGGAATGACACGCTTGTATATGCCTATGATTCCTGTTGAACTTGCTCCTGCTTATGCACAAGCTATTGATAGCGCTAGTGTTGCTGGTTCAGAATTCCTTAACGATTTTATAGATAACCTCACAGTGCGTTTAGCTGATCTAGGTATAGATCCTGCTGAAGCAACTAAAGCCGCGCGTATGTTACAGCCGGGAACTATGCGAGGAGCAGGATCTTCTGTAGGGCTTTCAATGGCATCTCAAGTTGCTTTGATAGAAGAATGGACAGAGGTAGGAAGACATTTCCCTGTGATAGTTGGTAGTGCTGATGACAGGGTAGCTACTGCTATAACGGAAACTATAATGGATCTTCTTGAAGCGCGTGTAGGTGACGAGTTTTTAAATATCAATCTTCCTGCTGATGGCATGATAGGGCAGTTGCATGTCAACTCTGAATCTCTTTTTAATAAGAGAGGATTATCAGTTGATAGTCGTCCAGAGTTTTCTACTCAAGTTATGCGTAACAGTGCTGTAAGTTCTACACGATACGACACGCTGGCTCAAGATTTATCTGGTGGTTATTGGAATGACTTCTACGGTTTTGAAGGTAAAGAGGTTAGAGATGCAACTGGAAGAATTGTTGGCGCAGAAGGCAGGGGTGTTATAGGTGCTAAAGAATTTGGTACTAATGGTTTAGCTAACGAAGTAATGATCGGAGTAGGAGGAGCGCATCTTCTCACTCCAGCAGGCAAGTTAAATCCTATAACCATTATTGATGGTCACGCTAATGTTGGTACTGTAAGAATCTACAAAGATAAATCCGGTAGGTTCATTCTTCTTGAAGAAGGAACAGAAGTTCATCCTGATGCTAAAGACTGGTTTGCTAACGCTGAGTTAGTAGAAGAACAAAGAGTACCAATAAACGGTATACGAGCCGCCGCTGAACAACACGCCATGTTAGTGAAAATGGAATTGATAGATCTTTTATCGAGCGCTCCACGTAAAGGCGCAGGTAAAGAAGAGTTCTTCCATCCGTGGATACGTGAAGTTTTACGAAGAGAAGATATAAACTCTGAAAACATATTACGTTCAGCTAATGACGGTAGATGGTGGGAGAAAGCCCCTAAAGATATTTTAGGTTGGGTTCCTGTAACAGATGAAGCTGGAGGTTCTATAGAGAAAGCGTGGAACAGTGTTCTTCGCAACTGGTTTGATGGTGTTGTTAATCCTCTGATTGGTGCGATGGTTCGTGAACCATTGTTCCATCATTACTTAATGTTAGGTTTCGATCAGACTAACGGTGTTGTACGAAACTTTGATAGACCACTTATAGATGTCATGGATGAAAGTCTTGTTCCGGGTACATGGATACAAGACGCGACTCACCCTCAAGGTGGGTACATGAAATACCCTGAAGGTAAACGAATTTACGAAAAGGGACAGGTTTATATTGATGCAAGCAAAGCTGGTGAACCTGAACTTCTTCAACAAATTGGACGATACACAACTCAAAAAGCACCGCATGATGTTTTCCTTCATCAAGAATTAGGTGGGACTTTTGATGATTTCGATCAACTTATAAACAATGACCTTGATGATTTTGTAAAAGGTGACTGGCAATTCGCTCAAGCTGATCCTGACAATCCAGCTTCAGCTATTGCAGAAGCGATAGAAAACAAAGATCGTGTAGCTCTTATAGAAGCTATAGAAAGTTCAAAAGCTGAAGGTGCTTGGACACGAGTTCTTAGATTAATGAAGAAAGAACACACAGAGTTAGTTCCTAAAAAAGTAAAAGGTATCATTCAGAAAAATGCTGATGGCGAAACTATCATGGTTAAGCAGACAGCTAGAATTAAATTAGAAGGCATGACTGCTAGTAGAACTGTCGAAAGTGTACAAGATCAGTTCTTTACTTTTATGATGCACAATAAACGTGTATTTGAAACACACAGAGATGTAGCTACAAGACGAGCAATGACACTAACAGGCGCTTACATTGACGATCATCGTATACGCTCACAGTTCCAGCAGATGGTAGGAACAATGGTTCCATTCTGGTTCGCTGAAGATAACTTCCTTCGTCGTGTTGCACGAAGCATAAACCATAATCCACTCATGTTACGCAACTTACACTTAACTATGAACGCTGGTGTATACAGTGGTCTTGTTCAAGAAGATCAGTTCGGAGAAAAGAAACTTATAATTCCGGGTAGTGAAATTGCTACACACGCAATGCTTTCTATAGCTAATAAAACTCCGATTGTTAACAGTGTGTTCGGTGGCGAGTTGGGTTCTGTTGTTCGTCCAACAATGGGATTAGCTACAAACATTAGAATCATTCCGGGTTATGACACTGAGACAATGGGACGTATGGGCTTTGGTCCTTTACTTGCCGCACCGATTAATTATCTTTCAGGTCGTGATCCTGAATTGAAAAAAATATTTGAGCATCATCTTGTGGGTGGACGTTTTGGTGGTAGCGCTACTGATGCTAATAGAGTTGAGGATTTGTGGAGAGTTACTTGGTCTTCTGTTGCTCCTGCTCTTTTAACTAGAACACTTGGGTTGGCTGGTATTGATGGACCTCAAGGGGAAGCACGTAACAAAGCTAAGATAGATGTACTAAAGTTTTTAGCTCTTAACGATCAGATTCCTACTGAAGCTGAGATAGCTTCGGCTTCTAACCCAGAGTTGTTTCAAGAAGCATTCTTAGAAAAAGTTGATGCTATGGCGAAACAGTACCAGTTGCTTCAGGCTATGACATGGTTCTTTGGTACAGGCACAGGGTATTTAGCTGATCTTACTTTAGATGAAAACTGGGAATGGAACACAGAGTTCCATGAGTTGCTTGAGCTTGGTATGCCTTACGAGGAAGCGTATCCTACGTGGGTTAATAATATTGAAGCGAGAACAGGTGAAGAGTTTAACGCTATGGAATACTCTCCTTTCCGAGAGGGAGCTTATGAGAAGATTCCGTTTGCTGTTTTGGAAACTACACAAGATGCGAATGTTTGGTTAGTTGATAACGGTGAGTTTGCTCAAACATTTAAGATGTCGAGTGCATATTTTATGCCAAGAAAATTTGATGTAGATGATGATGAGTATGTAGCAGAAGCAAAACAGAGACAGATTAATATGGGGCTTCGTACTTTGCAAAGCCCTGAAGAGTTCTTAGAACAGCTTTACTTTAATGTTTCATATTCTAGTTACAGCAAAAGAAGAACAACGTATTTGAAACAAAAGAATCAGTACATTAATGCTGGTGTTTCAACAGAGGAGTTAGATAAGAACTGGGATGCTTTCATGGCGAGCTTTAAAGAACAGCATCCAGTGTTTAATCATGTAATATCTACTGGAACAGCAAGAGAACGAAGAGAAGAAACTTTAAGAGAGTTCAGGGTTCTTTTAGAATCTCCACATCTTGTACCTGAAGGTTTACATAAAGAAGATGTATTAAATGCTATAGCTACCATTGTTGGATATGCAGATAAGATCGCTTCTTTACAGGGATTAAGCACTCCTGATGCCCAAAGTAAAAGAGATGCTATCAAAATTCAGTACTTGAAAGTATTAGAATCATTTACCCGTAACAAACCGTGGTTAAATGAGCTATTCTATAGCGTATTCGTACCTTTAATTGGAGAGAGTTGGTTAGCTAAGTATGAAGCAGGAAATGTTTCAGTTGATGTGGGAGCAATGTTTTAATGGCTGATTGGGTAACTGACTTATTAGAGAATCTTGGATATAATCTTCCATCAGAACAAGATGCTCGTGAAGATGCTTTACGTACTACAGATGAAATAGCAAGAGAAACTTATCCTGAATTAGATATACAAGATACTCCTACAGATTTAACTCAGCTTGGTGGTAACTCTGTATTAAAAGAGATTGTTTTTGAAAACTCTAGTAAAGAAAGCGCTTTTCAAAAATATATTAATTGGCTTATAAAAAATGGTATAGCTAGTATTTCGCGTGAAGGGCAACCTTTAGGAGAGAGTATCACTTTAGGTGGCACTCAGATGATGGATGCAAGAGGGCAACCTGTATCACAGCTTATGGATCTTCGTTCCGTTGACGCGCAGAACAGAGTTTTTGAGTTCTTTAAAGATAACTGGATGCACAATAAAGCACTTGTTGAAAGTTTAAGACAACAACTTCAAACAGGCATAGAAGAAATGTCAAAGAGAAGTTACGCCGACCCAGATTATAATTGGGAAGCTGATGCGAAAGATCCTTTAGGTATTGATCCTGAATTAGCGGCAAACATTATTAGAGTCTTTAGTGATGTCGGAACTGACGAAGCTAACATAGCTAACCTTAATGCAGTATTAGGAAACAATGCTTTACAGTGGCTTATAAGCCAAAGGTTCGCTCCTGTTCTTAGACAAGAGATTAATAAACTAGCGGCTGATAATAGAGCAGTATTATTTGGGCGTAACCCTGCGGTTGTTGGGGAACAAATAACAGATGCAGATGCATTACAACCACAGATGGCGTGGATAACTTCTTTTGATGGCACACCATACGGTGATGTGCAAAGTCTTAAAGATCTTTTTTCAGGAGGAAGAATAGGCCCACAAGACGCATGGTTTTACATGCAAGACTTGTATGAGAAAACAAGAAACGGAGCAGGGTATTCTCCTATCATTGAACGAATCCAACAAGAACTTTATGCTTACGGGTACATGGATGTTCCAGATGAGTGGGGCAAACTAGACATAATTAATATAGAAAACAAAGCTGATACAACTATTGACGCTTTACAAATGTTGCAAACAGATCAGATTAATGAAGGTTTAAGAATAGCTAACGATCCGAATGCGGAACTTTCTCCTGATGGTTCAGCGTATGTAACGAGTGTTATGGATAGAGCAATGGCACGAAAGTTAGATGCTCTTCCTGCTCGTAAAGCAAGCGTCGCAGGACAACAAGCAGGTTTGATAGAGAATGTTGTTGGTACTTTAGAGCAGTTAGCTACATTAAACGGATCGACATTTACTGATTCGGGTAAAGCTAGTGTCAGAAACCAGCTTAAAGAAATGATAGGTAGCGCAGATGAAGAGATGCTTGAAGGTGCTTTCGGTGGAGGTGGTGATCCTCAGAAGTTACAGCTTGCTGACATAATTCTTCGTAATTTTTATCAGGATGACAACTGGGCTAATAACATTTATTTGGGTGCTAATGATTCTGATATAGATTATTTCCGTTACGCAAAACGATCAGGTGCTTTAAGCGACGAAGAGCTTATGACATTACAGCGTCAGCTTGATGATACTGGTACATACATTGAAGACTTCGGTCAACCTATGTATTCAACTAACTTTGATGATACTGGAACTGCTATACAACCAAGAGATACTAATGCTGTAGCTAAAGACATTGTGTCAAGTTACATGCTTGATCTTTTAGAAACACCTGAAGGGCAACAGATGGATATTACCCAAGCGTTAACAACTTTCGGTCACACAGCAGGTGCGAGAATAAGCCAAGACTTTGGGTACACAGCTTTTGATTATGAACAAATGGCAGAAGATATTTATTCTCAAAGTGTGTTAGCTCCTGAACCTGAGCAATCAGAGTTGCAGAAAGATTTAACAGACAGGTTAGCTATGGCTAATGATCTAGTTGGTAGGGGGCCTGCTTTGAGAGCGTTAACGGATGCTATGCAAGATCGTCGTGGTTTTACTAGCTTTAGTCCAATGAGGAATAGATAATGGGAACGATCACAGAAAAATTTAAAGGCGTTGAGGATGTTTTCTTAGTTGAATGGTATTTAGAATTACTTAAAGCTACTCATACGGCTGTTGCTGAAATGGGTGAGCCTATGGCTCATCAAAGATCATTAGGTAATACTGTTACTTCTGATCCCGGTGTGTTTGCTGGAGGTATGATAGGCGAATTAGATAATTCTACTTTTAATCATCCTGTTGAATCTAACGAGTTTAGAGTTAAAGCCAATCAAGTATTAAATTTCCTTGACATAACTTATGATGGCGTTCTTCAAATGTTAGAACAGCTTGGCGCTAGTGAAGAAGAAATCATGTACGCATGGGATCTTGATAACCAGTTCTATAATGACGGTGATCCTTGGACTTACCGCGCTGAAAATATATGGACAGATAGACAAGGTACGTTTGTTGGACCCAATACACAAGAAGTTGTAGCGGCTGGTGGTGACCCTAGACGACCGGGAGTTAAGTTACGCCCCTCTGATAAATACGAAGCGGAAGCTGATTGGCGTAGAGGGATGGACGTTTCTCCATATAGGCAGGATGTAGCTGGTGTCCCCATGCCACATGAAGGAATCTTTCAGCGGCAAGGTTTGTCAGCTTTAATGGCTAACAGTGCAACAGAGTGGGCTATTGAACTTGGCATCGGCGCTCTTGTCGGTCCAATAGGTCAACATGCTTTCGGTAAAGCATTTCAAAAACTTAGTAACGGATTTAAACGAGGTGACGATCTTGGTTTAGAAAAAGGAGTTAAACTCGCTGATGTGCATTCTTTGTCTAATCGCATAAAGATGCAAGCGCATCCTTCTGGTGTTGTTAATTTAGATCCAAGTTCAAGTGCTTTTAGAAAGTTTCACGATGATTTTGTTAGATATCATGGTCGTGAACCAAGTATAAATGAAGCAGTAGGTTGGGCGCAAAGAATGAATGAGCCGCCTCCTACTGGTCCTAATCGGTTTAGTCCTGAGCCTGATGAAGATTTATCACCGACAATCGGGGATCCTGAACCTGTGCCTTCTGATCGGATGTATCCTTCTTATGAAGAATACGAACAAGCATGGACAGAGTGGGCGCAACGTAACCCACCAGAAGGACCAAAATTTTCTGAAGATTACAGATTTCCAGAAGATAGAAAAGGCGCTGATCCTGATCGCATTAGGCAATGGGAATGGGAAGATGAATACTTCGAGAACATGGAACTTACTGAAGACGGGTACATAATTCCTAGGGGTCATATATTAGCTACACCAGAGACAGGACCGGGATCTATAAGGTTTGAGCCTACGGATACTGATGCTTATGAAGTGATTGTTGATAGTGGAGGTGACGGTTTTTTTGGTTATGCAAGCCGTCCGGGTGATATACCAACACAACTGAGCAAAGAATTTCAAGAAATAACATCAATTAATGACATGATTCGTTATAGAGATTCTAGCACTATGGTTTTAAATCCTAGAGCGCACATAGAGTTAATGGAAAGAAGAGTAGGGTTTGATCCTACACAACGCAAATGGTCAGCAACAGGTGAAATATTAAATGATCCAAAGCTAAGATCAAATGCTTGGGGTGAGATAGAAGCATTAGGGTATGACTCTGAATTGTTTATACACAATGTAAAGAACAGTCTTTTAACTGCTAGAAGATCAAGCGACCCTGAAAGATTTTTTGATGTGCTTAACGAAGCTCGTGTTATGCACGGTTTACCTCCTCATTCAAAACTTCCTTCTCCTTCCGGCACAAGTTATCTTGACCAGCCTTTAGAAGATTGGGAAAAAATGTTTCTTGCTACATATGAACATGAGTTAGCGCATTTGAGAATAAAACAAACTGGTGGAGTTGTTCAAAAAGAAAGACAAGCTCAACAATACATGCTTCAACAATTAGGATACGACGGGGCGACAGGGATTAAAGCCCCTCCCGGTGGTTACGATGAACTAGCATGGTCTGAGTTTCAACCTAAAATAAAAGCTAAAAAGCAAAAAGATTTTTCTGAAGGTTTGCCAGATCCAGTAGCTACAATGGCAGGTGGTGTACAATCTAAAGCTGGTAAGTTGCCTGAGCTACCAGATATTGTCTTTTTAAATGAAGGTTCTTCTTTTACTAATAAAAGTAAGGCATACCAAGAATACGCTAAGTATATAGAAATGATGGAGAACAAAAACAAAATAAGAGATCGGTTAGTTGGTACGTTATTTTATCCATTAGGAACGATTGCTGGTGGTGTTGGCTTGGGGTATGGCGGTGTAAAAGCCATTGAAGGGGCAGGCTTGGATGATGATATCCGTAGACATATAGACACGATCTCAGATGTAGCAGGCAAAGTAGTTGATAAATTAGTTGAAGCCTACACAGGAATTGGTAACCCAGTTATAGATTATCTTAGTCCGGGTTTCGCTAATCAAGTTTTTGGTATGAACCAAAGTTTAAGAGGAGCTAATCTTTTAGCCGCCGCTAATGACGCAGGTGCGTTAGATGGGATACAAGGTTCGTTGCGTCGGGGTGGTCACAACCCTGAAGACATTATGCCTATGGACGTTATTCAAGATATTAAAAACGGTGACGCTGTTATTGTCGGGTACGAAACTGATGCTGATGTAGATAAAGCTATAGACATGGGACGCAAAATGGGTGTGCATGTAGATGCTGATCTTCCTCATATATGGAGAAAACCTAAAGCTAAATTTGCTTTACCTCCGAAGGGTGAACCGGCTACTGTAGATCATTTTAAAAAGTTAGCTATGTCGCAAATATATTATCCTGAAAGCAGGAAACCATGACGAACTGGGAAACTGTTAAAGCGCTTGTTGAAAGTTTAAATAAACTTTTAATTGATAAAGGTGGGGAATCTTACGGGTTTCCTTTAGGAGAGGTGCCTGACAGTTTGTATCAACTTCTAGCTGATGCGATAGATAAAAGCGAAATATATAGTCACGAAGAGTTTCTTCCTTACTTTGAACAAGTTATAGGAACTGCTGGAGAATGGGATTATCAAAGATTAAGTGATTTGTTCTCAATGTCTCATCTTCTGCATACTGCGCCAATAGATCCTATGGCAGTATCTTCTGTTATGCCAAGCCTTTTAGAAGAATACGATCGGACAGGAGTAGTCCCTACTGAAGAAGAAGTTTTAGGATTTGTTGAACAACCAATAGAAGATCCTGTTTTTGAAGAAGACACTACTGAATCACCTGACGGTCCTGTTGAAACAGAGATCGGTTACCCTTTTGCTCCGGGTGGACCAACCACAGAACCTCCAGACGGAGCAATCTCTATACCGCCTATAGGTACAAGCATGATACCCGGAGCGGAACAGTTTGGTGATTTTGCGTGGATGGATTATTGGGGTGATGACGATCCTAGAGTAGAAGCTTTCTTCCAAGAATGGGTTGATCGTTACGACGCAGAAGTTCTACAAGCAAAGATCCCAAATGAAAATGCGTTTATACAAAAATTCTTATGGGATGATGAAGATGGTTTGTATAACCAGTCGTGGTACAGAGATGTACAAGATTCTGTTAAACATCATTTAGAATTCTGGTACGAATCAGGTGGGCGCGGTCATGCTTGGGGTGGTTTATCAGGTGGTATTGCTGGGTTACCGGAAGGTAATCCTTATAACACGGCTATGCAACAGTATCGTGACATAGCAGAAGCTACGATCAGCGAAACTATGGGTTTAAAATGGTTGCTGATTGATGGGACTATAACACCTGAGATGCTTAACAAGTATGCATATGCGATAATGACGCAAGGTGGTGCTACTTACAGGCTTGGTAAGAACATTGAGATGCTTTCACCAGAAACATTTGAAGATAAAGCTCGTCAAATAGTTGAGAAGATGGTGTTTGAAGATGTTCTTAATGAAGATGGTACGTGGAAATTTCCAGAAAGAATGCACGATTTTGGTCCGGGTTCTATAACTACTCTTATAAACGGTTGGAAGACTTTAGCTAAACAACAGTTTATGGATATTCCTGATAGTAAGTTACGGCAGTGGGCTATGGAGGTTAAATCTGAGAAAGGTTTAACAGATGAAATGGTTAAGCAAAGAATAAATGAGTTGGCTTTTTACCGTGTCGATTTTCCTTTCACTCCTGAAGAAAGAGATAATTATATAGCTGAAGGTATCACTATGGAATCTTTATTAGGTCCACAGTATATGGCTGTAGTTGGTCCGAATGCTTGGAATGATACGAGTATCCAACCTGATGATCCTTGGTTGTTAGAAAATTATGTGTTTGTTGATGATAATGGTAATAGAAGATTTAGAACTGCGGCTGAGATGAGGGATCATTCTCGTACTAATATGGAAAGGTTTCAGCATTCTCCTGTTGCACAGAATTTCTTTAATGACTTTATTACTGGTGCGGCCAGCATAATGAGGAGTGATTACTAATGCCAGACAATCTTGGTGACTTAGCTTTATCCGTTGGGGCTGATCCCAATGTAATGAATCCACTAAATATTTTAGCTCAAAGTCTTGAACGTGCTGAAGCAATAGGGCAGGGCAATTTAAAATCAATGATTACTGCTGATGAAGTTCAAGCATGGACTGAACAAATAAAACAAGCAGAAGGATTATCTGAAGAAGCAGGATGGGAAGCTGTTCTCGGAATTCGTGAAGAAATTATAGGTCAACGAATCGGCAAGGAATCTATAATGAGCAAATGGGGGCTTAGTGACGAAGAAGCACAAGCCGCTATGGGAACAGAAACCGGCGGTATCTCTGGTGCAGTAATAGCTCAAGGTGTAGATTTCTTTGCAGATCAAGTATTTACAGGTAGTCCTGCTTCACCAGTTGTTGATGAAGAAGATGATGCTGTTAGCAAACTTCAAATTATAAATAATATGAAAGACGCATTCCAACTTGCAATGCGTAATATGGGATTCTCACCTGATATGATTAATGATTTGTTTGAATGGGCAAATGCTAAATTTCAATCAGACCCTAGCTTTACAGCGGAACGTGCATTAATGGAAATGTATGAACATCCAGTATTCGTAGCAAGGTTCCCTGCTATAGATAAAATGAGAAAATCAGGAATGAAAAACATTCCAACTCCGGGACAATATATTGGTTTTGAAAAATTTCTAGGTCAAGAATTCCAAAGGTTTAGCTATAACATTTCAGGAGAAGCTTTTGATGGTTTGGTCGAAAGATTAATTTTAAATCAAGTAGGAGAGATTGAAGTAACAGAACGGTTAACTGAAGCCGAGCGTGTTATGTATAATGTACCGCAAGAAGTCAGAGATACTTTTAATGACTGGTGGGGTAGTGACGGAGCTAGAAATATTACAATGGGATTACTTTTAGATCCATCAGAGAATTGGTCTAATCTTAAAGATCAAATAGAAACTGCTGAAGTTGGTGGTTGGGGTAAAATGGTAGCTGGTTTAGATGCAGGCTGGGATAGAACTATGGCCAATGCTGTAGCTGATCTTGGTTTATCTCAAGCACAGACATGGAATTCTTTTGCTAGTTTGAAAGACAAAGAGTTACTGTTTGCAGAGAATTTAACTGAGGATCGTAACTTAGATTACGCAACAGAAGGCGTTAGCGCAGAGTTTGGTATTGATATAACTAATCCAATTACAGGTGAACTAACTGGTGATGATGCTTTAACTTTACAAGATTTAATTGAACGAAGAAAACAACGAAGAATATCTAGGTTTGCTGGTGGTGGCACTGGTCAAGCTGGTGCTATTTTAACTGGATCGACTACAGGTATAGGGAGTGCAAATGCCTAAATATGCAACTAGCTCTTCCAAAGGGAAGGCAAAGAAAGTACCTTATAAGAAGGTAAAGAAAGGTAAACGTAAATAATGTTTAACAAAGACGTACTTGAAAGAGTGATTGCCACATTCGCGCAGTCATTCCTTGCTGTGTTCACCATTGGTGACATGGGAAGCATGAAAGCGGCTGGACTTGCAGGAGCTACTGCTGTTCTCAGCCTTGTTAAGAGTGTTGTTGCCAAGCAGTTTGGTGACGGATCAGCTTCGGCGGCAAGTTAATGCATAGAAAAAAAGTATTTGGCCATAATGCCGCTGTTGCTTTAGGGCATAGATACTCTGGGAAAACTAGAGATCCGGGTGAGCGTGGCGGTATGCCAAGTAAGTCTGTTAGAAGCAAAAATTATAAACCTTCAAAACGTAGCGAGTTGCCTTTAGAGGTAGCTATGTCTCAAAAGGCTTTATTTAATAGATATAACGAGAATCGAAAGTCATCCCAGCGGCGAGCTAATATAGCCCACGATATTAAAAAAAGTTTTGGCGCTTACTAAAAATGACTGACGTTACCGACCTGAAACAAGTCAAAGTATCTAGGATAACCCTCGGACTTATCATGTCCGTGGCTATCACCAGTGGAGTAGTCGTATGGAATGCGGCTAGTATTGCTGGCAGGATAGATGATTTGGAAAAACAGGTGCAGGTAATTGAAGGAAACACTGGGACAGACAGTACAGTTCTGGCAAAACTTGATGAGATATCTCAAGGGGTCTTGGAAAATTCTGACGGTCTTGATGATTTGCGGAGCGCTAGGGTCGATGACCTTAGCCGTTTCACTCCTGCTCATATTACAAGCGCTATGGCGGCTGATGTAGAAGCAATCAAAGAAGATGTAGATGAGATGAAAGAAGTCATTGCTTCTCTTGCGTGGGTTCCTTCAGAGTTTAGTTCCATTTGGGATCGTATATATCTAGCTGAAGAAGCCATCCAAAGTAAACAATGGGGTGAAGACTTCTACGAAGAAAATGAATAGAACTGTTAAGCTCATCACAGCTATAACAGGTTTGTTAGTAGCTATAGGTACATTAGTAGGAACTATTACTGTTACTCTCGGTAAGGGTGATGACGGATCTAAGTATTCTTATACCACAATAGTTCTAGATTCTGAGGAAGCATACGAGAAGTTCCTTTCTAACCATCCGGGTTAATGAAAGTTTGGATTGATCAAGACTTATGCACAGGTGACGGACTCTGTGTAGAGATATGCCCTAGCCTTTTCGACATGCACGACGATGGTCTTGCTTATGTTAAGGAAGCAGACTGGAATTCTTTGTATGGGCCTGACGCTCCGCGCACAGATAAGAGCGATCCTGTCTATCAGATGGCTGAAGGCGTAGCAAATGTGCCTGATGAATTAGCTGAGACTGCTATTGAAGCGGCAGAAGAATGTCCCGGAGAGTGCATATTCCTTGAAGTTGACTGATATTTAGGTATAATACTTGTAGGCCG
>VTLG01012915.1_pt1 | contig 34191 bp, 45 predicted proteins | sample 4694571 | NCBI WGS metagenome assembly VTLG01 (sample SAMN12604809, study PRJNA352737) | marine metagenome | biome: ENVO:00000447; feature: ENVO:00000209|ENVO:00000569|ENVO:01000036; material: ENVO:00002151; isolation source: viral sequences binned using virsorter ...
ATTTCTCCTGTATAAAGTTTCGTACAACACCTTGGAAATTCACGTTGTCCGGTGCATTGAGAATAATATTATTGAGGTTGTTCATATGATCGGAAATTTTCCATTCTTTTTTAGGTTGTTTAGTCATAATAGTTCCTTTCTAAAAAATATAAGTTGGTTTGCCCGTTGTCTCTGCTTTTTTTTCCAGAAATCCGGCCCTAACGGGGGGAGGGGGGGTGCTGGTTTTGTTCATTTGGGTGAAACTCCTTTCTTTTGTGAATACTGTGGACCGTTACCAATACAAAAGGTCCGGTGACAACAGGTTTATTACTACTTGTTACCGAAACCAGATAAACGGACTTACACAAAGCGGCGACCTTACATAAAGAGGCGACCTCTTGGGAGCCACATATTAGGAGCCACATAAGCAATCCGTTTATCCGGTTGCAGGTTACAGGATAAACCTGTTGGCGCTGTCTTTTGTGTTGGTATAAGGGGAGCAGTATTCTCAAAAGATTAGGAGTTTCCCAAATGAGGACAAAACCAAGTGCCGCCACTTCACCCGTTAGGTCCGTATTTCGTTTTGTTTTTTTTTCTTTTTTTGTTTTATCTTTTTGTTTTTCCTGTTCTTTTTCCCGCTTACATAAAGAGGCGACCTCTTGGGAGCCACATATGTTTTATGTGTGAGTTGACACGTTAATCGAGAGTCCCTAGTATAAACAGGATGACTAGTAAGACAGTTCAATCAGGCCGTAAGTTAACCCGTAGACAACAGGCGTTAGTGGATACTATCGTAGCAAATGGCTGTAGTATCACAGAAGCGGCACAGTTGGCTGGTTATGCGGATGGTGAGTCCGGCAGAGTAACAGCAAGTAAGACGCTACGCCTTCCACACGTTCAATCTTACATGATGATGCAGATCTCGGAGACATTAGGGATTAGTGCGGCTAGGGCAGCGAGTAGGATGGTTCAGCTTGCTACGAACGCCAGATCAGAGTACGTTCAGCTTGAAGCGAGCAAGGATATTCTGGATCGTACAGGTTTCAAGCCACCAGATAGGACGCAGTCGGTGGTTGATGGTGAGATACAGGTAAAGATTGATCTGGGTTAGTATGCCCTATGTGTGGTTTGCGGTATAACACATCGACATTAGTGAGTGTTTTTCACACGAACGGGGGGAGGTGTGTGGTGTATAGTCGTATGACAGGGGGGGTTAAAAACGGGTGGTTGGCATAGGGGAAATCCCCTTTGCACGGTAAATGGTTAAAAAAGGCTCATGTGTGTGTTCCGCAAAAAAATTTTTCTCACTAGGGTTCGTTCATTAATCAAGGGGATAGTTCATGCCGTATGGTAAAGGTACTTATGGAAGTAAGCGTGGTAGGCCACCAAAGAAGAGTAAGGACAACAAGAACAAGCCGAAGAAGAAAAAGAAATGAGTTGTCCACATAAATCCGCTCTATGGTATTTTCGTCCATGCCCCGACAACACGGAAGAAGCGGAACTATGTGTTTCCATCGATAATCAACTGACGGTCCTTACTGCGAGCAAATCTGCATTGCTTACGCAGATGAAGACAATGATGGAACTTCTTCCGGATGACGGGTTCTGTGAATGCCCGTAAGTAATTACAGTTCCATTATTGGAGGCACTTATTCCGTAACGATGGACACGTCAATGAATCCGCGTGTTACATTCGAGTTTGACGGGTTCCGCGATCCGGAAGAGGCCATGACATTTATCCACATACTTGAAGCACATATAGACTCCATGTTTTCTCAGGGGACAGTCCATTGAGTATTATACCAGAACTCAAATACGAAGATCATAAACGCCTACGTCTTATTGTACGCAATGTACATATGAAGAACTATCCGGAACATCTTATGACAGACGTAGAGGCAGACCGGATTATAGAAAGCATTGCACCAGAGGTAATGCACCAGTGGCTTAAACAGAAGATAGACGCACGGGAGTTAGGATAATGGATAAAGAGACATTTGACAGGTATTTAAGTGAACAGTGGAAGTGGCTGAATAAAGAGAAGAAAGAATATCGTGATAAAAAGAGAAGGCAAACGGATAGAAAATATAGTCTGGAAAAGAAGACAGTAAATAAAATTAGAAAGCTTGCAATAACAACTAACCTTTTGCGATCAAAAAAAGCACGTGAGGCTAGTAACTTCTATAAACCGGATTCTGATCGTACCACTCGTTTAAAGCTGTCTGGTGGCAGGGTTTTGAACCTTTACCAAGACAAAATTCTTAACCCTAAAGGACTAACGTACTTAGAACGTCATGCGATAGTTGGAGCGAATAAATTCAAAGCTAGGTCTGCTTTGGGTGCAGCTCTTCTGTCAACATACGGAAGTCTTAAAAAAACCGATAAAGGTGTTCGCCCACGATCAGACATCACTTGGCGGCAAAGCGTGAGGGATACAAGAAAAAGGATGGAGATTATAAAAAGAACCCTAGATCATTATGGTAATTAAAAAGGCTATATCCCTTTTGGGTCTGGGTAAAAAAACCACTGTGTACAGGGGGCAGACTGCGGATAAGAATAAGAATTTAAGGGGTGGTGATTGGGCAAGGAAGCATCAAAAAAATCCGGAACTCAATAAATATTCTAATAGATTCTGGACCCAGAGGAAGGAGCTTGCCCAGAAATATGCCAAGGATGCTTCGAACATAGCTGGAAAAGACTATCCGCAAAACTGGAAAGATCCTGTAAATCCACCCGTTGTGTTGAAGGCAACTGTTCCGAAAACAGAGGCTTTACGAGGATATAAGGGTATTATCGAATACCAAAAAGACAGTAGGTCAGTTCCAAATTATGCCACAGATTCCTACGATGGCCGACACAACCCTAAGGATATCAACCGTTACAAGATAGGAATGGCAAAGGAAAACATAAGAAAAAATAATCTTTATCAAACGATTCTAGATCCTAAAAAAAAGCGGTTAGCTGTCAGGGCAACCTTTGAAGTGAACCCTACCTTCAAGGGTGCTAGGGTCAGGTTACTTAAAAGTGTTGGCAGTACTGCTCTGAAAGTAGGATCAAGGCTTTTCGCTCCTGTTGCGCTGATTGATTTCTTTGCAAATCCGATACCAGCATATGATCCCCGACATGGATATAAGGGCAAGGAGATAGATCCCCGCAAACGGATGAAGCAGACAATTAAAAGTATTAACCGATGACAGGAAAAATTGACCGATCTATCCTACAAACCTGACGGAGAAGTTATCAAACGGTTTATGAAGTCGAATGACTTCTTTCGCGGTATACGTGGTCCTGTTGGTAGCGGTAAATCTGTTGCGTGTTGCATAGAAATATTTCGCCGCGCACTCGCACAGGAGCGCGGTCCTGATGGCATACGCCGTACCAGAATGGCAATCATCAGGAATACGAATCCACAATTAAAAACAACCACCATAAAGACTTGGCTTGATTGGTTTCCGGAAGAGGTGTGGGGCAGGTTCCGCAGGGAGGTTCCCTATACCCACCACATGAAAAGAGGCGATGTAGATTGTGAGGTTATATTCCTCGCGCTCGATAGGCCGGAAGATATACGGAGATTGCTTTCCCTCGAATTGACAATGGTATGGGTGAATGAAGCCAGAGAACTCAGCAAGGGCATAATAGATGCCTGTACAATGCGCGTGGGAAGATACCCCTCCGTAAAGGATGGCGGCCCTACTTGGTATGGAATTATCTGCGATACCAATGCACCGGAAGAAGATCACTGGTGGCCTATCATGTCAGGTGATGTTCCGTTGCCTGACCACATAGGCAGGGAAGAAGCCCTTATGTTACAGCGTCCCGACAACTGGTCTTTCTATGTCCAGCCTTCCGGTATGACGGAAAACAAAGCAGAGGATAAAACTGTTTCCGGATATGAGAAGAACGAAAGTGCGGAAAATGTAAACAATCTCACCAATGATTATTACCGCAATATAATTCGTGGTAAGACAAAATCATGGATAGATGTATATGTTATGAACCGCCTTGGTACGATTGAAGAAGGCAGACCAGTATATAACGAATACAATGAATCAATACATCTTGCCAAGGAACCTATCAATATACCGGACAATGCACAGATTGTTGTTGGGCTTGATTTCGGTTTAACTCCCGCTGCTGCATTCTGCATGAGGCTACCAAGGGGACGATGGGCAATTGTCCATGAGCTTGTGTGTCAGGACATGGCTGCAAAATCTTTTGCGGAGATGATACGCAAGGATGTTTCCATGATGTTTGCCAACTGCGATCTTACGTTCTACGGAGATCCGGCTGGTGATATGAGAGCGCAAACCGATGAGCGTACACCATTCCAGATATTGAGGGGTGCTGGCATACAGGCATTTCCGGCTCCTTCCAATGATGTCTCTCTCCGGCTTGAGTCTGTTAATGCCTGTCTCTCCAGAATGGTGGAGGGTTTACCTGCGCTTATGGTTGATCCATCGTGTATTACCATCAAGAAAGGATTCTCTGGTGGCTATCATTACCGTAGATTGAATGTATCCGGCGCAGAAAGATTTGAAGAAAAACCTTCCAAAAACCGATTTAGTCATGTACATGATGCTTTACAGTATGCGCTTATTGGTGCAGGGGAAGGAAGAAAACTAATTAATGGCAATCGTAGACTAAGACCTGTCGTTGCCAAGCGTGACTTTAATCCGTTCAATCACAATAAAAAGCCAAGGAAAAAATCACCGTGGCAGATAGCGAGGTTTGGGTAACAGCATTCTTTGATCCTATCAGGAGCAGAAAGAAATGGTATACACCTCTATTGAAAAAAGGTTTTAAACATTGTATTGCATGGAGAGATAACGGAGATAATGTAATTATTGTTGATCCAAATAGGTCTAATCTGGGTGTTTTCACTGTTACTCATAAGGTATTTGTACGATATAGAACGTACTTTTCCCGTCAGAAAGCGGTTTGTGTGGCCTTCAAAACTGCGGAAAATGATGTCAAAGTGCCTCTCATATATACGTGCGCTTCTGTTTTAGGACGTTTATATGGACTTAATGGCTTTATTGTGCGACCTTATGGGCTTTACCGTGCGTTGCTTGCATCTGGTGGAGTGTCATTTTCTATAGAGAATAAGGAGTAATCTTATGGATCAGGTGGTCAGAAACGTGATAATCCCTATAGCTAGCAAGTTCGTTGGAGAAAAGCTGTTGGGGGGTCGCAAAGGTGGAGGGGAAACACGAACAGTATATGTAGATCAACAAAAAAAAGTTAAAAAAGCACTAGCTGCTTCTGGTTCTGACGGAAGAGGATATGCGAGTATGCTCAATAGAAACTTTATCCGTAGAGATGATGATGGCGGGTCTGGTGGAAGGTTTATATCTTAATGGTAGTAGATCCAAACATTGCCATGATAGAAGATACCTCTGTTCCTAGTGGTGGCAGTGGTGATATGTATAAGCGGCTGATGAAGCGATATGAAATGTGTCGTAGTCGCAGGGAACAGTGGGTGCAGGTATGGGAAGAATGTTATGAATATACCCTACCTCTCCGTGAAAGTTTTTTTGAAGAGTCGGCAGGTCAGCGAAGGAATGACAGGATATATGACGAGACAGCGGTTGTTGGTGTACAGGAATTTGCATCAAGATTACAGGCTGGCCTTGTTCCGAACTATGCGCGTTGGGCAGACCTTAAAGCAGGTAGCGAAATCCCCATAGAAGAACGGGATGATATCAATACAGCCCTTGATGAAATTACTGAATATGTTTTTGAGGTATTACAGAATTCTAATTTTTCACAGGAAACACATGAGTCCTTTCTGGATCTTGCAGTAGGTACGGCATGTATGATGGTGGAAGAAGGGGATGCGCTCAATCCTGTACGTTTTCGCGCAGTACCTTTACCCCACATTGTTCTGGAGGAAAGTCCTGATGATAATGTGGCTTCTGTTTACAGGAAAAGGAAAGTACGTTTATCAGAAATTCCGCTTGTATGGCCTCGTGCAGAGATAACCCCAGATCTTGCAAAGAAGATGGCAGACAGTCCTGACAGGTATACGGATATTATCGAGTGTACTGCGAGAGATTATTCAAAGCTACCCGATGAGGTTTCCAATTATTTTGTAATGCTTCCTTCTGAAAAAAGAATTATTTATGCAGAGTCCTATGAAGGAAAGGGTTCTAATCCTTGGATCGTATTCCGCTGGTCTAAATCGGCTGGAGAAGTTTATGGAAGAGGGCCGATTTTAAACGCCATCAGTGCAATTAAAACCTGCAATCTTACCGTTGAGTTAATCCTTGAAAACGCACAGATGTCCATCTCAGGGATGTATCAGGTTGACGATGATGGTACGATTAATACCGATAATATAAATCTTGTTCCGGGAACAATAATTCCAAGAAGCCCCGGATCTACAGGTCTTTCACCAATTCCCCCTGCGGGAAGTTTTGATGTTGCCGGAATTGTTCTTGATGATATGAGAACAAATATCAAGAGAGCATTGTATAATGAAATGCTTGGTAATCCGAATCGTACACCGATGAGCGCAACGGAAGTTGCGGAGCGAATGGCTGATCTCTCAAGACAGATCGGAAGTGCTTTCGGAAGATTACAGGCAGAATTTGTTCAACCAGTTCTTGCAAGAATAATCTGGATTTTAAAGAAACAAGGTCGTATAAATATGCCTGTTTTAAACGGGCGTGAGGCAAAGGTTGTATCTGTATCCCCATTGTCACGCGCACAATTACAACAGGATGTTGTTACAGTTGATAGATTTCTGGAAGTTCTTATGGGTAGATTTGGTCCCCAGATGTTGAATGTCTTCATCAAGGGAGAAGATACTGCCCAGTATATTGCTTCAAAGATGGGTGTTCCGCAGACTCTTATCAGGGATGAAACGGAACGTGCGGAATTGATGCAAGCACTACAACAGCTTGAACAACAGGCACAGGTACAAGAAGCACCACAACAGATATGACAACTACAAAAGCCGGACCTGACGGATATCTCCGCTCGACTACAGACGATGCAAAACTGAATAAATTATTTGCGAGTGTGTTTCGTGGTCCTGACGGCGAGGCTTTGATACAGCATTTACGTGCAATTACAATCGAGGCCGTTGCTGGCCCTGAGATAACAAATGACCAGTTAAGACATCTTGAAGGTATGCGTTATCTTGTGGCTATAATGCAGCGGCGAATAAATTCGGGACGGGAAAATGAATGATGAAACGAATGCGGCAAGTGTTGAAGCTCCGCAAACTGAAAGCCTTTCTACTGAAAGCGCGGAGCGACCAGAATATATTCCAGAAAAGTTCTGGGATGCTGATGAAAATTCCACAAATGTTGAGGCGTTGGCTAGGGGCTATTCGGAACTGGAGCGTTTCGTTGGCAAGAAACGCGATGAAGTACGTGAAGAGGTTATTAACCAGTATCAAAGTGAGCTTAATGAAAATCGTCCGGAGAGTCCGGATAAGTATGTTGCATCATTTACGGATGATTCTCCTTTTAAGGAAATAGAAGATCAGCTTGATTATGAAAATGATCCTCTTATTAGAATGTGGTCGGAGACTGCACATAAGGCTGGATTAAGTAATGAAGACTTTACTCTTGGAGTAGAAGCTTATCTGCAATCATTGTCTGCTGGTCCGGATATAGAAGCGGAAATTTCTTCCCTTGGCGAAAATGGTAAGGCGAGGGTAGAAGCTGTAGATATGTGGGCGCAAAGAAATCTTGATGAAAACCAGTATCAGTCCTTGGCTCAGATGACCCAGACGGCAGGGGCGATAGAAGCTCTTGAGGCTTTGATGAACTCTACGAAATCCGCGCAGACAAATGCTTTTAATCCGGAAGCTGTTTCTTCCAAGCCAGACAGGGAAGAAATAGAATCCATGATGAATGATCCCAAATACTGGGACCCTGCCAGAAGAGACAAGTCTTATGTACGGCAGGTAGAGAACATGGTACGCCGCGCTAGTGCGTAGGCTCATGTGTGCGTTTATTATTTTATAAGCGCATGATTGTTTTGTAGTGGCCCTGATGCGAAAGGGGGAAGCCCGAAAGGACAACTTCTAAGACCTGCGCCTCTGGATAACCATTTGTGTTCACTTTAAAAAAAGGAGTGCCAAATGGCTCTTGATATCGATACTGCTTTTATCACGCAGTTCGAGTCTGAAGTTCATGTTGCATACCAAAGAATGGGTTCCAAGTTACGGAATACTGTTCGGAACGTAAACAACGTGAATGGCTCAACTGTGCGATTCCAAAAGGTGGCCGCAGGTACAGCATCTACAAAGGCGCGACATTCCTCTGTAGCAGCAATGGACCTCGACCATTCAACAGTCGATGCTACTCTGTCTGATTACTACGCAGCAGATTACGTTGACCAATTAGATGAGCTTAAAATCAATATTGACGAAAGACAGGTTGTCGCAATGAATGCTGCGGCTGCTCTCGGACGGAAAACTGATGAGCTTATCACCACCGCAATGGATTCGACAACGAATACTATTGCCCATGGTTCTAATCCTCTGAACAGTACAAAAGTTTATCAAGCTTTTGAAGGTCTTGGAGAGAATGATATACCAGATGACGGACAACGCTTTGCTGCAGTTAGCCCACAAGCTTGGACTGACTTGCTTGCGGTAGCTGCGTTCACACAAGCTGAGTATATCGGTTATGATGATCTCCCTCATAAGGGCGGCATGACTGCAAAAAGCTGGTTAGGATTTGTATGGTTTGTTCATTCCGGACTTCCACTTGATTCCACAACGCGTAAATGCTTTATGTACCATCGTAGTGCTATTGGTTTTGGTTCTGGTAAGGATGTTAATACCGAAATCAACTACATACCTGAGAAGGTATCGCACTTAATTACAGCCAGCCTGTCTCAAGGTGCTTGCTTGATTGATGCGAATGGTATTTATGAAGTTCAAGTAACGGAGTCTTAATCATGGCATATGCAGCAGCAGACTTACATAAAATTGGTGGAGGCGTTAAATCGCTTTTCATGTACGAGTCCACGGATGCGATTGGCACGATTGTTGGATCGGGATATTTTAATGATGCTACTAATATTCTGAATCAAGACGATTGCATTATTGCAGTTGGGACTACGGGAGGTACGCGTACAGTTGACCTTGTTGTAGTTACTTCCGCAAGTCGTGCGGCGACTGTTACAACCACTAACGGAACCTGATGGATACAGGGGTGGGTAGCTAGTTATTGCCCACCCCTCCATCTTTTTATGGCAGCACTTACATCATCAACCACCAATATTGACATATGCGCTCGTGCGCTCGTAATGATTGGTGCTTCACCGATAACGTCTTTCGAGGATGGAACGACGGAATCACTTGTTGCGTCTAACACTTATGAAGATACAATCCGTTCAGATCTTACGCTTACAAGATGGCGTTTTGCCACTGGTCAGGCACAGCTTTCAAGATTGACAGATGCGCCAGAAGGTAGGTTTGATGCAGCCTATCAACTGCCAAGCAATACACTTGCATTACATACTGTAACTATTAACGATAATATTCTTGGTTATGATCGTTATGAAAATATGATTTACTGTAATGCGACATCAAGTGATGTGCTTATTGCAGATTATACTTATCGTGTTGATGAGGAAAGGTGGCCTCCGTATTTTACGGTTCTTGCCCAATATCATATGGCTTCTATTTTTGCGGCGGCTGTAGCCAGATCCGCAAAGCTACAGGAATTATTTCTTACTCAATATGCGACTCAGCTTCGTACTGCAAAGTCGATAGATGGTCAAGGTCAAACCACAAGAAGAGTTATTACAAACAGGTTTCGTAATTTCCGTCATTCAAGTTCTTCGTTAGGTTAGATATGCCACAGGCTAAAGTATTCCAGACTACCTTTTCAGCAGGTGAGCTTGACCCGAATATGATTTCACGTACCGATAGTGGTACATATTATGAGGGGGCAGGTACATTACGTAACTGGTTAATGCTTCAAACTGGTGGTTTGATGAGAAGACCCGGATCGACCTATCTTGCAGATGTTACTGAAGACGCAAGGCTTCTTCCGTTTTCCTATTCTACGGGAGACAATTATATCTTTGTATTCAGTAATACGAAACTTCGTATATACAATACTTCCGGTTCTCTTTTACAGACCATTACCAGTTGCCCTTGGGTTACATCAAATATTTCCGAATTAAATCATGCACAATATGGCGATACGATGTTTGTTGTTCATCGTAATATGGCAATACAGAAGATAACAAGGACAGGTACATCTACATTTACACGCACTGATTTTGCATTTGATGGTGACAACCCTCCATATAAACAGCCTTATTATAAATATGCGGCAAGTTCCGTTACATTGAATCCGTCTGGTACAAGCGGAACAATTACGCTCACCACTTCGGCAGATCACTGGACAACCGATCATGCAAGCAATGATATTATTGTAAGGTATGGCGGTAAGGAGTGTTTACTTACCACACGGGTTTCTGCAACCGTTATGAATGCTACTGTACGTGAAACGCTTGGTGCTTCTACCGCTTCTAAAGATTGGGATGAACAGGCTTTTAGTGAAGCACAGGGTTTTCCAAGTGCCGTAACATTCCATGAAAACAGATTGTGGTTTGGGGGAAACACAGGAAGACCTGCTGGCCTTTACGCTTCTCAGTCAGGATCGTTTTATAATTTCGATGTTGATGATGCTTCCGATTCCGATGCTATTAATGTTACGGTTGCTGGTACGGCATTACATGAGATAAGACATCTTCGCTCCCAGAGGCATCTTCAGATTTTTACTGATTCCGCTGAATTTTATGTAAGGGATTCAACCACAACACCTATTACTCCAAGTAATATTTCTATTCGTCAACAAACAAGCTTTGGTTCATCCCGTGTTCCACCTGCAAGTTATGATGGTGCTACACTGTTTGCACAGCGTGGTGCAAATACTGTAAGGGAGTTTTTATATTCTGATATTGTTTCAAATTACGAGGCAAATAGTGTTTCTCTTCTTGCCCATCATCTTATCGGAACTCCAAAGGAATTTTTTACCTCCCTTGGAAATGAAAGCAGACCGGAGAATTTTCTTTTCTCTCTTAATGCTGCTGGTGATATTGCTGTTTATCATTCTTTAAGAACAGAGAAAAAACAGGGTTGGACATTATGGACAACAGACGGTGAATACCGTTCTATCTGTACTCTTTTTGATGAAACCTTCGTGCTTGCAAAGAGGACAGTAAATTCTGCAACAAAGTATTATCTTGAAAAGATTGCTGATACGGATTCCGTTACTCTGGATTGTGCAAAGACTGTTACCGAAAGCTCTGCGGCAACTGCTTACAGCGGGTACTCCCATCTTGCTTCCCAATCTGTTAATGTTGTTGCTGGTAACTATTCCCTTGGGGCGCATACAGTCAGTGCTGGTGGTGTAATAACAATAACAGAATCCGGTATCTCAAGTATTACTGCGGGATTTAACTTCACTCCGCAGGTTATTACACTTCCTGTTGATGCGGCGGGAAGCAGAGGCCAGATAACAGGAGAGCCTAAACGTATTAACAGGGTTCTTGTACAGATGCGTGAGGCACTTTCTGTTTCCGTTGATGGTACTTCACTAAGGATACGTCAGGTTACAGATGATTTTTCCATTCAGCCCTCTTCAATTACCGGAACAAAAGAGTTCTATCTTCTTGGATGGGATGAGAATCCAACAGTCACAATAACGCAATCAGATCCCCTACCACTCAAGTTGCTTGGTTTGGGAATGGAGGTTCTTTTCTAATGGCAAGTTTTTTAGGTGATATTTTTAAATGGATACAGAAAAATCCCGATATTACTGCTTCAATATTTGAAGGTGCAAAAGCTGGATTGGATGTATATACCGCTGGAAGAAAAAGAAGTTTTGAACAAGAGCAGATAGAAGCAAATGAAGCTGCTGCAAGAAAATCTCAAATAGATACTCGACGAGAGTTGGAACGACAGGCAGAGGCAAAAAGAAGTAAAAACCTTGCCGTACTTGGTTCGATGGGAATTAGTGCGAGTGATGCTGCAAAATGGGGTACAAGTGCCTACGGATTAAATGTGGCGAACAATCTCGCTCTGGCAAGAGATATTAAATCTTCCGAAGATAAAACTGCCGCTTTATTGCGTGGCCTTCAATATGATAAAAGAGCCTCAGATATTGCGTATCGTTCTGCTATAGGAAAAAGTATTTTTAGTTTTGGCGGTAGTATTTTTGATATTTTCAAAGATAAAAAGAAAGATGAGAAACCAAAAACGGATGGTGAAAAACGGATATCATCATGGAGTTATTGATAACAAATGGCATTAGATGTATATAAAAGAAAAACTCCTGTAGGGTATGGTAGTCCCCAGATAGGAGTAACCCGTTATCCTTCAACTGGTGGGGAGATTGTTAATCCGTTTTTACGAACCCTTGAAAGGGAAAGGCGCACCAAAGAAATTGAGGATGATAGAAGAGAAAGAGTTCGTTTAAAAACCAGAATTGGTAATTTACAAAAACCACTACCAAGTGTTAAGACGGTAAATGTTGGAGGGGTGAAAGCAACATACCAAAAAGTAATACCAAGTCTTAAACCAGAAGATAAAAATCTTAGTTTGGAAGAGTTGGAGATTCGTCGCCAACAAAACGAAAATATCATACAATCAAATAAAGATAACGCTGACACTAATCTTAATTCTGTTTTACAAGCATCTAGGTTTAACAGAGAAGCGTATAATGTTAATTTCGGTCGAATGCTTGGTGTTGTTTATGGTGACAAAGATGTAGGAAAGATTAGTTTTAGAGAAGAAAAAGATGTACTTACTTATCTAACGAAATTAGAAGAGGCAGGTCATAAACACACCGCACTATATCTAAGCAAATATATTATCGGTAATGACAACATAACTGCCCATAACAACAGGCAGCAACGTAACGCTGAAAGAAAAACCCTTGACGAAAAAATATTTGATACCTTTATGGAGGGTAAGACACCTTCCAAGGAAATGGAACAATCAGCAAAAAATCTAGGGATATCAGTTCCGGTAATAAAAGAACGAGCTAACGACGAACTTGAAAACATGTCGTTTATGAACGCTTTTTGGGGTGCTGTTGACAGGAATAAGAATTTCTTCTCACCGGATAAGAATAAAAAAAGAGGTCCGTGGGAAATGATGAAAAATATGGGAATTATTTGGATAGACGAATCCGGAAATAAATTTATTGCTAATCCAGAAGAGGGAAAACTAGGTAGACCAATAAGTGCAGATGATGAAAAAAGATTAGGCATATTGTTTGGTAGTCTTGTAGGACAAGCGAAAGCGGTTCTTGGAAAAGAAGCTACTGAAGAATCGAACAGATTGACGATGGAACTTGTGACTATCTCCAGCGGTCTTAATTCGAAATTTCAGAAAGCGATAGAAGACGGAAGATTAGATCCCGAAGAAATAAAATATATGAACGGTCTTATTAAACCCCTTCAAGATAAACTAAAAAAATATTTTGAGGAAGGATATTCGACGAATCCTCACCTTGCTAAGGCTCACTTTAAAGCGTTAACCGATGTAAAAAAGCTTACTTCTGAATTAGGAAAACTCACGGGAGATTTTTTTGAAAAGAATTTCAACGAACTCTATGGAAAATTGAATATTACTCTAATAAAATTAAAAGCATTGAAAAAAACAGGGGAAAATCCTCAACAGCTTGCTAATGAAGTCGGAAAAAATGTCCGTTTAATTCTGGACATGGCAACAGAGAAGAAATTTTTTACTAAAGTTGGCGATCTAAAAAACAATCCAGAAACAATGTCAAAGCTTAGAACTCTTGCTAGTTCTTTTATTGAACTTGTAGACAAAAACAACGGTAGGACAAATCAGCTTATTGATGCACTGACAAATAATCGAAACCCATTTTTACCAACGTCAAAAAAACCAGCTGACCAGAATGCCGCAGAAATAGTAGTAAAAACGCTTGATGAGATGGAGACTGATGATCCTTCCGTTGCAGAAGTACCCGTTGATATAGAGGACACCCTTCAATGGACATCACAAAATCCTGATAAAATGGCAGATTATGTTTTAAAAATGAATGTTTTGCCAGCACGATTATTTCAAGCTTTAAAACGAATAACAGAAATAAATTCTGGCGAAATTAATCCATTAGAATTTTACCGATTATTTCAATTCTATAACAATATTTCATCAAAGCGTAGAGAGTCTTGGTTAGAAAATATTGGCATAGACAAAAATATGCGTGAGCGTTTCAATGATTTTGAATACGGATTAAATAATGTTGATATAGATCCTAAATCAGAAAATCGTCAATTTGATAGGGTTATCCAAGCTTTAAATTATATGTATAAAAGTGATGTTCTTGTTCCACCGAAACAAAAAAAACCCAGAGGTGAGTTGCTTGATGATGCAAAAAAGATAGCTGGGGATTTAACAGAAATTGTTAATCACTCTGGTCTTTCAAGAGGTCAATACGACTCCGAAGCTGAACAACAAACTGACGTTGTAAGTACAGCGGCTGGTTTTAAACCCTCTTATAAACCGGACGCTATTAGTGGAAAATTTGACAATATAAATGAAATTCCCGGCCATTTACGAGGAATGATAATAAATCAACTAGCGAAACTACTTGAACAAGGCGTATCACGGGATCAGGTAAAAGGAGCATTGCAGCAATGGGTTAATGGAAGGTTTGCTATTTCCAATCTTGGAAGAGCCTTCGGCAATATTAACAAATTAAGTATAGCCTATTATGCTCCGGAAATAGTTTTTGACAGTAAGGGTACAGGACCAAAAGATTACCATGTCTGGGACAGCTATTTAAAAGAAAAATATATCCCTGATATTTTAAAAGCCAATAACGTACCGGAAGAAAAGATAAAAGAAATCAGAGATGGTCTTGGAAAACAATACTGGATTTCTTACCATCCTACCAAAAAGAAGTGGTTTCTGTTCAAGAATGACTTGGAGAATCTGGAGAAGGGGGATGCTGTACAGACTAATATATCGGAGTCGCTTGTTCGTCGTCCTGATTTAAATCGAGAAGTAATTCATTTCGATTTGGATAATGCTGTAGCATCTTCGGATTTTAAAGATTTTAGGAATGATACTGGCGTAGATACAGATAAAAGAAAAATGTTATTAAAAAATATAGAAAAAGAAAGAAAGAAATCGGGAAAAGAAAGGGCGGAAGAAACTGATTCTACCTTGAAAGTAGCACAACGGGGATTAATAAATCTAATAGAACATAGTGGGGGAGAATCTACAAAGGGTATTCGTAGACACGAAGAATACATTAATCTACGTAGACGAAAACTAGGTTTGCCGCCAAGGGATTTTGTGGGAGAGTTTTGGGATGCTCAAATAGAGCCGGATCTATAGATGAGCGATATTACCTCTCCTAATTCCAGACAATATCCAAGTCCTTTTACGCCTGTTGGATTCAAATCTCTTCAGAGTGTTGGTTTTTATAAACCTTCTTCTTTTCTGGAAAATTTTAAAAATGAGTGGACGCTTTCTCCTCAGATGGATTTATGGAGAAGTCTTGTTACTAGACCAGATTTCGAAATAAATGATGATTGGGTTATTAATCGTCGCGCTCTTGATGAGGAAAATATAAGGGGATACGAACCACACTATAAAGACCTGATGAATACGGTGTCTCCGGAAGAATTTGAGTATGTTAAAAGTGTTATTGACGGAAAGAGAGTAGCAAGAGAAGAGTTGGAGGGTACTGGATCTTGGGCCGCCGCTTTATCGGTTGGTATTCTCCATCCTGTTAATCTTGTTCCAATTCCGTGGATACGTGGGGCAGGTTTTATCCGTGGGTTTTTCCGTGGTGGTGGTGCTGTTGGTGGTCTTGTTACCGGAGAAGAGCTTATCAGGCAACAGGTTGGTATTGATGTTCCTTTAGAAGAATCTCTTATGGCAATCGGAAGTTCATTTTTAATTGGCGGTGCTTTTTCTGGTATTGTTGGATCTTTAACAAAGAAAGCTGCTGTTGATAAATTGGGTGATGATCTTGATCTTGCTCATGCGAATTATGATCGCCGTTCCTTATCGCCGGAAATGAAGGAAACACTTCCTGATAATAATTTACCTTCCCCAACAATATTTGATTCCAATACAAACAAAGTCCGTATTAATCTTGGTTTAATAGATCAAGAGAAAAATGCAAGAGCATGGGTTGATGATCCTAAATATAGTATGGGGGAAAAAAAATTTGATGCTGATGAATTTGTACTTAACGATGATTGGATGACTTTTCATTTTCATCGGCAAAACGCACTTATAAATAATTTAAAACGTGAAGGTGAAGACGGTCAAAGATATATAGAACGTATAAACAGACTTGCTTACGAAGGTTATAATAGGCAAAAGTTTTCCGGATCTATGGATATGCCTATGGTATCTAAGGATCAAACAATACCTGATAACATATTTACTGTATCAAAATTTTCCGATGTTATTCGAATGAATCCTGTATTAAGGCTTCTAAGAAAGGCAAGGCAATCTTTTAAGGGAGATTCTTTTATAGCTCAATTTGGTCACATCATTGCTGACACTGGTTTAATGCACGATGGGGCTGGGCGGGGTTTTGCAAAACCTCAATCAGTAGCAAATCTTTCTGCTAGAAATTGGGGCTGGAGGGCTGGTGAAGTAATAAGAACAATTGATAATGAATATCAGGCTTCTCTTGGTTTTGGTAGAAAGGATTCTGATTTTACGGGTGTTCGTGTATCCGCAAAGATGCCTACAGACAGAGCGAGTAAGGATGAATTTTTCCGGCGCGTTTTAGTTTCTTATATTACACAGGGGGTTGATGAAAAAGGTTTACCTATAAAAATTGATGATGAGTTTATCGATAATTCAGTAAGGGCTTTAAATGAACAGTTCGGATCATTTAAAGAAGCTGGTGAAAGATTTGGTATATGGGGAACAAATAAAAAGGAATTTAAAGACTTTGGTGAAAAGCTTGACATAAGAATAGAGGCAATGGAGAAGTGGCTTGACTCGTTAAAGATGACTTACTTCGAAATGATGGATGAAAAATTAAGAAAAATGCTTGAACTCGAATTAAAATCAAGGTCTGGTTATTCTCAGGGGATGACGAAAAACCAACATGATCTTTATTTAAGGCTTGCTGATGAGATAGAAGAGATGCAGCGTGGTGCTGCATTCAAAATGATGGATGAACATCTTAGCAAGATGATAAAAGATATTATTGATTTGAAAAAAACAAGGATTTTTGTAAAACAGAATGAAGAAGGTATATGGAATCAGGGCAGATCTATTCCAGATGATGTTAATTATTTTCCACGTTTTTGGGATCTCGAAAATATAACAAAATATCGTAGTATTTTTATTAATCGCATAACAAATTATTACATAAATGAACCAACTGCTCGCGTATGGCAAGAAAGAAAGGGTTTTGTTCCTGTTGGCGAAGCAAGGATTGACACTTCTGGTAAGGTGTTAAGATACGAAACCGATATGAAAACTGCGGAGAAAAGGGCAGAGGAGTTATTTGATCGCCTTGTTGATGAAGTTGGTTATGGAAATGCAGATGGTGGTATAAATCCAGTTGGTCTTGGTAAGGGGTTGCGTCATTTTAATCAACGCCAGATTGATATTCCAAATAGCATGCTTCTTGATATAGATACCCCTGACGGTGTTATTGATTTCATTTTGTTGGATCAAAGTATTATACGCAGGTATATGGACAAAACAGGGCCGCAAATAGAAATGGCCCGAATGATGGGTGACAGGCTTGGTGAAGGTAAGATTCTTGATGTTAAGCAACATATTAATGAAAGATTCATCCTCCCTTTAACAAATGAAATAAAGAAAATATTAGATGCTGGTCCTCCAAGTAAATCAGGTAATGATAAAATAAATTCCCTTCAGAAAAAAATAGATCAACTTGAGGTAGATAAAAGAGAAGTTGTTGAAGACATTCTTGATATAAGGGATGGCGTTCTTTTGCAATTTGCGAATATAGATCCTACAAGATACAGTTCAAGGGCTGTTAATCTTTTAAAGAATTTTACAAGTCTTGCCTACATGGGTAGTGTTATTTATTCGGCAATGCCTGATCTTGCTCGTCCATTAATGGTAAACGGACTGACTAATTATTTTTCCCATATTCCTCAATTTGCATTAAACCCCGCCCTTGTTAGCAAAATTTCAAAAGAAACCAGAGAGGAGATTGGTGAAGCGTTAGAGTATTCTGCAATGACTACAGCAAAGCAGTATATGGAAATAGGTGACGGTACATTTGCAAGTAAGACTACCGGAATAGAAAGGTTTGGTCACGCATCCCAAGCTCCTTATTATGTTGCGAATCTTCTTGGGCCTTGGACTCATATGCACAAAGTTTTTACGAGTTTTCTTTCCGGCAGTTTAACAGTTAGATATTCAAAACAACTTGCGGATAATACCTTAACTAAAAAAGGCCGCATTCATCTTGATATGGTTGGAATTTCGGATGCTGATGCTATTCGTATTGCCAATGAAATGCCTGTTGAATTAAGTCCAACTGGAAATTCCTATCTTTTGAATCTTGGCGCATGGCAAGATAAAGATCTTGCTGCAAGGGTAGGTGCTGGAATAAATAGGGAAATTCAGAGAACAATGGTTGTTCCTGTAACCGCTGGTAAACCGAATATAATGAGTGGTGTTTTCCCTAGACAAATTGGCTCCATAAGAATTGATAAGCAAATGAAAGCTTTTGCAGAAAGTGATATGGGCCAAAGACTTGGGTTTAGTGTTATAGGAGATAGAGTCAGTAATCCTTGGGCAGTTCTACCCTTTCAGTTTCTTACTTGGCCTATAGCTGCTACTTCCAGTGTTTTAATGGAGGGTGTGAAGCGTGGTGTAGCTCATAAAGATTTAAGTGCTTGGTCAGGATTTATGGGTATGCTTACTCTAGGATGGTTTTCCGGTTGGATGAAAACTTATGATTGGTTTGATCTTTCGTTTGAAGAACAGGCCATACGTGCCTATGAACTTTCTGGTGTCACAGGTATTTTTAGTGATATTCCTTTAATGGCAGAAGAATTAACGGCAGGTCATTTAAGTTTAAGAAAAGCTTTAGGACATAATACATTATATGAAAGAAATATAGATGATGTTGTTGGTAGGATTGGTGGTGCAGGTCCGGGCATGGTGTTTGAATTAACACGTGCGCTTCTTGATAGTGGTATGAAATTAGATAAGAGAGCTTCTGCAATAAGACGCGCTACTCCTTTTGCAAACCTGTTTTATTTAAAGGATGTAAGCTTTTGGGCGCAACGAGAACTAGTTGATGCAATAGAGGATTGATATGGCAATAGTTATTAATGATACAGTACCAAGGAATCAGTACACAGCATCAGCGGGTCAGACTGCTTTTAATATTGACTTTGAATTTTTTGCTGTTACTGATTTAAAAGTATATAACGGAACAACTCTTCTTAGTTATAACGCTTCCCCTTCAAGTGCTTCACAATACAGTGTTACTGGTGCTGGAACAAATGCCAGTGGTGCTGGTAAAAAGATTGATCTTGGTGGTGGGGCTTCTCTTAACGATGTCATTACAATCATTCGGGATGTTCCGGTTGCTAGGACAAGTGACTTTCCTTCTTCTGGTCAATTTGAAATCGAGACTCTGAATACGGAGTTAGATAAAATTACTGCAATGATTGCAGATAGGGAGGATGAAAGACTTCGTTCCCTGTATGCTCCGGAAACTGATGCAACAAATATAGATATGGCAATTCCTGTAAAAGCAAGTAGGGTTGGCAAGTTACTCGCTTTTAATTCTTCAACAGGAAATCCGGAGGCTCACGATAAACTTTCTACTGTTACTGTTAGCGCAAGTGAGGGAACTCCATCGGATAGTACCGCCTCATTAAGTAGTGATGGCCGGACATTAACCTTAAATCTGGTTTTTAATCCAGCAGGGGCCACGGGGCCACAGGGTCCGGCTGGAGATATGTCAGAGGCAGATACAATCGCATTAGCCGTAGCACTCGGTTAGGAGGAAAAAATGGCAAACACTTTTAAAGTAATAACAAAGGCAGGTGTTACATCGGCAGATGTAATATATACCGTCGCCGGATCTACAACGACAATAATTTTAGGCTTGATGCTTGGCAACACCACGGGTGGTTCATCAAACGCTACGGTGACGTTGGGTACTGACACCGCAAATCGTGCTGGTGCAAACAATGAACCAAATCAGGATGTAGAATTGCTAACCACGACAGCAATAGCTGCTAACACAACTCTGGAACTATTGTCTGGAAATAAGGTTGTAATGGAGGCGACTGATACACTTTCGGTTACGGGAAGTGCCGCATTAGATGTTGTGTTATCGGTAATGGAGATTACATAATGCGACTGATAGGACCACAAGCAATCCAAGGCAAGGTTGGGACTACCGCACTAGCAGATAGTGCTGTGACTCTTGCAAAGTTAAATCCAACTGGCAGTGATGGTCAGGTGCTTACTTCAACAGGCGGGTCAACTGCTCCCGCTTATGAAGTTGTTAGCAGCGGTGTTTCCCGATCTGATGGAAGACATATGATGTTGCAAATTGCCGATCTCCAAGGTCAGGCACTTAATTTTCCAAACGGTTTTGCTGATCCTTTTGATTCTGACACAATTGGTAGCACGAGCACTAACGAAACGTATGACGCAAGCAACGATTATTATCATAATCCCTCGACTCAAACATTAACTCCAGCTGCTTCTGATTGGACGCAACGTGGTAGTGGCGCAACTCTTAGCTCTGGGTCCGTTGCAACCACTTCATCAGGATCAGCTTATAGTGCTAGTAATCTCCTTACAGGTGATTTTGTTTTTCAGTTTCAAATGTCCAGTGTAGTCTCTGACCATATGGTGATTGGAGTTTTCGATGGGGCGGCTGATGAGGTTGCTCATGCGGTTTCTGATGGTGAATATCAACAGGCTGGCATGAACGCGATGGACGACAGTTTTTTCTTTAGTGCTGGAACCCCTTGGATAAAAAAAGGTAGCTCAACAGTTGACACCTCAACGTGGGCTAACACTTCTAATACGTTTCAAATCAGGCGTATCAGCAACACAATTTCGATTTATAATCTGTCCACGACTACACAAGTGTACGCATGGAGTGGATCATACTCTGCGGATATGAGAGCCGCTGTCGGTGGTGGAGGGTCAACCACCGCAAGCAGCATTGTCTTCACATACACAATCACCCCACCTAATATGACCTTGATACCTGCGGCAGCTACCGCAGCAAGCGCACCTTCTACAGGGTATCTTGCGATACAAGCTGATCCTGTTGATAGCATTACATTAAACACAGACCTAAAGGGCGAAATCTCACGCGACAACGGGAGCAATTGGACGCAAGTAACTCTTTCTGCTGGTGCAACCAATGGGGATTTTACCATTTATGGTGGCTCAGTAGATATCAGTGGCCAGCCATCGGGAACTCAAATGAAGTATCGGGTGACTACTTTAAACAATAAAGAAATAAGAATCAGCGGTGTGGTTCTAAGGTGGGCATAGATTGAAATTCCTTGCTCTCATAGTCTTGCTCTTTTTGGTCAGTCCTGTGAGCGCAGCAAATATTATTTGTTTTGATCGTAAGGCCGCTGAACGCGAATTAACATTCGACCAGAATGAGCAGTTGTTTGGTGTTGGTGTAACATGGGATGGCAAGGGTGTTGTTAAATTCTTTTTGAGCGCAAACGGAAAATTTACGATAGGCGTTGTGCCTTCTAATTCGGATATGTTTTGCCCTGTTGTCTGGGGGGTAAGCTTTGAACGAACAAACCAAGCTCGTTATTGATATAAGCAGTTTAGCTGTTGTTGGCGGTACATTGCTTGCGTACTTGCCAGCCATTGCTGCGCTGTTTTCTATAGTATGGTCGTGTTTGCGTATTTATGAATGGTTTAAGAAGAGACGCAATGAATGGCGATAATAGAAACTATTGGTGCTATAACCACAGCTATTGAAGGTGGCAAGGCAGTCGCGGAAGTCTTGGGAAAAGCAGCCGAAGCTCTCAAACAATTAGACGAAGAGAAAGCATCGATGATGCACAAGGAAGCATCTGGTGGTATGTCATCCGATGCAAAAGCAATGGAAAGGTTGCTAAAGAAAAAGGAATTAGAACAGGCAGAAAAAGATTTATATAACGTAATTGTGTCTGTTGCTGGCTTTTCAACTTGGCAAGAGTTACAGAAGATGCGCTCTGAACAGAGGGCTGCGGATAAACGTGCTGCGAGAGAGCTAATGGCAAAGCGGGAAAGAAAACGTGATATGGCTCTATCGATTCTTATTGCTGGTGGTGGCACTCTTTCAATTACCATAATCATTTTATTGATGTTTGTTTTTTAATGGACAAGGTTCTTGTGTGGCTTTTGCTTATTTATCCGGATGTTGGAGATTCAGAACCATTTCGTAAGATACCTTTTATGTCCCTTGACAGATGTAAATATATCTCTAAGCAGATATCATATCCGGCACATGCTGTTTGTGTGCCTACAATAGTGTCAAATAAAACAAGGACTTGGGATGGTTAAAAAGCTAGAGCCTAAATCGGAGTTTGAAGTTTTAGATATTGATGGTGATGGTGTTGTTTCAGATCAGGAGTTAAGGGCAGTAGAAGCACTCGATGCACACGACAAGCAATATCACCAAACCCGTTTATCTTACTGTGCAATGATAGCTATGCTTACACTTACGATGATAGCAGTTCTTCCTGTTCTCAGCATGGAAAAGCTAAAGATCCTTGATGGATTATTTTCAATCTTCTTTATTACTATGGGTGGAATTATTGCTGCTTATTTCGGGGCACAGGCTTTTGTCCAGAGGGGTAAGAAATGATTGGTCTTATTGCGGGTATTTTAAAACCAGTTGTTACTGGTGCTGTTAGTTATATAGCTGGTGAACAGGACATAAAGAAAGCTGAGAAAGAGAATCGTGCGAGACTTTTACGCGATGAGAAATCAAATAACCACGAATGGGAGATGGCTAATCTTTCTGACAAAGACAAGTGGTTGCGTAGAATTTCTTTTGGGATATTTATTTTTCCTCTGATATGGGCTGTGTTTGATCCCGTTGCCGTACAAACTTACTTTGATGTTGCGTTGCAAGCTCTCCCATCTTGGTATGTTCAGATTGTAATTTCAATGGTCGGTGGAATATGGGGATTAAGTGTTTTAAAAAATAGCGTACCTGCAATGATTGGTGGAATTGTAAAGGCTGTAAGAAAATGACATTTGAAGAAGAGCTTATAGATTTGTTACATGAGGAAGAGGGTATTGTGAATGAGGTTTATCTCGATCATCTTGGTAAGAAGACGGGTGGTTGTGGACATTTGCTTTTACCTACAGATGGTCCTCTGTTTGATGCCGAAGTCGGGACTCCTATTGATCCGGAACTTGTTGAAGAATGGTTTCAGAAAGATGTGGACACCTGCATAAAGGATGCACATTGGTTGCATAAAGACTTTGATGATCTCCCAAGACAGGCAAAGGTTGTTATTGCTTCCATGTGTTTTCAAATGGGTGTGTCTTCATGTTCCAACTTTAAAAAATTTCATGCAGCGGTAAGTAACAGGGATTGGGAAACGGCAAGAATTGAAATGCTTGACTCGAAATGGGCAAAGAAAGATACACCCGCAAGAGCTAATCGTATGGCAGATCGTATTTCGGAAATAGACTAATGTCTAAATTAAGTGAGGAAGAATTACGACAGGTTATAGAAGCTGTTGAACGTGCTAGTGGTAACATTGCTGAAGCAGCGGATAATCTTGGAATCAATCGAAGTACTTTTTATGGCAGATACAGTCAGGCGAAGGCAACTCTTAATGCAGATAACTTTAATGTGAATGATAATGAAGTAGAACTTCCTGTTTTTCCTGACGAAGATATACCTGTTGTTGAAATACTTGACTCTATGGAACGCAGGTTTAATCGCAGAGCAAAAGCGAAAGAAGCAAAGAAATGGTTTACAGTAAAGTTAAAAACAACCGAACCTATTGGTTTATGTTTTATTGGAGATCCACACATTGATTCAAATGGATGTAACATCCCATTGTTACGGCGTGACGTAGAGTTAATGAGTAATGATGGAATGTATTGTGTTAATCTTGGTGACACTACGGATGGCGATTGGCCCGGAAGATTGATGCGTCTTCATGCGGAGTCAGACCAGAGTATTACTACCGCCCGTAGACTTGCCGATTGGTTTCTTAATGATACCGGATTACGCTGGCTTGCTATTCTGATAGGGAATCACGATGCTTGGGGTGGTGGTGCGGAAATTCTAAAGTCAATGAATCTTCAGAAGATACCCATGATGGATTGGATGGCTCACTGGAAGATACAGTTTAAAAATGGGAAAGAATGTAAAATAATATGCAGCCATGATTTCAAAGGTAACTCCATATGGAATAGCTTGCATGGAAATCAGAGGGCTGCAACAACAACAGCCAATGCACATATATATGCGTCAGGACACAAGCATAGATGGGCTGTTCATCAGGAAGAGAACGCAGATAGGGAGTTTGTTTACTGGTTAATACGCAGTCGTGGTTATAAATATATTGATAGCTATGCAGAAAGACTTGGCTATTCAAGTCAGCAACATGGTGCTACAGTGTGTGCTGTGATTGATCCTCTCGCCCGATCCGAAGCAAGTTTTGTTACTTGCTTTTCGGATCTGGCTCAAGGTTCTGAGTTTCTAAAATGGAAACGTTCTTCCATCTGTTAGCAATACAGCTTTTATGTAGAATAGATCCTGACCATGTTACAGTCCAGTTTTCTGGTTCTGTTATTTCTTCACCGCAATGAAAGCATTTGGTATCTGGTAATCTGGGGGATCTAGGCAACTGGATATATCTGTTCTTCTTCAATTATATTATCTATTATCATGGATAACTCTACCCACTCCACATCGTAATTAATCCATTTTGATTTCTTTCGATTGTTTTTTTTAATTTTTAAATTAAATGCTTTAACAACTTCTTCTTTTGTTAGCATTGTATACATAGATATAAGGTCTATAAGAATTAATTCTCTTTGTCGTTCAAGCTTTTCTATTGGTTTTTTATAATAAGTTTCCACACATTCTATAACTAGATTTGGCATTGTATTCAGTCTTTGCATACACGCCTCCTGTTAAAGTTATGTCGGCTTGGAAGAAGAGGCGAAGGGAAAGTAACCATATATATGAAATGAGGTGCATGGTTACACGGGAGGAACCTCTAATTCCTACGATGGCCGACTCACCGCCCAACTTATCCTCCCTCTAAAGCGGTATATCGTCTAAGTCAAAAGGAGTAGAATCATTTGTGGTAACATTACTATCTTTCTTTCTATCCAGCAATACATTAACTACGCCTTGAAATCTGGGTATTTCTATATCAACAGCAAGCTTAGTAACTCCATCCTTTTCGTATTCCCTTGTTTTTATTTCACCAGTAACGTGAACAAGGGAACCTTTCATTACTCCTTTCTGGACTTTCTCTGCAAGCTTTGGGTCCCACACTACAATGTTATGCCATTGGGTAATCTCATCGTATTCACCACTCATTGTCTTTCGCCACTTGTTTGTAGCAATACTAAACTTTGCGTAGAGATCCCCTTTACTCGTTGTTTTTATATCGGGATCACGACCAACTCGGCCTATTAGATTAACCTGATTTAGCGATGACATTATTATCTTCCTTTTCTTTTAGGTTGTTTAACTTTAAATCATACTTACCTTTTACCACCTGCACTTCCCGCTTGAATCTAGTGCTGAGTTTAATGAGTGCTGATCTCCTTTTCGAGTAGCCCTCAATAAGATCTTCAAGGTTTTCTGTTGTGTTTAGCCATTCTTCAAACTCTTTCAGTTCATCGGGCTTTTTCTTTTCCATAAATATTTTTGTGGATTCTTCTACATATTTATTGTCATCAAACATTCCAAGAAATACATCTGCATTGAATCCAAGATAGGATAAACATTTTGTTAGCCCATCTGTTACTGCTTTCTTTACTGCGTCTTCATCAGACCCCCTGTTGTTGTTGAGTGATTTCTGTCCTACCTGTTTAACAGTATAGGTTCTGTCTGTGTGCCATAGTTCTACAATCGCAACGACTGTATCATTTGATGGGTAGGATAGCTCAAAGTCCCAGCCCCATCCCTTTCCTACGGGACCAAATACTTTTGTCGCTTCCTGTATCTGATACATTGCATCGATAGCAGTAAAGCCACCTCTCTGGTTTACGTGCTTTGTGTGTTCCGGATCGGTGCGGCATACCTTGTTCCAGAGTTCCATGTTTTTATCAGGCATTTGTTTTGTTCTCCGATTCTTTAAGTTGTCTTTTGTTTTCTTCCACCCTTTCTTTCCATTCGGCGGTCATCCATACCTGCCCCTGTCTGCCGGAGCGTAGTGTTCTTGTTAGATTTGAAGGTACAACGAGTCCCTTTTCTGCAAGCTCTGACCTTCGGGATCGTGCTGTAGATCCTGTGGTTCCCCACTGTGCTGATAGCTCCTCGTCTGTCAGGCCGTAGTATTCTGCCTTGTTTATCAGCGTAAAAACCTGCGCCTGTATTTGAGGTAGATCCGGATATATGCTTTCGGCTGCGTCCTTGGAAGTCTGTGGGTCGTTTGTTCTTGATAGTGTAAATAATTCCCTATTCATTATTCATTTCCTTTATTCTTAGAGATCCACGTTTGTCTCGTGTGATTTCTATTCCATGTCCGAATGCTTTTCGAACATCATGTTGGGGTTTAACAATAGATTTTAACTCTTTCTCAGCATTGATAAATTCTGTATGGGCCTCCTTTCTTTTCAGCCATGTCTCCGCATTATGCGTCCATGTATTTGATGACTCCATATTGATAGAGCGCATTCCGTTTACGGGTATTTCTTTTACAATCTTGGAAAGTTTCTCATCCCATTCATTTTCCATTAAGGATTCCATATATGTTTCTACTGGTTCCTCATCTTTTTCCACATGGGTTTTCCAAAATGTTTCTTCTGAATCTATGAGGTCATGTATGTATGGTTCGTTTCTTTCAAGTTTAAAATAACTCCAATCATTTCCTTTTATTACTGATAGATATATATGGGTTCTTTCCGGATATAGATAAAGATAATGCTGACACTGTGGATAGTAAAACTTTAAAAGATTTTCTTCTTTATAGAATGCACTAACATGCTTGCATTCGATTATTCCATTGTCATCTGTTAATCCGTCAACTGTGCCACCACTTATTCCACGTTGTTTGAATGTCTGGGTGTTATCAATAGATACTTTAATCTTATCTGATGCCCAGCTTCTATTGAAATCTTCCGTGAATATACCCAACTGTACTTTAAATACATCTGAAAGATCTTCCGGTTCTATACGATTTGTTTTCTTTAACCACAATTCATGCCAATCCCCACGCATGATTGCACCCGCATCAGATCCTCCTATATATTGTGATCGATCAATAGCCATAGAATGTTTCTCCGTATTCTTTGTAGGTTTTTAGAGAAAGCCAGTATCTATTTTTATTTGCTTTCGCCATTCGTAAGTAATCATCTGAAATCGCTTTGTATTTATCAGCGATAACTTTGTTATTTTTTTTGTTAAATTTAATATAGCGAGAATGATTTACTCTTGCCTTATCAAGATCTATCCATGCCATAAGCCTTGAATGAATCATGTTCTTGATACAGACAGTCATAAGATTTGAATTAAGGCCGGGCAATTCTACGTAGGAAAGTGTTTCTAATCTCATCAGTTTTTCTCCTTGTTGGTTTGGGTAGTATAATTGCATTAATGCAATACTGCAAGCAAAAATATTTATGTAGTTCTTTTGCTTTTTGTATCTTTCAAACTTCTTAACAGTGAGTTCAATACTGTTCTCCAATAGTTTCGCGCCCATTCAGATTCTGATCTTCGTAGAACCCGATAGACATTATCGATATTATCTCCAATCATTTCGTCGCTCCCGTGTTGTGTTTTCTGATCTGACATTGTGGCTCACTCAGGGTACATATTTCTATCGACCTACGTGGTTCATTCATTCAATTTGTTTCTATCAACGTATCTGATTCATTCTTGGAATTTGTTTCTTTCACCTTCAGCGATTCATTCGTACGCTCTGTTTCTATCAGACGTCGTGGTTCATTCTATCAATTTGTTTCTATCCAGCGAGATGATTCATTCCCTGATCGTGTTTCTATCGACTATATTGATTCATTCGTTCCACGTGTTTCTATTACTGACGATGATTCATTCGTTGCCCCTGTTTCTTTCATCTGGCCTGATTCATTCATGGAATATGTTTCTTTCGTTTGTCGTGATTCATTCTCGAAACGTGTTTCTTTCTTACCACAGTGATTCATTCGCGCGAGCTGTTTCTTTCTTTGTTTGTGATTCATTCTAATATGATGTTTCTGTCTAATGTTATGATTCATTCTTATATCTTGCTTCTATCGCCATGCTTGGTTCGTTCATTTAGTTTGTTTCTATCTCTGTTAGTAACTCATTCTCGTCATATGTCTCTATGTCTTGGACAATGATTCATTCCTTCCCACTGTTTCTTTCAATATATCTGATTCATTCAACCACTTTGTTTCTATCTGTAACGGTGATTCATTCACGAGTTCTGTTTCTATCAACGTACCTGATTCATTCGCAAGCGCTGTTTCTTTCATTTGGCATGATTAAAATGGTACTTCAATCTTATGTGTATGTCCCTTGTGTTCCATTACATAAGGTCTTGGTACTGGTTTGTTATAGTGATGTTCGTACCAAGCCTCGTGTAAATGTGAAAGAAATAGTTTTACTGCGTATCGTTTTGCTCTTGCATGTATGTGGGCAGGGGGTAGTTTTCCCTGTGAGTATGCCTTGTATGCGTCCGTATCTTTTCCGATATTAAATTTCACTAGCTTCTCCACTGCAATATGCCTGAATTCAAGGTTATAATTCTTGTTATTCTCATATTCCTTTCTTTCGCGATATAAGCGTCCGTAAAGAGAATCTTCTTTATTGCATACCTTCACAAAGGATTCTCCTAACTTCCAACACAGGGTCTTTAAACGGGCATTAAACGGCCTTTTAGTTTTCTTCTTCCATTCCATAGTGGGGTCCAGCCCTGCAAACCTCCATATTGCTCCGGCAGTAGGGGCTTTTTCAATATCAATATGAGACAGTAAACCTGCCGCAATTACTGGGCCTACTCCGTGTACATTTCTTATCCTTTTTCCTATATCATGGTGCATTGAATACTTATCGAGCGCACCTTTGATCTGGTTTTCAAGTATATCTGATTGTTTTGCGAGCCAAGATAATACTTCGTGTGGCTCGTCACTAATCTGCCTTACCTGATTGTTGGATCTTATGCGGTTGTCTTGCATCTGGTAGTAGCTGTCAACAAGGAAACGAACCTCATCAACAGACATGCTTGAGGTTGCTTTCTTTAAATCAGTTGTCAGTTTCGTAATCGAAATCATTAGTTCTTCAGCATTAGTATTCATGGACATGGTGTCCTCCTTTGTTTGGCAATTCTTATCCGTCTTGTAGCTGCATCTATCTGCCAGTAGAGCTTATCGGTATACGTAGCGGAAAGAATTTCAGATGGGATTGGCAGGGTCTTGTATTTATGGGTAGCCATTATATGCCTTAACCCTCTCTTTGCAGGTCCGGCTGGCATGTCTTTCATTATATCTAGGTATGCTTCTAATCCAATTTTATCTGGTATTGATACTTGAAATGTTGCGGCTAGTCTTTCGAGGTATACTGCTGCACCTTTTAATCCTATTGGTTTCCAGTTATCTTTTCTTTTTATTTCTTCTATTTCTTTTTCAATTGATTCAATCTGTTCTTCAGTAAGTTTTTCTATTTCAAGAAAGCTATATGAATTTGTCCCCATGTTGCATAGCTTCAACAACAGCGGCGATACTTGAACGTCTTTCATCAGATAATTCTGAGGGCTTTTTCTTTTGGGGGAACCAGAGGATTCGCTTGTAAGATCTTTCGATCCATCCTTTCCAGCTTCGATCCCATCCTCTGCGTTTAAGTTTCTTTTCGGTAAAGTAGTCAATGAACCTGCGTGTTTCATGTTCAATCATTTCCTTTGTTAACTTGGGGCAGTTATCAAGAACTTTCTGGTACGTCACATCGTCGGGCCAGTAGTCAGACGGAATTAAAAAGATCTTCGTCTTGCCCTCGTTTGTTCTTGTTTCTTGTTCTTGGTTATTGTTAGTATTCCCAGAGGAATCACCCTTATTCCCAGAGGAATCACCCTGATTCTTATAGGAATCACCTGAGACAGTTTCCGAAATGGTATAATCAGGTAGTTTAATACGGTATGAATGCGTTTTATTTTTTTCATAATAGGATCTATCGATTTCAATGAAGCCAAGTGATTCAAGTTTCTTGAGTCCTTTACAGACCCAAGGTTGGTTTCTTCCACAGAGTTTTGCAATCCTTCGCTGTGACGGAAACGAGATTCCGGTGTGGATGTCGGCATGGACTGCGAGGACTGCGATGATTGCGAGTAACGGTGCGTCAATCTTTTCATTCTCAACCCATGATCGGAGGAATCTTCCATAAAAATCTCCCTCATTCATTTTATTATCTCCACTTCAATGTTGAGTAGTATCTTCATTAGTTTTTTCTTTAGTGTAAAGACAGAAGTTATCATTCCCTTTACATCTTCTACATGCTCAACGCCACCATTATCCATGTACTTGAAGTCAGCAATATATCGACATAAATGTTGGCCGTTAATTGCAAGACTGAATGATGGATGACATACGAGCGCATGAATTTCCCCTTTGTTTTCAAGGTCTTTCAATACTGTATATCGTTTAGCTTCTTTCTTTGAAGCAAACCGGATGCCGTCTATTACAGTGGGGACTGCTCCGTATTTACTCCGTCGTCTTTTTATCTTCGACTTCGATGACAAGTTTACCGCCTAATGCTTGTACCCAACAGGAGAATAGGTAGGATTGTGGAAGACGATGGCGGTTTTCCCATTTGGATACAACTCCGTCAGTAACCCCAATGATATGATCGAGTTCTTTCTGGGACATATTTTTTGATTCACGGATAGCGCGTAGCTGCCGTACCACATCAGAGTAACCATCATCTATTAGAGTTTTGACGCGCTTCGTCATGTATTGCTAACAGAAATCGTTCGGCTTGCGCCTGTCTTGGTGTAGTAATATCACGTTTCCACCTTGATAAACTTGATTGCATGTTTAATTTTTTTGCAATGATCTTTACGTCAACACCTAAATGTTTTGCAGCACACTCAATTTGTTGTAGATAAGAATTTAAATACATGCAATAAGTATAGATATGTTATTGCACTTTGTCAAAGGATAGATAATGACCAAGACTAATCAGAGGGTTGCAACAATTACGGAGAGATCATTTGATGCTGAAGGTGTTATGGTAGGCGATAAGGTTTCTTATCAGGAGGAGAAGTTATCTGATATCAAGTCAGGTACAAAAGTTGTTGCGGAAGTAGATAAGAATAAGAAGGGTGTATATTTATACGACCCTCCTTATCTTACTGCTCAAACATTTACAGGTATGTCATTGATTAGAGTTAAAACATCTAAGGTACTTGGGATAGCAATGAGTCTCAAACGTGACTTGTAAAGTGTTCCACTTCTGAGCGATTGCTATGGGTACAAGGAGAACAGATAAAGTTTCCCTTGTGTGTTGGATAAAATGATTGTCTGCATTTTAAACAATCACGCGCATTAATAGGTGGTGGAGGTGGTTCTGGTTGGTGGATAATGCGAGTGGTTATTCCGCGTGAACGCTGTAGTTTTAGGTATTTTAATTTAGATCTTTTTATCCGAAGCCTGTGAATTTTTCCTATCACGGAGTTTCTAGTTCTATCTAACTCCTTACCTATTTCAGTGCAACTCATTAGTGTATTTTCCCAGAGCTTTCGTAAAAGAATAGTCTCCATGTAGGTCCATCGTCTGTGTTCGGTTGGACCTGCGGTTGGGTGTTTACTAATGATAGTTGTGTTAACGTAAGAGTATTGATTGCGTTTACGCGTTGACTCTTGCATCCAGATTCTCCCATTCTTTTGAGCGAAGTATTTTAGTTACCTTCTGTTCTCGTTCAAGTCTTATATTAAAGGCTTGTCCGTTTGTTACATCGAAGTGGGTTGACCAATCTGTTAGCGTATTATATGCAGCCCACTTTGTTTCTCCAAGACTATCGATGTATCTCCATAAACGATCATTGATATCTTCTAATTGCTTTTCGGATATCATTGGGCCAAGGTTTTTGTTAAACTTCTTTAGTGGTGCGCTTACTCTGGCGAGCCTCTTAAAGATGTCCATTGTTTTACTGTATGTCACTGGTGTTGTTGTCCATTCCCGAAACATATTTTCTTTTGATCGGAAATTTTCTAGTGCTTTTGCTGCATTATCAGACTCATCAGCAAATGAAATAGCCTTGATATGTTTATGTCTTATCCGGTATATCTGATCTGCGGTAGTCATTCCGTTGGTGCAAAGCAATCGTAAGCCGCTATATATTATTTGTGCTGGCCAACTTCCATCATAGGAACTTAACATATCTACCTTGAATGCAACGTAATCATCTACCGCTGGTGCTATACAGTGGTCACGAAAGATATAGGAGATTCTTATCCGTGATCCCTTTGTCCCTAGTGAATTGGTTCCCTTTTCTACCTTGTATTCGGCGTTGTCGGGGTTGATCCCTGCTGTTTTGAGAGAGTCATATAGCTGTTCGTGTAGCTTATCGTGTGGTGTGGGGACATATCTTAGTGAAGCATGATCGTGATATACTTCCCCTGTATCGGGGTTGTATATGACTGCCCTGTTTAATGGACGGTATGATCCTAAAGTATTTGGTTCCCAATTCTTTTCTGTTGGCCTCCATTGGATATCATTGCTTACTTCTACAGGGTAGGCAATTGGTGTGGATCTATTATCCTTTAGTGAGTGTTCAATTGTATCTAACATTGGTATCTCCTTATTGGGTTGTTTCTTCTGTAGTTTTTTGATGCTCGTAGAAGTCTGCCATCTCTTCTAATCGAGCAGGTATAACCTCGTGTTGGTTACATGAATCGCAACATCTTCCATCGGCAATTGGCTGGGCGTTGTTGCCATAGTAGGAGAGAGGATCTCCCTTCCTACCAATAGGGGTTTCGCATATTATACATAACATTATTAATCTCCTTTATCTTCTATCCATTCGCCTTCAATGTATTGTTGGGCGAAGTGGAATTTGTAGAATGCAAACTGAAGTCCTCGATCTCTAGCGTGATAAAGAGCTTCAGTGTATTGCTCTTCATCATAAATCTCGATGTAGCTGGAGCTATCATCAAGATTAAAAAAAATACCCCAAGGCATTTTCTTTTTCGTGGTTTTCTTTTTCATGTAAATTTTCCTCAATAGATGGATCAAAAATTCCATTGGTTTTTAAAAAGATTGTTGGTTAAAAACTAACGTAGCTCGCCGTAACCCCCTCTGTCCCACAGTGGCCCACTTTTTAGGGGGGGGCCGTGGTATCAGCGCGTTGTAACGGGTGACACACGGTTATGGGTTCGTGTATCAACTCGCCGAGCGTCAGCGAGGCGCGATTTTTTTTTCGCGGCATAAAAAAAGGGCACCGATTTACACCGATGCCCTGAGTTGGGGAGGGGGGTTTTATTCGTTAATTAATTTGTCCAGTTTTGCCAAGTTATCAACTACTTCGGTTCGGGTGGCTGATTTCCCGTTTGTTGTGCCGCCCTTTGCGTGTGGTACATACTTTTTACCATGGACCAGTTCATACATCCGGCGCACTGTTGGGAGGATATCCAGTTTCCAGTACTGGAGCTGTTCTGTCTGCTGCTCTATTACGTTGTTTTCGTAATCGATTTCTCGCTGTATGTGGTTCCCGTCAATCTGGATGTCTTTGGCGTTTCTAACAGTTCCATCTGTATTCACCTGTTCTGTTTCGGCCTGTAATAGATCCTTAATCTTGTCTCTTGAACCTAATATGCCCTGGAAACCTTTGGCACTGCCATTGCGCGGACCGTGAATGATGTAGTTTATTTGCTGGTCCGTCATCCAACATAGTTGTTCGGTGAATTTCTCCTGTATAAAGTTTCGTACAACACCTTGGAAATTCACGTTGTCCGGTGCATTGAGAATAATATTATTGAGGTTGTTCATATGATCGGAAATTTTCCATTCTTTTTTAGGTTGTTTAGTCACGATAGTTCCTTTCTAAA
>VTLG01003522.1_pt1 | contig 34173 bp, 54 predicted proteins | sample 4694571 | NCBI WGS metagenome assembly VTLG01 (sample SAMN12604809, study PRJNA352737) | marine metagenome | biome: ENVO:00000447; feature: ENVO:00000209|ENVO:00000569|ENVO:01000036; material: ENVO:00002151; isolation source: viral sequences binned using virsorter ...
TAAGAGAATTGCTAATAAAATCAACGGTAAAAACTGTAATGTAGAGGACTTAAACAATACTAAAGATTTTATAAAGGAATATTTTAGCTGGATTAGAATTGATTTGAAAAACCTTACACTAAAAGGTATATTAGATAGCTTCAGAGAACTAGTACTACAAAGAGGCGTAAAGGTCTTTGTAATAGACCCTTACAATATGCTAGACCACACAGCTCAAAAGGACTTTAGCTATATAGGTAAGCAACTAAGCTTAATTACTCAGTTTGTACAGCAAACTAACTCGCATTTATTCCTGATAGCACACCCTAAGAAGATAGAAAGCGAGGACGGAGTATTTAAGAAGCCTAATCTATACAGTATATCAGGGTCTGCGGACTTTTTTAACAAGGCGTATAATGGAATAATAGTATATAGATGTATAGGCAATAAAACAGAGTACAAATCAGATTTAGTAAAGGTATATATAGAGAAAGTAAAGCGTAAAGAGAACGGACAACTAGGTCAATTCGATTTAGCACCTGATTTTTATAATGGAGGAGTTTATATGCCTGTAGGAAAAAAGACCAAAAAATTTAAGGTAATTAGAGATAATAACGTCCCTTTCTAGAATTTTCACTAATTTTATCTATATGAGAGATTTTGAAATACTGATTTTCTGGGACGGATTGTTAATAGGTTATACATTTTACCCTAAAGATGACGAGTTTATGGGTACAATTTATGACTTTAACGAACTAAATATATATTTACTATTCATAAAACTTACTTACAGGTGGAACAAGGATTCAGTTTAGAACACCAGAGCTGGTGCTTTAGTAACGGTATTAAGATATATATAGTACCTATAAAACAACATATTTACATTGAGATTAATGATAATGGACGTGTTACCAGGTCTACTAAAACCTATAAAAATCAAAAGATAGCTTCTAATAAAATATGGGAGCTTTACAGTTACTTATATCTACGCTATTGTAAAAATTAAAAATTTATCTTACATTTGTAGCTCATTATACATATTAGACACATAAAAAAGAGGGTATGAATTCAGAATTAGTAAGTATTAGTAAGGTTAAGATGAACAAATCTAACCCTAGATTTATTAGAGATAATAAGTTTAACAAATTAGTAGCAAGCATAAAGGAATTCCCAGAAATGCTAAAACTCAGGCCAATAGTAGTAAATGAAGATATGATAGTATTAGGCGGTAATATGAGGCTGAAAGCCTGTAAAGAAGCTGGCCTAAAAAAAGTACATATTGTTATGGCTACTGATTTAACTGAAGAACAGCAAAAAGAATTTATTATTAAGGACAATAATAGCTTCGGTGAGTGGGATTGGGATATTATTGCTAATGAGTGGAATGAAGTAAAGTTAGATGAGTGGGGTCTTGATGTTTGGAAAGGAGAGCCAGAGAGCGATATGAGTTTACTAGATGATTTTGACGATTCTATAGTAGATGATATGCAAATGGGAGTAAAGAGAGGTATACAGATACCCTTTAATCTAGAACACTATGAAGAAGCCTTTGAGCTTATTAAGTTCTTTAGAGATAGAGGAGATTATGTAGGTATGCTAATAATACAACACTTAAAACAAGTAAGAGCAGAATATGAAAAAAATTGAATTAGTAAAACAAGAGCATAGCGTTACTATTGGGGACGATTGCGGAGATTTAACACCTAATGTAACAGAAGATAGCCTCTTTATCGAAAATGGAGAGGTAATAGGTTTCTACATAGCAGACCTAGCGAAGTACTCGGAAAAGGCCTCTAAATTGGCGCATTTGGCTAATAATGAATTGCGCTCTAAGCGCGTGCCTAAATCGGTTATGAAGCGTTCATCTGGTTTTGATAATCCTGAGAATGATGTATCACAATACAGTACAATACTAGGAAGCTGTTTACCTAAGCCACACTTAGGACGTACATATGCTACAAGAAGCTCTGTACATAATGTAGAGTCCGCTAAGAACTTTGTAAAAGCTATGTATCTCTTATGTAGAGAAGCTGAAGAAATTATAAAGGAATTAGCGCCCTCCATATTTGAAGAACAGAAAAAATTAATAGAGGAAACAGTACCTGAGAAATGGAGATTCGGTAGATTGTTTACTAGTAGCATTAGTAATTATAATATACCAGCAAATTTTCATATAGACCACGCGAATATTAAAGGGTGTTGTAATGTTATAATAGCAAAGAAGAACAACGCTACAGGAGGACATACAACAGTACCTGATTATGGCGCTACAGTTAATAGCTGTGATAATAGTATGCTAGTATATCCAGCTTGGAGAAATATTCACGGAGTTACTCCTATTATTCCTACTAGCAAAGACGGTTACAGAAATACACTAGTTTTTTATCCTTTAGCTGGCTTTACAGATTTATAGTATATTTGTACTATGAGTAAAACGGAGCAAAAAAAAGAAGCATTACTAGAAGCTCTAGAGATGTCCTTAGGAGTAGTTACTACAGCTTGTAAGCGTGTAGGTATTACTAGAGGCACTTACTATAATTGGCTTAAAGATGATAAAAAGTTTAGAGAAGCTGTACAAGATATTAATAATATAGCCTTAGATTTTGCTGAGAGTAAACTCTATGAGCTTATCAAGACAAATAATGTACCAGCAACTTTATTCTATCTAAAGACCAAAGGTAAATCTAGAGGTTATATAGAAAGGTCTGAAGTTAGTGTAGAGGGTAATTTCAAATCTAAAGTAATCGAATGGACTCCAGCAGAGTAACGGAATACTGTAATAGACAATTCTATCAGTTAGTAAATTCAGATAAGCGTATCACTATATTACAGGGTGGAGCTAGAAGCGGAAAAACTTATTCCTGTTGTCAGTATCTAGTATATAGATTAACTACTACTAAAACACCTATGACTATTACTATTATCAGAGATAGTATGCCCTCCTTAAAGCGTTCAGTAATGAGAGATTTTTTTAATATACTAGATAAGCTAGGACTATATACACTAGGTAAGCATAATAAGAGTGAGAGTACCTGGAGCTATAACGGCTCAGTAGTACAAATGTTAGGAGCTGATGACCCAGCTAAACTAAGGGGAGCTAAGCACGATATTGCTTTCATTAATGAAGCTAATACTGTTGATTACGAAACTTACAGGCAAATAGCTATGAGAACAACAGAGAAGATTATAATTGACTTTAACCCTAGTGAAGCTGTAAGCTGGTTATACTCTGAGCTTATAGATACAGAAAGCCCAGATATAGATTTTCATATTAGTACTTGGAGAGATAACAAATTCTTACCTCAATCTGTAATAGATGAGATAGAGAAACTCAAATCTAGAGATGAAGATTACTATAACGTATTTGGACTAGGACAAAGGGCTGTATTTACTAAGAGGCAAATCTATACAACCTGGCAGTATATTGACTATGTAGAATTCCCTGATATTGATTACTGTTTAGGCTTAGATTTTGGTTACTCTCAGGACTGTACAGGGATAGTAAAGGTAGGTAGGCATAATGATAAGCTATATGTAAAGGAAATCTGTTATCGTAAAGGTATGACCAACAAGGATATAGCTAATTTTATTAAAGAGCACAATCTAGAAGATTTATTAATAGTGTGTGATAGTGCTGAGCCTAAGAGTATAGAAGAACTTAGACGAGAGGGCCTTATGGTTAAGCCCTCTATAAAAGGTGCTGGTAGTGTAAACGCTGGTATTAGTAAGCTAAAGGAGTTTGAAGTATTTATTAGTAAGTGTAGTAGGAATATATTTAAAGAGCAACAAGGCTACTTATGGGAAGAACTGAAAGACGGTACTATTATTAATAAGCCTATTACCTCAGCACCTGAACATTTATTAGACGCTTTGAGATATGCTGTATACACAAGATATAAGTATAATGACAGCTTCTTTATAGTATAAAAATTAATTTTTGTATTTTTGAAAAAAATTTATAGTAATTCATATGGGACTTATCGATAACCTGAGAGCCTTATTTAAAAACTCACAAAACACTAACGAACAATATAATAGAGCTGTATACAATTGGCTAGGTCAATCTGTAGTATGGAATAGTGAAAATGATGATACCTATATAGATAAGGGTTATAGGCAAAACGCTACTATATACTCTATAATTAACCTAGTAACTAAAACCGCCTCTAGTATTCCATTAATGGTATATGAGAAAGTAAGAGAGAGCTCTTATCAGAAGTATAGAAATATGACAAGCGGTATTATTACTAAAGAATCTATTTTACAAAGTAAGCTACTTAGAAAGGAAGCTCTAGTAGAGCTAGAAGATACTGAGCTACATAAGCTACTAGAAAGACCTAATCCAGCTCAATCGTTTAGTAGCTTCTTACAAGAAATTATAGCGTTTGGTATGCTTACAGGTAATAGATATGTTTATGGTATAGGTCCTGATACAGGCGTTAATCTAGGAAAATTTAAAGAGCTATATGTATTACCCTCTCAAAAAATGGAGATAGTATCAGGTGGATTAATGCAACCTGTAAAAGAATATACTCTACAGTATAACGGAGAGTATAAAATACCAGCAGACGCTGTCTGTCATATAAAGGATTTTAACCCATATTTTGACGGCTCAGGCTCTAATCTATACGGCCAGAGTCCGCTTAAAGCTGGATTAAGAAGTTTAACTACTAATAACGAAGCTGTACAAACAGGCGTAAAATATCTACAAAATCAAACAGCTAGAGGTATACTTACAACTCAAGAAGAGGACGGTATCAATGAGGTACAGGCACAACAGTTAAAGGATAAATTTAGACAAGCTCATCAAGGAAGTAATAACGCTGGAGATATTCTTATTAGCCCTAAAAAAATGTCTTGGGTAAATTTTGGATTATCGGCTACTGATTTATCACTAATCGAACAATATAACGCCTCAGTAAAAGACCTTTGTAATATATACAATGTTCCTGTACAGATGTTGAATAATACAGATAGCGCTACATATAACAATATGAAAGAGGCTAAGAAAGCACTCTATCAACAATGCGTAATACCTCAACTGATAAACATTAGAGATGAATTTAACAGGTGGCTAGCTCCTAAGTTTGGAGATAAAATTTGTATTGATTTTGATTTTACTAGTATACCAGAACTACAAGAAGAAACAGAGAAGCTAGTAGACCAAATGGCTAAATCTTGGTGGCTTACTCCTAATGAAAAAAGAGAAGCTATGAGCTTTGGTGTTGATAGTGAGTCAGAAGCATTAAACGATTACTATATACCAGCTAATTTAATACCAGCTAATGGTAGTGATATTAATTTAGTAAATCCAACCCTACCTGTAGAAGTAGAAGAAGAAACTCCAGCGGAGGAAAAAGAAGCAATTTTAGCGCACGAGGTATACGAACAAACCGATGAATATGTCAAAGGCCTTAAACACAGCGAAGTGTCCGCAAATGTGCCTAAAAACGTCCCAGCGGACGTATCACAGCCTGACGGCCAGGCCGAAATTTTGAAGCAAGAAAATTATGACACTTATCCACAAGGAGCTACTAATAACGCTAAGAGAATGATAGCCTGGAAAGAAAAACACGATATAAAGGGAGGTAGTGATATAAGCTGGACTACAGCTTCTCAATTATCTAAGAGAGAGGCTTTATCAGTAGAAACTCTTAAAAGTGTAAAATCATTTTTAGATAAAAACAAGGAAAACGCTAAAATAGACCCAGATTTTAAAGGAACTCCCTATAAAGATAAAGGCTATATAGCATATAATCTATGGGGTGGAGAATCTATGAGAACTTGGGTAAATAGATTGTTCGATAGATTAGATAATGAGTAAATTTTACGATAGTTTTAGAAGTGCATATGCGAAAGCTAGAGGTATTACTGAAAAAAAAGTATTACCTAAAGTATATAATTACTATATAGAACAATTCACTAAGATTACTAAAAGATTTTTAGAAACAGGCTCTTATAATCCTGTAGGTTTCTTTCAACAAAAATTTATTACTGATTTATACGCCCATATCTACATTAATACAGGTATGTATTTTGTACTCTGGTATGCTGATAATTTTAGAAAGTACTCTACAAAACAAGTAGACCCTGAATTATATCTACAGGAGTGGGAAGCTACTTTCAAATGGTACTCTAAGCAAATGGCTGAAGTATGGGGTCCTGAAATTACTAGAACTGCTACAAGGTCCGCAATAAGGACTTTTGAGGGGTTAATGAAAGACCCTGAGTTCGCTATGTTAGGAGTAGAACAGAAAGCAAAAGTATTAGCTAGAAAACACGAGCATATAGGTATGGTTAATAGTAAAAGAATTATTACTACAGAAACTACTAGAATATCAAACTACGCCTTAGAGCAGTCCGCAACAACACTATTTGACGCTCAGTACCTAAAGAAGTATTGGATAGCTTCTATTGACGGAGCTGAAAGGGACTCTCATAATGTTGCTCACTATAAATATCAAGACGGAATACCTATGAAAGAAAAATACAATGTAGGCGGAGAAATGTTAGATAGGCCAGGAGCTGGATTTTTAGCAGAAAATAATATCAATTGTAGGTGCGCTAGTGTAGCGTTACCTGTTCCAGGCGCAGAGGCTAATGTAGAGCTAGATAGTTTTGGCTTTGGTATGGCTGGAGGTAAGACCACTAATTGGTACTAATAATAAAAAAAATGAAAAAATTAATATGTAAATTAGTATGCGCTATAACTTTTAACAAAGTATGTTTAGGTTGGTGCGAGATGAAATGTTGTAAATAAAAATATTATGGATAATTTTAACTTAAGAAAATACTTAGCTGAAGGTAAGACCACTAATTGGTACTAATAATTAAAAAAATCTTATCTTTACAAAAATTTTTAGATATGCAATTAATATACAAACAAAGTCCTTTAGGAGAAGTACAGGACATAGATAGCAAGAATGGTATAGTAAAAGGCTATGCTAGTTTTTTTAACAATAAAGATTCTGATAATGATATTATTAAGAAGGGTGCTTACAAAAAGACCATTGAAGAAAATGGTTATAGAGTAAAATATTACTATCAGCACAAATTAGACCAGCCTTTAGGGAAGATGAGAGAGCTATATGAAGATGAGAAAGGACTTATGTTTGTAGCAGAAATACCTAAAACTACTCTAGGTAATGACGTACTAGAGTTAATGAAAAATGGTATAATTACTGAAAACTCAGTAGGAATTATGCCTATACAGAAAGAAATTAAAGAGGGTTATAGAGAATTAACTGAAGTAAAGCTGTATGAAGTTTCAGCTGTTAGTTTGGCTAGTAATGACCGAGCTAAAATACTAGACGTTAAAGGAATGAAAAATTTTGATGATGTTTTCAAAAGATATGATAATATTTGTAAACTCATTAGAAAGGGTAATATCTCTGACGAAATGGGATATGCTCTAGAAGCAGAAATCTTAAAGCTAAAAGGATTTTTTATAGATTTAACTACTCAGCCAGCAGAAGCTACTGAGCCAGAAGTTAAAAATGATAGTTCAGCTTACAGATTGTTAATAGATAAATTAAAATAAATTTTAAACTTTTAAATCTTTTAGAAATGAATGATGAATTGAAAAAAGAGATGAATGAATTAGGCGACGTAATAGACGCTAAAATTGAAAAAGCATCTCAACAAGCAATAGAGAGAGCAGACCTAAAAGCTGATGAAACTTTAAAGCGTGAAATTGATAATCTAATGAACAAATTTAACGAGCGTATGGACGCTGTAGAAGTTGCTCAAAAGAAAAACGCTGAAGCTAGTAGTGCTACTACAAAGAGCTTTAGAAGCGCTTTAGATGAAAAATTAGCTGAGGGTGCATTAGATGCCTTTACTAAAGGTAATGCAAATGCTACTACTCTAGAAATTAAAGCCGATATGACTATTGGCGCGGACTTTACAGGAGACGTAATACCTCCTACTAGAGTTCCAGGATATAAGTACGACCCTACAAGAACTTTCCATATGAGAGATATTTTAGCTCAAGGAAGTACAGATAGTGATGTTGTTAGATATGTACAAGAATCAGGTTATTCTGACGGTAATGCACCTAAGAATGAGGGCCAAACATTAGGTCAATCTGATTTTGATATGACAGCTGTATCTGTTCCTGTAGAGAAAATTGGTACTTACTTTAGAATCTCTGAAGAAATGATGGATTCTACACCTCAATTATCTGCATATTTAAGTGCAAGAGCACCAGAAAAATTATTAGCTGTAGAAGATACTCAGATTATATCTGGTAACGGAACAGCGCCAAATCTTAACGGATTATTAACGTCAGCTACTGGTTTTACAGGCGCTGGTTTTACAGGTGCTGTTGCTAACGCTAATCAGTTTGATGTTTTAGCAGTTGCTCTTAATCAGTTAGCAGTAGCTAATTACTCAGCTGATTATATTTTACTTAATCCTGTAGATTGGCATAAACTAAGCCTACAAAAAGCTACTACTAAAGAATATTTAGTAAGTGATTGGCAAGCTGGTATGGTGCCTAGAATTATGGGTGTTCCTGTAATTCCTACTACTGCAATTGATAGTGATAAGTATATCGTTGGTAATTTTGCTCAAGGAGCTCAATTATGGATTAAAGATAACGTATCATTAGGATTCTTTAGAGAGGACGGTACTAACGTAAGAGACGGATTTGTAACAGTAAGATGTCAAGAGAGAGTTACTCTTGCTACTTACTTAGCAAACGCGTTTGTTCACGGAGATTTCTCTGCTGACATTACGACTATCGGAGCATAATAGTAAGGTAATACTATAAAAATCAAGAGGTCTATTTGGGCCTCTTTTTTTTTGCATTTTTTTAAAATTTTGACAAAACCGCGTATACGATTTAAGGCCATTTTTGGACGTTTTGCGGGACTTTCCTACCTCGCTGACATATCACATTCAAAAATTTTTGTTCTGCCAGCAGTCGAATTTTTCCAGAGAAGAAAAAAACACGAAATAAAAAAAATTAAAAAAAACTTTCATTTTTGTTTGGAAAATCAAAAAATAGTTAAGACATTTGTACCAACAATAACAACACAAAATTTTACATTATGACAACAGTAAGCAACACTAAAGAAATCCACTCAATCAATATTGAAAAAGTGGTAACTCCTAGAAACCTTAATGATATTAGATTCAGTACACCTGGTTACCCAATGGGAAAATCAAGTTACAAGGTTACATATATGAAAGGTAATCAAGTAATAGTAAAGCACTTTACTTCTAGAGAGTTCAGTAATTTCTTATCAACAACGTTAGACGCGTTTATCAAGTAATATTAATAATAACACTAAAAAACAACAACAATGTCAAAAAAATCAAAATCAGTATTTGTAGAAAACAATCAAACAGTAATCCAGGCAAGCTGGATAAGATGCTACAAGATAGCTAGCTTTATAGGAGAAACAGGACAGATTAACATTTGTGCTGATAACCTAGAGCAAGTAAAGGAGCAATTATCTATCGTAAGAGAGGGTCTAATGTACCTGGAAAATTGGGAGTTTGACCTTAACCCTAATTCAGGGTTATATACACCTCCTAGTGAAGTTAAGCTAGTAAAAAAAGAGATTGCTACTCTTAAGACACTAGAGGAACATTTAATGGACTCTGAAAGAATTTTATCATAACACTAATAATAACACTAAATAACAACAATTATGAACACAACACTAAACACTTTCGTAACAGCTCAAGCTCAAACATTTTTCCTTTTAACTGATAAGCTCGAAAGAGATTACTCAAGAGGATTTATTTCTGAAGCAGAATACAAGAACTCTTTAAGAGAACTGAACTCAGCTGTATAAAGTCGTTAGGGCGACTCTAAATAGGTTACTAAGCCCTAAGCGTTTGCCTCTCAGGAGGCAAGGAAACAATAACAGGAGGCAACTCCACAAAACACAAAAAAATGTTTATCAAATTAACAGAATTCGAATGGTTAAAAATTAGTCAGGCAATGAATTGCTACAGAGCAACACTAAAGAGAGAGCACGACGACCTTTGGGCTAGAAGAAGTAAGGACCTTAACGACTTTTGCGCTTTTACACATAAGGCGTTATCTGGTAAGATTAATCAAACGCTATTAGTAGAAACTAATATGCACAGCCAAACTAGGGAAATATTTGCTGAGTACAAAGAGAACTATGAAGGCAAATTTGTAGTAACACAAGGTCAAGCTCTATTTATGCTAGAGTGCCTTTATAACTACTTGTCGCACAATAGATTAGAGCTACAGAAGCATACAGAAAGTACTAATGGATATATGGCTCATTCTTACAGTTCAACAATAGAAGATGTAAGAAACTTAATAGGGAAGCTACACGGTACAGTAATGTACCAAACTATGCACAGTACTATTACTACTGCTAGGTACATTGAAGAATCTCTACCAGGTTTAGGAGAGCACACAGAGTACACTCAAAGAATGAACGCATAATCACTAATACTAATCAGGGCGTGTAAAAGCGCCCTTTAATAACAATACTATGTACGAGTTTACTTTTAATCTAAAAAATCAAGACCCACTTTACATAACACATAATACGCCTCATTTCGATAACGAATTACTACAATTCTTACAAGAGATTGAGCTGGATTTTAATATAATAATCAACTTTAAAGTTAATGCACTATGAACACACAACAACTAATAGAAAATTTTGAACTTAATCAGGCGGTAATCTACGGAACAGATTATACGCAAGTAATTAACACTATAAAGCCTAGTAACAATGAAACATTATCAGTATACTAAAGAGCGTATAACAGGAATGGCTAAAGTAGCCACTATTACAGACCTAAAAACAATAGTAAGTAATCTAAGGAAAAAAATGATTATACCTGTATTATACAAAGGCTACGCGGAAGATAAGCTAATTTTAGACATATGTTCTGCTGAGCTGGAGAGTCGTTTGAGCGACTTAAAATAGCGTTTAAGCTCAAAGCGTGCGTATAGCTAGGTCAAGTGCTATACGCGGTACGAACTTGCCTTAAAACGGCTTAAAATACTTAAAAATATGACATACGATGAAACAAGAGAAGCATACGAAATCTACGAATTAGTAGAGAGTAAGTATAAACTTAGTAGCACTATGAAGAGAAGATTACGACAATTTTCTATTCAAGAGCTAAGAGAATTAAGGGTCTTTATAGATAGAGGTCCTGATACAATGTTTTTGCCTGGATTAGCACAATAATAGTAAGTAATAGTTATATGAACTTAAGTGAATATAACTATTACTATACTACTAATAACAACACTATGAAAGACGAATTACTACAAGAATTACAGAAGCTCGAGAAAGACCTAGTAGCACTATCATTATTTTCTACTGATGATAATGAGAGAAGCGCTATGATGAGAAACTATACTACTGTAAGAAAAACAATCAAATATATTACTAATAACTAAATTTTACATTATGAGTGAAAACTTAACACCCCCAGAAAACGTTATTTCTAGAGACGATTTACAAGACAAAGTTCTAGAAGCATTATCTAATGACGGTTGGCCTTATCCCTCTGAACTAACAGAGGAAGAACTAAGAGAAGCCGTAATAAATCACGATAGTATTACTTACTATGAGCCTAATAGCTTAAGCTGGTCTGATATGGTTGAAAAAGCCGACCTTAAAGGGTGGTTAGAGGACCTAGCCTGTGGTACTAGTGTGTATATACTAACAGATGAGCATATGCGAGGCCTAAGGCAAGGATATAACCTACAAAACGATGTGTATGTTGATTTGTACGGAGCTGAGGACCGTATCTATGAAGCTCTTGTTAGCGGTTATAGTATTGCTATTGACTTTGAAGATGAGATAGATATGCGCGAAGTATGGGAGCGTGCCTATGATGATATTAGGGACGCTAAAGAGCAAGAATACTACAGCGACCTAGAAGATGAGTATGACGAAGTAGTAGATGAATACTAGCCTACAAGAGGACAGGGCCTCTATAAATAGTACTTAAGCCCTGAGCGTTCCCCTAGTTTTGTGTTGTTCATTGTTGTTGTACTAGGGGAGGTGTAACTAAAAAATTTTTACTAATGAAACACACTATTGACTTTTTAATTCAGCGTATTAGCAGATTAGAAGCTACTATGAAGCTGAAAGATGAAAAAATAGCAAGCCTTGAGGCACAGCTAGACAACAAACGAAACATTAACCCTAATAAAGAAAACTATGGCAGATAAAATCACTTTTTGGAACACACTAGAAAAGGACTTACCTACTGAGATAAAGCTGAAAGTAGTAAAGCACCTTTACGGCCTAGAAATAGGCAAACCTACAGATTCTCACTACCAATCTAACAGATATGATGTAAGATTATATACTGAGTACACTAATGATAGCTACGAATATTTCACTATCAATTATGACGGCATTACAGAGCAGTTTACATATATGCACGATGATTACTGTAATTACATAGCGCAACTGATTCAGGAAGAAAAATACACTAGTATTTACTGTGATGATGATGAGATATTTGACACAATAGAGTACACCTTAGAGAATATTTATAATGACCTTACCTGGAATCACATAAATATTATCGAGGACGCATTAAAGGACCTTAATATAGATATGAGATGGAAAGTTTAGAACTATACACACTAAAAGGGCTTCACACATTTATAGAGAAAGAGCTAGATGATAGTATCTCTATACCGAAGCTAAAGGACATATACAGAGAAATTAGAGCTAAATATTTTGCTCGTTCTCTAGAGAATCTAGATATGTATATCGAGCTTGATAATCACGAGTACAGAGTAATAGGTAGCTGGTGTATTGATGAAGTACACTTAGAAGCTACTAAGGATATAGTGACTGAGTGTTACTTTACTGAAACAAACCTAGATAAGCTCTGGTGGATTAAAATTGACTGGAAAGCTACAAGTAATACATTAATAGAAACAGACGGCTACGCTAATATGTTTGCTTCATATGACCATTATGAATATGAGTTTGATATGGATAACAGAGCTACCCTCTATTTTTTTAGAACTAATTAATACATAACGATATGGATAACACACAAGAATACAAAAAGAATCTAAAACGGCAAATGCTACAAAAAGAAATCAAGGAGCTTAAAGACCGAAATTCTAGAATTACGCTACAGATTATGAAGATGAGGTCTGAAAGCAATTACAATCTAACACTAATCTATGATTATGAAAAAGAACTCAAGAACTTATAAGACCGTACAGGACGCTCTGAATCGCGTAAGGCGTAATATGCGTGTGCGAAAAGAACGTAAAGAAAAACTAGAGAAAATATTTTTTCTTTGTATATTTACAATTACACTATTCATTATTACAATAATTTTTTTAAAATTAGAGTATTGGATAGATAAGATTTTACAGATAACCTGATTGTTTTCTTTGTAAATTTGGTTTTTTAGTCCGAGACCCTTACTGTTGTGAGGGTCTTTTTTTTGTTTTATACGTTTTTTGGCATTTTGCGGTAAGATTTTGTATATTGGTAGGTGATACACCTTAAAATCAGCAAACATTGCTTAAAACGTCCAAAAATGAGCTTAAAACGTATATTGACGACAAAAATTTGGTGGGCTGTTGCGCTGAATATATTTTTGCAACTCGCTGTATGCAACAAGGGTATTTAGTTAGTATGCCTTTATTACAAACTTCTAAGTATGACTGTATACTAGATGTTAATAAAAAATTACTAAAGATACAGATTAAAAGTATAGGCGTAAATAGGAGGAGAGATAAAGGAAAAAATAGTGTACAAATTGTACTAGCCAGAACTCAGGACTTTTATAATAGAGAAGATGTTGATTACTTTGCAATATATCATAGAGAACTTGACGGCTTCTTTATCATAAAAAATAATCAACAAAGGAGCATAAGAATTAACATTAACGGAAAGTATAAAGAAAATTTTAATAACTTTGCTCTATTCTTACATTAAGTTAAGTTTGTTTTCTTACATAAGTTATAGTTTGTTACTAAAAGGGCTACTAATTAAGTAGCTCTTTTTTTTGTATCTTTACTAAAAATATTTTACTAATGAGGCAAATAAAGATAATAGCTACTTCAGGCTCAGAGATTGTTAGTACAAGTGAAGCTAAGGCTTACTTAAGGGTAGATTTCTCAGATGATGATACACTAATCGACCGTATGATTGTACAGGCGCGTATTTGGTGCGAGAATTATATATCTAGAGATATAGTAGCCAAAACAAGGGTATACTATTTGCCTAGTACTAACGGTACATTTGACTTACCGTTTGCTCCTGTAGATAGTATTACGCACGTTAAGATTGACTCTGTTGTTGCTACATATAATGTACTAGGCCTTAATAATGAAACTATCGAGCTCAACGCTGGAGAATCTGAAAAGGTAGATGTACGCTATGTAACTCTAGGAATGTCTGATGATTTACTAAAGAATGCAATACTACAACTAGTAGCGTCTTACTATGAAAATAGAGGGGACTTTATGGTTGGTAGTACAGTAAACGAAGTGCCTACTAATGTCAAATCTATATTAGCCTCCTTTAAGTCAATGTACATATAATGGCAAAACAATTTCAACCTGGTAAACTAAACAAAAGAATACAATTTCTAGATTGGACTACTATTGACGATGGTTTCGGTGGTCTTACTGAAAGTAGTGTATCAGTAGTGGCTACAGTTTGGGCGCACGTTAAAGAGGTTAGAAGTACAGTAAATGACCTAACAAAACACGGAGAGGTAGGTAATAGAGTAGAAACTGAATTTTATATTAGAAAAAAAGCAGTAAATATACAAGACGATTTTCTTATTAGATTTAACAGTAAAGATTATAGAATTAACGCCTTTTATGATAGTGAATTAGATTACTACATAAAAATAATAGCTACTATACAAGATGACTAATAATGCAATAATAGTATCTCCAGCTGATATGAAGCGCCTACAGAAAAAAATGGGTAAGCTAAAGTTATTTAGTACTGCTGGCTTATCTACTGAAATAGCGCATACGTTATTAGATATAACTAAAAAAGCTGTTAGGAGAGCTCCTGTTGCTGGTAAAGGTAAAAGTGGTGGTACACTAAGACAAAGTATTAAACCAACTATACAAGGTCTTACAGGTTATGTAGAGGCTTCAGCTCATTATGCTCCATATATGGAGTTTGGTACAGGTAGTGCTTATAGTAGCTCACAATTAGACGCTTTAGGTATACCTACTAGCTACTCAGCTCAATTTTTGGGTAAAGGCATTAGAGAAGTAACTCTAGAGCCTAGACCATTTTTATTTAACTCAGCTAGAGAAGCATTTGGAGCTATGTTAGGTAGGTTAGATATTAAAATTAGAAAAGAACTAAACAAATGAGGTCAGTAACACAATACATAAGAAAAACATTTATAGACGCCCTTAGTAATAAAATCTACCCTACTATAGGAGGAGAAATAATAAAAGACGGTAGCTTTACTAACTCTAGTAATTGGTCTGTTGGTGGTGGTTTTTCTGTTACAAATGGAGCTGGTGCTTTTAATGATAATACTAGTGGGTCTGTTTCGCCTGATACCTTGCTTACTAGTACAGGCTATCTAACTAACGGTAAAAAATATTTATTATCCTTTGATGTTATTACTGATTACTCACACGCGAATATATGGATAGGCACTCAAAACGGCCAAGACGCCTATGTAAATGGTAACTATACTAATTACGCTAATGGTAATCACACTATAGCTTTTACTATTAGCACTACACAAGACCCTATAGATTTAGCATTCTATGCTACTACAGGCAATCCAGGTCCGTTTACTATAGATAATATCAGATTAATACAGATAAGTAGTACTACAGCTATTAAGCTATATAATAAAGTGCCTAGTAATGTATCATATCCATTTATAAGAATATACAGCCAAGAAGAAAGACAAATAGATAACAACAATAGTAGATTTATGAAAGACGTTATTACTCGCTTAGAAGTAGTGCATAGAAACACTACAGCTAGTGGTGGAGAGCTACTAAATAACAGTATAGTAAATCAAATTACTAGTATATTATTACCAAATCCTGGAGAATCTTTACCTATAACAGATTACAATATCAGTATATATAGTACTGAAAATCTAGGTATTACAAACTTTCAAGACACCTTTAAGGACTTCACATATCACCGCTCAATTATAGAAATTTCTACTAGAGTAGAGTTAGTATAATTATATTAAATATTTTTATTATATTTGTAGTGTAATCTTGTAAAAATTACTGGCAGAGAAGTAAGTTTTTGTGGGTCGCTCTGAGGCCTGGAGATTACTAAGAACTAAGGGGTACCTCTTTGGATTAATAGAGATTCCTCTACGTTTCCCTACCCCTCGCAAGAGGGTGTATATTCGTATGCTTCTCTTAAAGTTAGAGGTACACTCCTGGTTCCGATTTGATAAATGAACAGGAGCTAATGAACGATTTTAATACACCTTTCCGCACTTTTTTCTACTCACTTAAAGCAAAAGCTATACGCTCCTGGAATAGTGCCTTAAACAGGCTTAAAATCGGTTGCAAATGCAGAGTATACAAGGACGATTACAAGAACGCTAAATGTTGTAATTGGTCGTGGAGGTAAGTGAGAACAGTAAAGTAACTTTAGACCTAAAGACAATAGGTATGATAATAGGGTTTGTTATCAGTTTAAGCTCTATGTACTTTGTTCTTAAATCAGATATAGCTTTAGCAATGCAATTACCAGAGCCAGAAGTAAGTAAAACAGAGTACGAGCTTAAGGATAAAATAATTAGAGAAGCTGTATTATCTACACAAGAAGATGTTAAGGAGATAAAAACAACACTAGAAAAATTAGAGGTAAGAATATATGAGCTTAAAAAATGAGAAATTTCTTACTAATATCGTTTCTAATGTTTTTTACTGCTACATTTGGTCAATATAAGAACGATATATCAGTAGTGCAGTTTACCGCTGAGTTTGTTACTAGCGCTTCACTAAAAGAATTTTCAAAACACAATACATATACATTTTTTATAGAGGAGGAATCTGATAAATTCGATAAGGAAAATATATCATTCGTGCCTACTATAATACTATATCATAACGGTAAGGAGATTAAGAGAATAGAATCTAATATAATGCTAGAGCTACCTAAGGAATGGAAAAAAGAAATACTAGAAGAAGTAGAAGCTATAACCTCACAAAAATTCTAATCTTATACTGTACACTAACTCAATCACAAATTATAGAAGCAGATAAGATAAGCCATTTTTTAGGAGGTGGTCTTACTAGCGCTGTTACATATGAATATACCGACTATAGGACCTCTAGTAAGAGGATAGCTCTAAAAAACTCAATTTTTTCTAGTATCTTTATAGGCACGATTAAAGAGGCATATGATAGCACAAGACCTAACAACGTATTTGACGGTCAAGATTTAGCCTTTAGCGTTTTAGGAGGTGTTACAATTGCTTTTACGTTTAACCTATTAAATAGAAATAAAAATGAAAAAATTAATGATAATCTTGTTCGCTCTTATCGTAGGTATAGGAAACGCTCAGGAAAAAAAGAAAAAAAATAATTTCTTAAAAGAAATATTCAAGTATAGCACATTCTACAGTAGCTTTACAGAATCAAGTCCTCTTATAACACCAGATAACTACTTTGTAACACAATTAGGAGATGTTATCAATATAACACCTGATAAAGAAAATGACTATAATATATCTGTAGGTATTAGAAAGATAGCTAGATTTGACTACGAGAATAAAGCTAAAAATTATTATGACGGTACAGAGAATAACTCTAGCTTAAATAGTAATGTAGGCTCTATTAGAGGCCTTGAGTATTTATTTCAATACTCTAAAGGAATGCAAAGAGGTATGAAGTTTACTAGTGAAAGATACTATATGAGATACTCTGGTAAATGGTGGAGCTCTAAGCTAGAAATGAATAATAACGGATTAATAGACCTTAACTATAAATCTGCTGACCTAAGATTAAGATTACCTATAAAAGGTAATTTTTCTATTAGTATGGGCGCTACATTAAGAACACATAAACCTTATGGCTACAACCCTATAGAGAATTATTTGAGTGATAATAATTGGTGGGACCTTGCCTACTCTTATAATTATCAAGACCACTACTACGGTATAGATTACGATAATGACGGCCTTACTGATGACGCTGATTGGTGGTGGAGTAATTCAGAGGGCAATAGAGTAGCTGATACTGATTTAGATTTTAGAAGAAACGTATATCAAAACATAGTAAACGATTATAACAGGCGCGAACTAGACAAAATAGGCACTTTAGGGACACTTTCGGCTGTTTTAGGTATTGACTATTATATATACAGAAATAATTGGTATTTGCACGCCTTTGCTAATATGTACCCAATACATAAGCATATGTTCGGAGATGAAGAATATAGCTATGAGGTATATGTAGGTAAGGATAATTGGCTAGATTACAACGCTGGATTAATGTACGGCTGGGATATTAGTAGCAAATTAGGTTTATTTACAGAGTATGAGATTACTAAATTCTGGGACAAGGAGCTGAGCTTTTTAAAGGCTGGTATCAATTATAAATTTTAATTTTTGTACCTTTACTATAAAAATTTTTAGATATGGAATTGAAATGGTTTAGATTATCTGAGTTCGATGAGCCTAAAAAGAAAGGCTCAGGCGCTAATATGAGTAAGGATTTACTGATAATGTTAGACGACCTTAGAAATAAGTTTGGCAAACCTATGAAGATTACTTCAGGCTATAGGTCTGAAAGCTACAATAAAAAAATCGGTGGCGTTAAAGATTCTTCACATATAAAAGGTCTTGCTGTTGATATTGCTTGTAATAATAGTAGAGATAGATTTATGATTGTAAAGCTAGCTCTAGAGGTAGGCTTTAGGCGTATAGGTATAGCAGAAACCTTTGTGCATTTAGATATAGATACAGAAAAATCTGGTAAACTTATTTGGACTTACTAATGGCAAAAAAACGCTTTAAAGATACACAAGTAGGTAAATTTCTACTAAATAAAATTCCTGATGTTGTAGGAGCTATAGCAGAGGACACCCCTGTAGGTGGTGTGATAAAGGCTATTATTGGAGGGTCTGATATGCCTAAGGAAGATAAAGATATAGCTCTAGAAAAGCTAAGAATGGAACAGGTAGAAATGGATTCTATTACTAAAAGGTGGGTTGCGGACAGTAAGAGTACTTGGTTAGCAAGTAATGTACGTCCTTTAACCCTAGTATTTTTTAGTATTAGTTATGTGGTAGGCTGGTATCTAAATTACCCTCTTGATAGTATTACTGGCCTACTATCATTAATAGTTGGAGCTTACTTTGGCTCTAGAGGAGTAGAAAAAGTAATGGGTAATAACAAACACCAATAATATGATTTGTCCGCATTGTGTTATACTAGGAATCGTTTTTTTGGGCTTTTGCGCTAGCAAATTATGCCGAAAAAAATAGTTGCTATATATAACCTTAAAAAACCGAAGAAACGTCCAGGAACACACTCCAAAAACGCTTCTCGCGGTCAAAACGCGTATAAAAAAAAGTATCGAGGTCAAGGCCGTTAAGATTTTGTATATTTGTATAAAATTATAGTATGAGCTTAAAGGATTCAGCAGTATTTGCACTAGTACCTGTAGTATATGGATTTCAAAAATTATATACAGTAATACCTAATTCCTCTAGTGGAGATTGTACATTTTCTAGAGGCACAACATCTTCAAGAATTAATAACGGTGGTTTAGTAGAAACAACCCCAGCACATTTTCCTACAGTAAGGTATAAAATGGTAGACGCAGAAATTGTAGGCTGTCCTGAGCAGAGTATACAAATGGGTAGAATTAATGTAGTTACATATAATGAATTATTTGATAGTAATTGGACTTTTAGTAACTGTACTAGAGTTGAAGATAGCACTATAGAAAAACCTACAGGTCAGTTTACCGCTGTTAGAGTAATGGAGGGCACTTCAGGAACTAATGATAAAAAAATGACTCAAACTGTAACAACAGTAAGCGGACGTAAATATTGTATGAGTATATATGTAAAGCCCTACAATACAGATAGTTCAAAAAATCCTTTTGACCAGGCTATTAGGCTTAAATTCGGCACTAAGAGCTGTAATTTTGACGCACAAACAGGTTGGTCAAATGATACTACTGATGACCCTCAGGTACAAAGATTACCTAATAATTGGCTTAGAGTTTCTTGTATTTTTGAAGCTACTAGCACTAGTACATCTGTCGAATATTGGCTATCTAAAAGTACAGGCTCTAGTTTTACTAATAATTATACAGGAGATACAGATAGAGGTTTAATACTGTATGGTGCACAGGTAGAATCAAATCCTGGTAGTAACGCTAATGAAGTAAGCTCATTAATACCTACAGGAAGCACAACAGTAACAAGAAGCAAGGACTCAGTATACAGAACAAGTTTTTTTAGTAGCTACATTCAAGAGCCTTACTGTATTTATTGGGAGGGCACAATAGATAGAATGACCTCAGGTACTTGTCCTTTAGCTGTTTACGGTAGTTCTGGCACTGGTGTTGTTTTTGGTTTCTACCTAACAAATAGAGCTACTATCAATGTATTAAGTAAAGGCTCTGGAACAAGTGAAGTATTAACCTCTTATGACTTTAGGAAGTTTAGAGGAGATTATATAAAAGTTTTAGCACAATTTATCAGTACAACAGAGGTATCTCTTACTGTAAATGGCAGTAATTTAGGCGTTAAAACCCACTCAGCGACTAGTAATAATACTGCTATGACTAATATAGCAGTAGGTTATAAAGGTTATTCAGATAATCAACAAAGACAAAGTTGCGGTCAGGCTCTAATTTTCCCTAGAAGATTTACAGATTCAGAGGCTATAGAGGTTACAACATCTGATAATTTTGATACAACAATAAAGGAATATAAATTTTTAAAAGCGTAATATGGCTATTAGATTAGGTAATAAAAAATTTGGTATAGGTAACAATAAAGTTATCATATATAACGATGATAGCGGAAGATATGCTGTAGATAATCTGCAAAATTTTAGACAAAGAAACGGAAGTTTTAAAGATTATAGAGGTAATCTAGTAAAAGGTCCTCAATTTTTGGGTCGTGTAGATTATGAAACAGGAGAGGGAGCTATATTATCAGAACACTCTTTTACTAATGTACAAAGTTATAGCGAAGAACTAACAGGAGGCGCCTACACACATAACGATATGACTGTTACCAGAGAAGAACTAGCTGGCCCAGATAAACATAGTGTAATGCCTACATATAAATTACTAAATACAGCTTCTACTGCTAGATTTACTAGAAATTATGGGACATCTGGTAATAGGCAAATAAATAACAGCCTTTTTGTTAAAGAGGGTAATGTAAAATATGTAGGGTATCAAATGGTTACTAATTTAGGTACTAGCTATGTTATATATAATGTAAATGCTGGTGTTATATCAGCTACTAATGAAGCTACTTCAGACGTTAAACTAAAGGCAAAAATCATAGCATATAAAGACGGTTGGTATAGAATATCAGTAGCCTACAAAGAAATTGCTACTAGTGGTACTAATAGATTTGATTTTTTAGTACTTAATCACCCTACAGATATTACAAGTATTGCAAAACAAAAATACACATATGCTACAGGTTATCAAAGAACTCAAACTGAGTGTCTGAATTCATATTTACCTACATATGAAAATCAAAAATCATCTTTTGAAAGTAGGTACAAAAGAGAAAATAATATGAAATATTGGCTACCTAACAACACTAATAATTCACAGTATGGAATTACCTTTACTGCTAGAGTTAGTATACTAGAATTTAATGAAACATTTTCTGGTTTTATTAGTATAGCAAATACATCTGGAAACTCAGACGGAAGCGGTACAGGTAGGTATATTACATTAGAGCACACTTTAAAAACTACAGACCCAATAGTTAGGTTTAGAACAAAAACTAACTCTAGTTCACAGCAGTATAGCCCTAACCTATTACCAAGTAGCGCTAATATAAATAACGTAATTGAAACGGCTTATCATTTTGGAGTGTCTTACACAGGAGCTGATACCTGGATATTTTCTTGTAATGGCTCAACTGTAGCTTTAGGTGGTTTTATTAGTCCTAGTATAGATACAAATATGAATTTTGATACATTTGCACTAGCTCAGCCCTCAGGTAATAAACACGGCTGGAATGGTAGAGTATACTCAGTAAATATATTAGATAAACCTAGTAGCCAGACAGAATTAAACGCATTAACCGCACAAAATATTTAGAGATGATAACATTTTTAGTAAAAAAATATGAATTTGAAAATATAGAAGATTATGAAGCTCTTAAAGAAACCTACGCTTCTAGCGCCCATACTATGGTAGAGCTAGGACATATAGACGGAGCTGATAATTTTTCAGTAGACGTCCTTTGGGAGGGTTTAGAAGAACAACCTGAAGATTGGGCTACTTATGAATTGGTCTTAGATAATGACGGAATACATATTTTTGACGGAGTACCTTACATTATAGAATAGATAATAATTTTTTGTATATTTGTAGGGTAATAATAATTTAAAAAAATATAAGTAATGGCAAGTAATGTTTTCAACGGAACTAATCTACTATTAAAATTCGCTCAAGACGGGAGTTCTCCTGTAGTAATTGGGCACTCTACTAGCGCGTCTTTATCGCTTAGTAATGACTTACCTGAAATAACTAGTAAAGATTCTGCTGGTTTTCAAGAGGTTATACCAGGTGTAAAATCTGCTGAGATTTCTTTTGAGGGATTAGTAAGTTATACTGACACAAACAACGTAAAAGAAATATCTGAATTATTACTAAATAGAAGCAAGTTAGATTGGAGCTTTGCGACAGCTACTTCAGGCGACCAGGTTTTTACAGGAGAGGGTTACCTTTCTAGTGTTGAGGTTTCTAGTGAAGCTGAAAGCCCTGTAACATACTCTGGCTCTATTACAGTAACAGGTACAATTACGTCTGGTACAGTATCTTAATAGTATAATCATATGAACAAGAAAAGAGGGTATTATACCACTAAATTAGGTGGTAAATCAAGGACGCTACATTTTAGCTTCAATTTCTGGGCAAATCTAACTGAGGAGCTTAATATTGGGTTAGAACAGGTTGGCGAAGCATTTGGTACAGGTTTCAATATGACCGCCTTTAGAGCTTTAATATACGCTGGCTGTAAGGCATATGACCAGGAAAACAACATTGAAATAGATTATAATATCTATAATGTTGGAGAGTGGTTATCTGACTTAGAAACTGAAGAAATAGAGAAGATAATGACGGCTATGAGTGAAACCAGAATATTAGGTAATGACTTAAATATGGGCATACAAAGAAACCCAGAAGCAAAAAAGCCTACTACTAAAGCAAAAAAAAAGAGTTAGATAAACTAACTTGGGACAACATTACTGATTATTACATTGGCCAAATAGGTATCAGGCCTAATGATTTTTGGCAATACACCTGGAATGAAGCTCAGCTAGTAGCAGAATCATATCACATTAGATTAAATATAGAATGGGAGCAAACAAGATTTATTGCTACTATGATACATAATGTTAATGTTCGTAAGCGCTCACAAGTAATAAAGCCAGAAAAATTATTCAAATTACCTCAAGATACTTACAGGCAAGAAGATATATATATACCTACATTAGAAGATACTCTAGCATTTGAAAATAAGCTAAATAGAGTAACCAATAAAAAAGTGTTCGATTTTTAGTAAATTTGTAAAAATCCCTTAAATATGGCACAAGCTAAATTACAAGTAAATTTATTAGCAAATCCAGCTGGCCTTACAGCTGGTTTAAATGTAGCTTCAGCTAGGCTATCAGCTTTTGGTAAAAAAGCTACTATGCTAGGCGCTCAATTAGGTAGGAGCTTTAGCTTACCTTTCGCTTTAATAGCTGGAGGGTCAATGAAAATGGCTAACGACTTTGAGAAAAATATGACTAAGATTAAAACCTTAGTAGGTCTTTCAGGCGACGCTGTAGACGGAATGGCTGATAAAGTAAAAGCTCTAGCAAGGGAAACAGGAGTATCAGCTACAGAGGCGTCTGAAGCGCTATTCTTTATTACTTCTGCTGGTCAAAAAGGAGATTTAGCACTAAAAACATTACAGGCGTCTTTAAAAGCGTCTGCTGTAGGTTTAGGGGACGTTTCTACTGTTGCTGATAGTGCTACTTCAGCTATGAACGCTTACGGTAGTGAGGTACTAGGAGCTTCTGACGCTACAGACGTGCTTATGTCTACTGTTAGATTAGGTAAGATTGAATCTGAAGAACTAGCTGGTAGTATAGGTCAAGTAATACCTATTGCTAGTAATCTAGGCGTTACATTCGATGAGGTAGGAGCTACACTAGCTTCTATGAGTAGAACAGGTACAAACGCTACGACCGCCTCTATGCAACTGAAGAATATTTTAATGTCTATCAATAAACCTAGTGAAGAAGCTGAAAAGCAATTAACTGCTATGAGTTTGAGCTCAGAGATGTTAAAGAAAAAAATTAAAGATGACGGCCTGTTATCTGTATTGACTTTACTAAAAGACAAGTTTGGAGAAAATGAAGAAGCTCAGGCTAAAGTATTCGGTAATGCTAGGGCCTTAATGGGAGTTATGGATTTATTAGGAGCTGGATTTGAAGATACTACTATGATTTTCAATGAAATGACTAAAGCTACAGGCTCTACAGATAAAGGATTTGCTGAGTTACAAAAATCTTCAGAGTTTCAACTGAGAAAAACTATGAATGGTTTAAAGGAGGACTTTAGGAATCTAGGAGGCGTTTTGATGCAAGTTCTAGGCCCAGCTGTAAAAAACATAATGGGTGGTATCAGTTCTCTATTTAAGAAATTTCAAAATCTTGACTCAGGTACACAACAGCTTATACTAGGGTTTGGCGCGCTTGTAGCTCTAGCGCCTATACTAATATCAGGTGTCGGATTAATAGCTAAAGCTCTAGCCTTTCTAATAAGCCCTATCGGTTTAGTGGTTGCTGGTTTAGCTGGTGTTGCTTATGTAGTGTACACACAATGGGACGGTATTAAAAAATATATAGTAGATATAGCAAACTACTTTATAGATTTGTATAATGAATCTAACGCTTTCGCTATACTAATACACAGTATATCAGCTATATTTAAGAGCTTTTACGATATTGGCGCATTCTTTTTAGAAGCATTAGTAACATCATTTCAAAACGGCTTAAAAGTGATTAAAGACCTTTTTAGTGGTCTAGGAGGTATTATCAAGGGTGTATTTACGTTTGATTATGACGAAATAAAGGCTGGAGTAACCAAAATGGGTAAAGCTGTAGCAGATAACTTCAAAAACGCTATTGAAACAGGTAGTGAGTTTGTAGAAAAATCAGCTGGAGCTGTAGCAGATAACTTTACTGAGGCGTTTAATAACGCTGATACCAGAACAAAAATAGAGTTTATTACTGAAGATGATATAGATAATAGCGTAAATAACGCTGTAGATTACATAAAGACAAAGAAAGACGAAATATTTGATGCCTTTAATTTCGGTAGTGGAGGCGGTACCAATATGGACGTTGATACTAGTTCACTAGAGGACCCTAAAAAGAAAGGAGATGATGATACTAGTAAAATCAAATCAACTACTACAGCGCTACAAGAACAAAGTACAGTAATGGAAGATTTAGGCCTTACTACTGAGTTTGCTAGTGAGCAAATGAGTAATTCATTTAGTAAGTTAAGCTCTGGCATTGTAGATAATCTAGGTATTGCTAATACAGCTCTAGGAGATTTTATGCAGAACTTAATTAACAGCGTTACAGAGCAGTTACAAGCAAATCTAATGTTAGGCTTAAGTGAAGAACAGAAAACACAGCAAAAAGTAACCAATACTGCTACAGAAATGGGCGCAAATGCTATGTCAGTAGCTAGTAATACAGCTACAGGAGGCGCTAATATAGGTATCAATACAGGAGAAGCTATATCAGGTGCAACAGTAACAGCCACAAATACAGCTAAAGGTATGGGTCCTATAGGAGCATTTATACTACCAGCCTTAATAGCTGGAGCTGTAGGCTTAGTAATGAGCTCAATGAAAAAAGCTAAAAAATTCAAAACAGGTGGTATTGTATCAGGTACTACTTTAGGTATGGTCGGAGAATATCCAGGCGCCAAATCTAATCCTGAGGTTATTGCGCCTCTAGATAGGTTAAAGACAATGATAGGTACACCACAAGCTACTAACGTAAATGTAGGTGGTAGTTTTAGAGTAGAGGGTCAAGACCTTGTACTAGCTCTTAATAGAGCAAATAATGTATCTAATAGAATAAACTAATGGCATATCAAGTAAAGTATAGATTACAATTTTCAGATTTACAAAACAACCCTCGTAAAGTAGAAATTTGGCAAAAAAATTATACAGGAGATATACTGCCTATGATAGGTACTGACTCTCCTGTTGTTATAGAGTATCAATCTGATAATGATTTTTTTAAACCTATACAAGGCTCAAAATGTAATCTTAATCTAATGGTTACTAAAGACGTTGAGTATGATGAATTTTATAGATTTGATGAACAGGAGTTTCTGATAAAAGTGTACGCTGGTATGACTAGGTCAAAAGCAGTATATAACAGAAGCGGACTTGAACATAGGTATATAGATAGCTACTGTTCAATAGATAATTTTAGTTATGTATATCCAAATATCAGTGATAACCTGATTAACAGAGTAGCTAATGCAGGTGGTATAGTAGAAGCTCCTAGTTGTATTATGGGTGGTATTACTGATTCTCTAGATTGTGATTGGGACCTATATTGGCAAGGTTTTCTAGTAGCTGATACATATAAGGAAGCTCTTACACAAAAGCCCTATCCTATTAGCCTGAGTGCTCTTGACGGATTAGGAACACTAAAGCTAAATAATAGCGCTGTAACAGGTGTAGAATATCCTACTAGTATAAGTAGTGCTAAAACATTTGTAGACTATATGATTCAGCTAATAAACTTATCTAATATAACAGAGCTGTATACTAAAATAAATTTTTGGGCTTCTAAACAATATCAAACAGACGGCTCTAGTAATGTATCTTGGGACGAGTTTATTAGTGAAAATATTTGTGGAGATTCAGTTTTTAAAAATAATCTTAAGGTAAGGAACATTAAAGATATGATGTCTGAAATGTTAAATTATACTAATAGTCGTATGTATCAATATGGAGGAGAGTTATATGTAGAGCCTATATCAGTAGATAATACAATAGTATCTAATGTACCTTCAAATCCAAATATGACAACACAGGATTATATAAAATCTATAGTAGGCGGTATAATGGCTAACCCTTATACAGGAATGCAGTTTTATACTAGATATTTTCAACAAGGCTCACAAAACTCTCAGGCAGATAGGTATGAGGGCTTTCCAGCTATTAAACGCGTAAATAACGAGCTTTTACCAATGAGTAATGATATTCAGATTGAATACCTACCTCCATATCAAAAGGTGCAAATTGAGGCCGATTTGAGCGCTGTTGCTAGACGTATTACAGCTATGACTCAAAATCCTACTATGGAATATACTACAGGTATTACAGTAATATCTGGCCAAGCAACACTAGGTACACACGCTATTGCTAATAGTGGAACCAGGTCTATTAAAGTTACCAATGTAATAAGCTCTGGCACACCATCTAATACAGCGTTTAGAATGCTTCCTATTGGTGGAGGTAGTGCTGATAGATATTTTATAGAAACAAAACCAAATTTTGATTTTAACCTAGATTATTACATTGAAACAGACGGTACTGCAACACCTACAGCTGTAATATATTATAGTGTAAATTTCTATCGTGCTAATAGTTTCGGCACTTCTAATTATTTGAATTGGTTTACATATGATGAAAATGATAATACCTGGTTGCAAGCTAGTAACTCTAGCTTTGGTAATATGGTTAAAAATCCTGTTACAAACTCAGAGGAGGACCAGATGAACTCCTGGAATAATGTAAGTGGCTTACCAGGTTTACCAGACGGTCAAGGTGCTTCTAGTGGGGTTATGCAAATAACAGTATGGCAACCTAAAGTACTTAATAATGGTAATGAGAGTGCTTTCCAAGCTCTATATTTCGACAATACTTATGCTACTTATCAAAGAGATACTAAGAAAAAATTACAGGCTAACCTTACTAATACTAATACTAGTAATTCTGCTGTATACGAAACTAAAATACCAGCTATTAAAGCTACTATATTAAATGAATTGCGCTCTGATTTCTTAGTATCTAGCTCTGGTGCTGTTACAGGTGGATTAGTAAAAAAAGCAAATTCTATACTGAAACTATATCAAGATTATGTATATAGATATGAGATGACTTTAAAGAATATGACTAACTATCCTATCTGCATTAATAGTAAAGCGTATATGAATTTCAACACTTACAAAGACGACGCTCAACAACAAATAGATAGGCTTACATATTATGTAAAGAAAAATGAGTATAAAACAGTAACTCATAAAGCCTCAGCTAAAGGAGACCCTACATTAACAGCAACTTTTGACTTCCGATAGCGGTATTTTTTCATAGCCCAACGTACGATTTAAGCACATTTTTAAGCGATTTGCGGAACTTTCGCTGTATTTTGATGTATTATATTATCCTCTTTTTTTTCTTACCGCAAAACCACACAAAAATATATATTCCGTATTTTAAAAAATTTTTTTATAATCGTTTGGAAAATTGAAAAAAAATCCCGATAATTGCAGGAAAATTATAACTTATGACGTACACTACACCCCCTACTAAAGGCACGTTCAGCGAGCTTTTTAGTAGAACGCTTAAACAGCGTAAAATTAAGAGATATGACGTCTGCGATATGTTAGGTATTACTATGCCAACATTAAAGAGCAGAGTTGAATCTCCTATTGATTTTAGTATGAGAGAGCTATTAATACTCTATCAGAACGGATTAAATTTTTTCGATTATTTTTTTACAGTAACTATAACTAAAGATTAAAACTTATGGAAGAAAAAACACTTTATGACTATCTCCTTAGAGTACAAAGCGAGATAGGAGCTATACAAAAAAGCTCAGAGAATAACTACTATAAAAGCAGTTATTTCGATATTAACGATTTACTACAAGAGGTTAAGCCAATACTTACTAAATATGGCTTAGTACTAACCCAGCCACTCACTACTAAAGACGGCAGAATGTATGTATCTTCAGTAATTAGTAATGGTGTAGAAGTAGTAGAATCAACACTAGTATTACCAGATATAGTAAAACCTCAGGAGCTAGGCTCCTGTATTACTTACTTTAGGCGTTATACTTTAGTATCATTATTAGCTTTACAAGCTGAAGATGATGACGGTAACGCTACTAAAGAGGCTACACAAAAAGGATTAGATAGGCATATTAACGCTATTATCAAATCAGGAGATGTAAAAAAAGCTAAGAGATATATGAAAGAATATAAACTCACACCTCCACAATCCAAGAAATTACGAGAATTTTTTAACCTTTAAATTTTATAAATATGGCAAAATCAATTTATGTAAAGGGATTCAGGACCTTTAAAAAGAACGATAACGCACCTGAACAGCTAGTATGTAAGCTACTAGTAACACCTGAAATGCTTTTTGAGCAGATGAAATCAGGAGAATTAGATGAGGCTCAGTCAGAGTATCAAGGTAAGAAGCAGTATAATATAGATGTATGGCAAGGAGAAGATGGCACTCTAAACTTTACAGCTAATACCTTTAAGCCAGATTCAAGCCAATCTAAGATTACTAAAGTCGCTCAGAAAGACGATGACTTACCCTTTTAAATAACATTCTAGGGTCCTACTAATTTTATTATTTTTATTATTTTATTCTATTTTTCATTTAGTAGGGCTCTAGTATTATTTATGCAATATAAACCTAAAAATAACCCCCTTACAAGTCCTATATTCGAGTATTATCGTGTACAGGAGTTTTTAAAGGTAGAAAAAAACAGATTAAATCTAATGAAGAAAAAATTTGACTCAAACCCAGAATACCACTCTGCTAAAGGTATTTCAGCTAGTGGATTAAAAAAGATATACAAAAGTACTGTAACAGATTTTCTTACAGATAGAGTACAGAAATCAAAAGCTATGGAGTTCGGCTCAGCTGTACATATAAAGCTATTAGAGCCAGAAAACTATAATAAAGATGTATATGTAATGCCTAAAGTAGATAGGCGTACCGCTGTAGGTAAAGAAAGCTACGAGATACACAGAAAAAATGCTATTGGTAAGATAGTAATAGATGAAGATGAGCAAGTTCTTATTGATGAAGTTGTAGCAGTATGTGAGAAAAACCCTGATGTACAGTATTACTTACAAGGCGACCGTGAATTAAGTCATTACGGACGTTTTAAGGACGTTTCAGCTCGTTGTAGACCTGATGTGATTAACTATGATAAAAAGTTTGTTTCTGATATTAAAACGTGCCAAAATCCACACCCTTACGCCTTTCGCTCTGACGTATATAAGTGGGCGTATCATTTACAAGCAAGTTTTTATTGTGATTTTACAGGTATACCTCTAGAAAATTTTAGATTTATTTGTATTAACGCTAGATATGTTAAAAATCAACACGCTGAGAGGGTGCCTTTAGTATCTGTTTCGTTAATACAGCTGAATAATGAACTAATGGAAGCTGGTAGAGTAGCTTATACTAAAGCTATAGAGAATTGGAAGTTTTATAAAGATACAGGTGTTTGTCCTGGCTACATATGGGATAATATAGATGAAGATAATTCCCTTGTAATATGAGTATGAGTGATATAATGAAATTTGTAGAAAAAGAATACAAGATAAAAATTGATATTTCTTCTAGGACTACAAATTATGTAGAAGCAAGAGCTATATATTATGAGTTATGTAGGCGTTATCTAGGTAGTAAATCTACTGAACTAGCTAAATCTGTACATAGAAACCACGCTACTATATTACACGCGTTAAAGGAGTTTCCTTATATGATGAAATATAGTGAGGGTATGAAGCTAAGATATTATAAAATTAGAGAGAATTTAGATTCTAAATATAACAAGCTAAGAAAAATATCACTAGAGGAGTTACAGCTTAGATATGATAACTTAGAGTATGAAACTCAATCAATTACAGAAGAACTAGTGAAATTAAAAAAGTATGTAAGAATTTTGATTTCTGAAAAATAATTTTATTTTTAGAGGGAATGAGACGTAACCCATTTTGGAAATATCTAGGCCCTGAAGATAGAATGCAGAATTCAGTAATGAATTTTATTAGGGCTCATTATCCAAAGGCGCTCGTAACACACGCAACTAATGAGGGTAAGAGAACGCCTTTTGAAAGATACAAACTAAAATATCTAGGAGCTACAGCTGGAATACCAGACGTCCTAGTGTTTACACCAAATGCTAAATATAATGGTTTAGCAATAGAACTTAAGTACAAGTATAACAAACCTACCAAAGCACAGGAAGTGTGGTTAAAAGAGCTTAAAATGTGTGGCTGGTATGCAGTAGTAAGTAACGATATAGATAAAACAATTGATGTCATTAGAAAATATTTTAAAGATGAATTATAAGAGTATATACTTTGATGAGGGTACACAGAAAATCAGATTTACCTCTGATTCTACTAGTAATGTACCCTACACTATGAAGTATGTAGGAAAAATGAATAGAGTAGAATTTGATGCTTTTATTGATTTTCTCTGGGAGGTTTATGAAGATAACCTAATACCTATGAGTGAATTAGAGAAGCATTATAAAGATTATAGAGAGTTTATAGATAGAAAAAAAGAACTCTTTAGAAGAAAATAACAACAGATTAACTTATGGAAGCCAATAGAATATACAAGCCTAGTAGGTTTAGTAGGTATACAATAGTGCCTACTAGTGTCTTTAGATTAAAAGGCATAACAGCTGGAGCTACAGGTCTTTACTGTTATTTATTCTCTCACGATGTAGGCCAGAGTATAACAATAAAATTTATTACTAATCATTTCAAAGAGGGTAGAGACGCTATTAACGCACGCTTAAAAGAGCTAGAAAAACACAACTTATTAATCAGGACCGCTATTAAGGATAAAGGTAAATTTGCTGGATATAGTTACTATCTAAACGACTTACAAGCGCTAGAAACCGCAAACGGAAAAACCGTAACGGATAATCCGCACCAAAGTAATAATAAAAATAAAAGTAATACAGATACTAATTCAACAGCCTACAAGTCCCTAGAGCATTTTATAACTCTGTTCCCTGAAAAATATAGGCCTACTACAGATAATCAGAGGTATAAATGGTATCAATGCCTAGATAGAATAGAGAGGATAGATAAGTATAACCTAAGAGATGTATACAAGGTTTGCCAGAAACTAAGAGCAGATGAATTCTGGTCTGTAAATTTTCTTACACTATTAAAATTGAGAAACCTAGATAAAAACAATATAAAATTTATTGATAGGTTTATGGATAAGTATAGTATAGAAGCTAAACCAAAGTGTTACTATAGGATTAAAGGGATAGTAAAATATTTCAAATATGAACAAGATAATCAATTACTATTAGGAGCTAAAACAAAAACAGTAACGCTATATGATTATAACCTGAGAAACGTCTTTAATGATGATGAATATAACTTAATTTACGAATATACTAATGGGTCTGATAAGGAATAGTAAACAGGTTAAGCAAAGTATTGATTTTGAGGGTATAGAGAACGGAAAAATGCACCCTACAGATATAGACGCTGTATTTGAGTTTGATAATGAAGCGTTAATACTAATGGAGGTAAAAAAACGAGGTAACAAGCTACCTTTAGGTCAAAGGTTAGTACTAGAGAGAATAGCGGATTCCTGGCACACAGGCAAATCAATAGTATTAATAATAAATCACACCTTTAGGAATGATGAAAAAGATATTCCTCTTGTAAAGTGTTATGTAAGAGGATTTTATTATAAAAAAATGTGGTATGAGTGTAATGAGCCACTAAAGAAAACACTCAATAGATTAGGTAAGAAATGGAAAATTAACAAACTACAACTATGAAAAATGAAAAAAAATACAGAGAAGCTCTAGTATTTACAGCTATTAGTTATGCTGGAGTTATACTAATTCTAATATACTTGATATATGTTAGATAAGTTTTTACAGTTAGGTATCAAGGTACGGAATGTATCAGGTAACCAAAAGACGAATTGTCCTAAGTGTTCTCACACTAGGAAAAACAAGAGAGATAAGAGCCTTTCAGTAAATGTACAGGAGGGTATGTTTAATTGTCATCACTGCGGTTATAGTGGTAATGTAAATATCACAAAGAGAGATAATTATACAGAGATTACTAAAGTCAATATTAACCTTAATGAGCGCGTAATAACCTGGTTTAAGGATAGAGGAATTAGCACTACTACGCTAGAGTATTGGAAGATAGGCGAATCTATAGAGTATATGCCTCAGGTAGACGGTAAAAGACGATGTATTAACTTTAACTACTTTAGGGACAATACTCTAGTAAACGTAAAATATAGGACCTCAGATAAGCATTTCAAAATGGTTTCAGGTGCTGAACTAATATTTTACGGTCTAAATAATCTAGAACTAGAGACAAAATCTTGCTATATAGTAGAGGGAGAGATAGACGCTCTTAGCTTGTATGAAAGTGGTATTTATAGTGTTGTAAGCGTACCTAATGGAGCTAGTAAAGGCAATCAAAATCTTACTTATCTAGATAACTGTTATGAATATTTCAAGGATAAGAAAGAGATAGTACTATGTACAGATAACGATGAAGCTGGTATTAAATTACGCAATGAATTAGCTAGGAGGCTTGGGTATTATCGATGTAAATATGTCGATTTTCGCGAGTTTAAGGACGCAAACGAATGTCTGTTAGGCAAAGGGTCTGAATATCTGCGAAGTGTGCTTAAAACGGCTAAAAACTACCCCCTTGTCGGTGTCTTGTCCCTCGACGATGTCTGGCAATCCGTATTGACATATTCTGAGTCAGGTATAGAAAACTACTCTATAGGATTAGGAGAAAGTGATAACTATTTTAATCTAGCATTTGGAGAGTGGTCAGTATTAAGCGGTATTCCTAATAGTGGAAAATCTGATATTATGGACCAGATATTAGTAAACATAGCTAAGCTACATAAATTCAAGAGCGCTATATTTAGCCCTGAATCATTC
>VTLG01005237.1_pt1 | contig 34169 bp, 55 predicted proteins | sample 4694571 | NCBI WGS metagenome assembly VTLG01 (sample SAMN12604809, study PRJNA352737) | marine metagenome | biome: ENVO:00000447; feature: ENVO:00000209|ENVO:00000569|ENVO:01000036; material: ENVO:00002151; isolation source: viral sequences binned using virsorter ...
AAATAACAAGGAGAAACTAGATGCAAGAAACTAGAAACGAGAAGCAAGTAGCTACAAAACAAGAGGCAGGTCTGCCATCAGACGCCCTGTTTGAAGCGGACGCTAGAAAAGGTTTTGAAAACGTAGACACAGAAAGTCTGGCTCTACCAATTTTGAAACTTTTACAGAACGGATCAGCAGAGGCGCAAAGAAAACATGCGAATTATGTAGAAGGCGCTGACCCTGGTATGTTCTTCAATACAGTGACAAGAAAAATATACGACGGTGAAAAAGGAATTCACGTCATACCTTGTCATTATAGATTAGAGTATCAAGAATGGGCCGATTTCGGCACAGGATCAGGAAGACCTGAAAATATCTATCCTGGTGATAGCGATATTCTATCTAAAACAACTAAAGACGCGATGGGTAAGGACAGATTACCAAATGGTAATTACATCCAAAAAACTGCTCAGCATTTTGTCATCATATCTGATGGTAAATCAGCTGAGACAGCTTTGATATCTATGTATTCCTCACAAGCAAAGATTTCCAGAAAATGGAATTCAATGATGATGAGTATTACGATAGATGGAAAAGATGGTCCATTTACGCCGCCACCTTTTAGCCATATCTATAAGTTATCTTCAGTAAAAAATACTGGAAAGGGTAACGAATGGTACGGTTACAACATACAAAAGGTTGGACAAATCACTGATGCTAATCTCTATAAGAGAGCGAAAACTTTCTATGAAAGTTGTCGTAGAGGCGATCAGTTAAACGGAAAGACATCATAAGTTTCCATTCCGGTTGGAAAAGTGGGCGGGAGCGGGAGACTTAACTCGCCCACTCAAAAGTTATGATGAAAGCATTCAAAGAGATATTTCAGGGACTAAATAGTGCATACGGACAAACTGTACTAAGCGACGTCTATTCTGAAAATGGCAAACAAAAAACAAAATCTTTTACAGTAAAAAAACCTGTAACTGATGAGCTTTGGGAAAACCATTTAAAAGGAAAAGAACCAGGAATAGGTATTGTCCCAATCAACGAAAACAACAAATGTAGATGGGGTTGTATTGATATAGATGAATATAACTTTAATCATAAAAAATTAATTAAGCTATTAAACCAAAAAGATTTACCACTAATTGTATTTAGATCAAAATCAGGTGGAGCCCACTTGTTTTTATTTACAAATGAACCTGTAGAAGCGTCTTTAATGCGATTAAAATTAAAACTAATCGCAGCTCATTTAGGATATTCTTCAAGCGAAATTTTTCCTAAACAAGAAACTATTTTAGTTGATAGAGGAGACACAGGAAATTTTTTAAATTTACCTTATCATGGAGGAGACAAATCAACACGATACGCTTTTCTTGAAAATGGAGACGCGTCAAATTTAAATGATTTTATAGCATTACATAAAAAACGTAGTTTAACTAAAAAACAATTAGAAAATTTACATATAGATACAAAGAAACAAGTAAAGAATGGTTCGGTGACAGATGGGCCGCCTTGTTTACAAACGCTTTGTTCCGAAGGGTTTCCTGAAGGAAGTAGAAATGATGGACTATACAATATTGGAGTCTATTTAAAAAAAGCTAAACCAGATACTTGGAAAACAGAATTAGAAAATTATAACAATAGATATATGAAACCACCTCTAAGAAACCAAGAAGTGGAAACAGTAAAAAAATCATTAGATAAAAAAGATTATCAATATAAATGTAAAAGTCCTCCAATATGCAATTTTTGTGACGCAATAACATGTCAAACTAGAAAATTTGGAATTGGAAGAGGAAACTTAATGCCAGAACTAACAAACTTAAGAAAATATACTTCTGAGCCTCCTTTATGGTTCTTAGATGTTAATGGTAAGACTGTCGATGTTGATACAGATACTTTATATAAATTCGATGACTTTTCTAAAGCATGCATGGGACAGATTAACGTTCTTTTACCACACATCGGACAAAATATATGGAAAAAGAATTTAGCTATGTTATTTCCTAAAACAGAAGATAACGACGAGTTTTTTATACAAGCTCCTGAAAGTTTAAAACCAGAGAATATATTGAGAGAGCATTTAGAGGATTTTATAACCGATTCATACAAAGGTAATAAATTAGAAGATATATGTAATGGATCCGCTTTTTCTGAAGACGGTGTAAGTTATTTTAAATTTAAAGATTTTTGGAAATTTCTTAAAAATACAAATGAATGGAACCTTAGAAGAACAAAAACTGTTCTCTTACTTAAGAAAAAATTTAATGCATCAGAAGACAAAGTTTTTCCAAAAGTAGGAGATAAAACAATTGATGTGCGTGTTTTTAGAATGCCAGAACCTGTGGAAAAAGTAATAGATAAAAAAGCTCCAGAGATAGAGAAAGCTAAATGGCAGAAGAAATAACAAGAACTATTATTCCTGGTCCTCCAGGAACAGGGAAAACATATCGTTTGATAGAAGGACCAAACAGTTATCTTAGACAAGAACTAAGAAAAGGTACACATCCCTCAAAAATAGCTTACCTAACTTTTGGAAAAGACCCAACGGAAGAAGTTCAAAGAAAGCTAGCAGACATCGTAAAAGAATTTCCAAAATATAAATTAGATAAAGACTTTACTTTCTTTTCTACTATGCATGCTATGGGAAAAAGAAATAATGAAAAGTTTTTTCCGGATGGAAGTAATTTATTAACTGGAAAAGAATGGAATGGATTTAAAGACTATATCTGTAAAAGCCAAGGAAATAATTATTTTAGTAAATTTCCGTACGACGAAAAAGAAAATGAAGACGGGGTTATGACTTTTGGAAACCAATATTTAAAAGCTGTTAATCTTTCAAGATGTAGAAAAATACCACTTAGAGAACAGCATAAAGAAATGCTGATAGATCATCCTAACTTTAAATATTCTAAATTAGAAGTTTTTAATAATCATTTGATTCAATATAAAAACGATAAAAAAATGCTAGATTTTACGGACATGATTGACTTGTTCGAGAAAGATGAAATAATGAACAACTTAAATCTAGAGGTAGTTTTTTTAGACGAAGCCCAAGATTTAAATCCTTTACAATGGGATATGTTTTTTTATATCGAAAAGCATTGTCGAAGATCTTATATTGCAGGAGATGATGATCAAACCATTTTTAAATTTCAGGGTGCTAATCCTACTCCTTTTATTAATTTACAAGGAATAATTGATGATAAAGAAACCACAGTTTCTAGAAGAGTTCCCAAAAAAGTTTTTGATAAAGCGAAAAAAATATTAGAATGTATAAAAGAAAGAATGCCTAAAAAATGGGAACCAAAGGAAGAAGAGGGAGAATTTATACTTAACCAATTATTTCATAATCTAGATTACAGCAAGGGACAATGGTTTTTATTATTTAGATGGAAAAAAGATAATTTAATGGTTAAAAAAGTCAAAGAACATTTTTACCGAAAACATATTTACTTTGACAAAGGTAATAATCTTTTACCACCAAAATTAGCGAGAGCATTAATAACCTGGAAAAAATTAAATAATAAAGAAGCGATACGTGGTGAAGAAATTACGGATATTTGGGAATATATGAGTGGTAAAAAAATTAAACCAAAAGGTAAAAATTTAGAAAAATTAAAAAAAGCAAAAAACGAGCAACTTACTTTAGAAGAATTAATGGCTGAATATGGTATACTATGTCAAGGTAAGTGGCAAGAGTGTTTTGATCTTATAAAAAATTCAGGACAAATTAGTTATATTGAAAGTGTAGAAAAAGATTTAAATCCAAAAGAAAAAGCAAGAGTTAGAATAAGAACTATTCATGGAGCAAAAGGAGACGAAGCCGAAAACGTAGTTATTTCTCCAGATATGCCAAGACCAGCATGGAAGAGCGCAAAAAGAGATCCTGATACTGAGCATCGAATGTGGTTTGTTGCCGTGACCAGAGCAAAACAAAAAGTTTATTGGTTAAATCCCGAAACTAAATACTCTTACAGAATTGGAAATAGGAGGATCGCATGAGTGTATATAATAAACAAATCGGTGGATCCCACTACAAAAAAATGAAAATTCAGCCAAGCAAGTTTGTTATTGAGAATGAGTTGCTTTTCCCGGAGGGATCCGTTATAAAATACATCTGTAGACATCGTTTTAAAAATGGAAAGGAAGATTTGTTAAAAGCAATACACTTTATTGAAATGATTATTGAAAGAGATTACTCAAAAACAGAAACTAAAAATCCACTAGACAAGAAAAATTATTGGGGCATCTTAAAAAGATGATGTTCGAAGCTCAAACTGAATGGATAGCCCCAGATAACTTCCCAGATTTAAGCGGATATAAACTTATAGCCATAGACTTAGAAACAAGAGATCCAGATTTAAAATCTAAAGGATCAGGAGCAGTGATTGGTAATGGTGAAATTATTGGAGTAGCTGTCGCTGTTGATGGCTGGTGTAAATATTACCCCTTTGGTCATGAAGGTGGTGGTAATTTAGATAAAAAGAAAATTTTAAGTTGGTTGACTGATGTTTGTGCAACAGAGGCAACTAAAATATTTCATAATGCCATGTACGATGTCTGTTGGCTTCGTTCTTATGGAATAAAAGTTAATGGTCACATCATGGATACCATGGTTATGGCTTCATTGGTTGATGAAAACAGAATGCGTTATACTTTAAATGCATTAAGCTGGGAATATTTAGGAGAAAGAAAAAGTGAAACTACACTTATAGAAATTGCTAAAAATTGGGGTATAGATGCTAAAGCAGAATTGTATAAATTACCAGCTATTTATGTGGGTGAATATGCAGAAAAAGATGCATCTTTAACACTAGATTTATTTAAAAGACTGTCTTCAGAAATTAGAAAAGATAACTTAACAGAAATATTTGATTTAGAAACTCAACTCTTTCCCTGTTTAGTTGATATGAGATTTAAGGGCGTCCGAGTAGATGTCGAAAAAGCACACCAATTGAAACAAAAATTACTTGAACAAGAAAAAGGATTGTTGCAAGAGATAAAACGAGAAACACAGATAGATGCTCAAATATGGGCAGCAAGATCGATTGCCACAGTTTTTGACAAGTTGAAATTACCATACAAAAGAACTGAAAAAACAAATGCCCCATCATTTACTAAAAACTTTCTTCAAGAACACGAACATCCTTTGGTGAAAAAAATTGCAAAAGCTAGAGAAATTAATAAAGCTCATACGACATTCATAGATACCATATTAAGATACGAACATAAAGGTAGAATACACGCTGATATAAATCAAATAAGATCTGATCAAGGTGGCACTGTCACTGGTAGATTTTCGTATTCTAATCCTAACTTACAACAAATTCCCGCTCGTAATAAAGACTTAGGTCCACTGATTCGATCTCTCTTTGTCCCAGAATCAGGTTGCGAGTGGGGATGTTTTGATTACTCTCAACAAGAGCCAAGACTTGTAGTACACTTTGCAGCAACAACTCCTGTGATTAAAGAAAATAATTCAGTTAAAGAAATTGTAGATAATTATTCTAACAACGATATTGATTTTCATAGAACCGTTGCAGATATGGCGGGCATTAGTAGACTTCAAGCCAAGACTATTAATCTTGGATTATTTTATGGAATGGGTAAAGCCAAGCTACAAGCAGAATTAGGTTTAAGCACGAAGCAAGAAGCTGAAGCATTATTTAATCAGTATCATGAAAGAGTTCCATTCGTTAGAGATCTTATGAACGAAACATCCAGATGGGCGTCAAGAGAAGGAGAAATTAGAACACTACTTGGAAGAGGTTGTAGATTTAATAAATGGGAACCAGCGCAATTTGGAATGCATACACCAATGACTTGGGAAGATGCAGTTAAAAAATATGGAGAGAATAGAATTAGAAGAGCTTTTACTTACAAAGCTTTAAACAAATTAATCCAAGGGTCGGCAGCAGATATGACTAAAAAATCAATGCTTGATTTATACAAAGAAGGTATTATAGCTCATATACAAATCCATGATGAATTAGATTTATCTGTAGAATCTAAAGAACATGCTAATAAAATCATTGAGATTATGGAAAATGCTGTTAAGTTAGCTGTTCCCAATAAAGTTGATTATGAATCAGGTAAAAATTGGGGTGATATATACGATTAGGAGGAAACATGGAAATGATAAGAGAAGCAATCGAGCACATGTGGAAAGATCACAGAAAAATGGTGATCGGTGCTGGAGTTGTGCTTGTGATTTTAATAATCGCAGCACTATAAGGATTTTATGATAGATGGCATATCTAAACGCAAATATTCCTGCGACCTATGCGCAGATAAGAAGGGAATATCTCTATGACCTTAGGGACCACTTTGGAGAAGTGGAAGACTGTATTATCTTTGGTATGGCATCGATTACAGGGCATGCCATACTCTTTCACGCAATTATGGAAAATGGTGCTGTCTTCTATCGTCTACCGATTAGCGCCTTCATACAAAGAGGCTTTGATGTCAAAAAAGTTCCTAGGATGCGACTTGACGAGTTGGAGCTTTGGAATAGTTTTAGTTACTATCCTGCTATTACTACTTATGATATCCTAGCAGGACAATCTGGGAAATATATAGGAAAAGATAAGAAGTGGTACTATGGCAACTATCTTTTTACAGTTGACTGGAGCCACCCAGAAGGTAATATAGTAGATACGGATCATTCCGAAATTCCGCACGAACATAAGTGCGCACACATACTTGCCTTGGAAAATGGCAACTATGCGGCTCAGCCAAACAATAGATTAATATGGAATTTACCATCTTTCACGGTGAAAGATGAAGTTCCTACCGATTGGAAGGTGCAAACCAGTGATTGGACTGTTGAAAATAGTCGTAGATGGACAACTGAGGACTCAGACAAGTTCTTCTACGGAATTGAGGAGAACAAGAATGATTAAAAAATTATGGAAAAAGTACATAGAATGGCTTTTTAAAGATTTATATAAATAATTATGACTGATAGATTTTGTAAAAAATGTAATCACATGTGTCACTGTGTAGAAGCAGATCATTCAGATTGTACATGTGAAAACTGCGAATGTATGCAAAGAGAAGAAGACAAAACTTATGAAACGGGTGGTGTTGTTATTGACAGCACCCAAGATTGTGAGGCATGTGAGTAAAATATATTTAGTATTAGCATTACTATTTGCATTAAGCGCCTGCTCGGTAGGCAAAAAATGCGCTGTAACCGACGAAGGCAATGTTATATCTAGTTATGTATGGTTCTTTAAAGATGGAAAACCAGCTGAAATAGATAAGATGAATTGTTTCTAGGAGGAACAGTGAAATATTTATCAGCGTTATTATTCCTAGTACTATTGGTGTGTTCAACGACAGCCTACGCAGGTTCAACACAAACCAATGTTTCTGGATCTAACACAGCAATCGAAGGTGGATACACCGGCGGTGCTACAACCTATGAATCTGGAAGCTCTAGTACTTCAACAACAAATAATACTACAAATTCAGACATACGATCTGCACCTCCATCTGCAGGAGCACCTTCCTATAATTCAATGACACAAGATGTATGCGCTGTAGGCGCATCCGCAGGAATTCAAACCTTTGGAGTAGGTGTGTCTGGTGGAAAACATTTTATTGACAAAAATTGTGAACGACTTAAACTAGCTCGGATTTTAAATGACTTTGGTATGAAAGTAGGAGCTGTTGCAATATTGTGTCAGGATGAAAGAGTTTTTGAAGCTATGATTAATGCAGGCACTCCATGTCCTATTGACGGTAAAATAGGTAAAGATGCTATGGCTTTATGGAAAAAATATGATTTTGAAAGACCGGATTATAAAGCATATGTCAAACGTATGAAGGAAAGAAAAAAAGTAGAGCCTAAACTCGAACTTCACACTAGATAAATTAAATGAATGAGTTTAAATTAAAAATTAAAACTCTCGCAATACTTTTTTTCTGCTGCTATGCAGTAGCGAGTTGTTTTGTTAACACAGTTTCTAAAGCTGATGAAAATGATACAGCTACAATAGAAAACATATTACCCAACGCAGGTACAACGTCTTCAAGCAGAGATGCTTTTGATTTAGATGGTGTAAAAACCGGATCAAACACAGCTCTTACAAATAACAGCACTCATAATGGTTTTACAATTACCTGTGATACACAAGTTAGTAATGCATGTGGTCATGCTTATACAGGTGAATTAGAAGCTAGCCACGATATGAAAGTATCCGCTAGTGGTACTTTAGTGGGTCTAACGGGTGTTGATGAAAGCAACAATTCTCATACATCAAATCAAAAGAAATTAGACGGTGGTATAGGTTTAGATTCATATTTCTCTGTGCAAAATTGTGAATGGACTGGATCGGCGCATCAATGTGGAAGTTCAGCAGGACCAGTAGATAGCTATAGTCTTCATATTAAAATTAAAGATTCAAGTGGTAATACATTAGCAGAAATGACTACAACTAGAACTGATGATGCAGGATATAATGCAAACTCAAAAAAATTTGCAGACAGTCTTTTATATAATGGAGTTGGAGCCAATTCATATGAATGGTACTGGAAAGGAGTCGATGGATCTGAAAGCACTACAACCGTTACTAGAGGACCCAATTTATTAGGTGCAGAATTAAACTTAGCTTTTCCAACAGACGAATATGAAGTCTTTACAACAGCAGAAATAGAAGAACTTAATGAAGCACTGGGCACAACTAATCTTGATGAAAGTGAGCTTTGGGAAGTAATCTCTGGTATTGAAAGTGGTGTTGAAGAACAACTTATTGAAACAGGATCTCTTAGCCAGGGGATGCAGGTAGAACTGACCTTTGAAGAAGAAAAAATTGAATTACAGGTTTATACTCCAGCAGCAACACCAATAGAAACTGTTGCCAAAATGGAAACAGCAATAGTAGAATTAAAAGAAACAAAAACAGTCGAGACTATCAAGAAGCAAGTTATAGAAACGGTTACGGAGACAATCAGTGCAAAGACAGAAACGCCTAAGGCGGCATTACCAATGGTATCTAAAAAAGAAGAGGTTTCATCTACGAAGAAGGAAGAACCAAAAGCGAAAGTCGCTTCTGCTCCTCCAGGAAAAACAGTTGCAAAACAACCCACAAAAATGATACAAAACACTCATGAAGAAAAAGAAGAAAAAGCAGTCGAAGAAAAAGAAGAAGTCAAAGAAGAAAAAAAAGAAAAAGTAAAATCTAAGATTGCCAAAAAAGAAGAAACGGAAGAAAAAGAAGAGGAATCCAGTAGCGAAAGCGCTACAGAGGTTGCGTCAGCAAATAATTCCGAACAAAAAAAGATACAACAGAAAAAAGCTCTCGTTAAAAATATTGAACGAGTGATGGATAAAGTTGACTCCGACATCAAAGATATCTCTAAAAACCTAGAAATCAAAAATATCATAAAATTAGAAGCTATGGCTAGCGAACAGGCTTCATTGGATCTATACTCAAAAGCCTTATTTTATGAGCCTAAAGACATCTATTTAGAGCAGTTAAATATATTTGATAACCGACAAATTTATGCTAATGTCACCCTGACGAGTTATGTTAAGAATGACAAGGTCGCAATCAAGGCAAATACCTTGCAAAAAATTAATCTTAAAAAACAAAGATTGTTAAAAGAATTGGAGTTATTAAAAAATGGGAAAATTTAACTTAAAGGATCAATTAGCAGGTGTGGCTGCATTAATAGCAGCTATTGTAGCTATCGGTGGTGGCTTTGTTAAGTATGGTGAAATTACAACTAAACTTGATGCACTAACTGAACAAACTGGACCTGATCTTACACCTCTTGCACAACAAATAGGTAATAATCAGAAAATGATTTCTGACAATGTTGGATTAATATCTGATAACGATAAAGATATTGCTGTGCTACAAAAGCAAATTGAATTGCTAGAAGTACAAATAGAGGAAATAAAAGTAAGCACATCTAATCCACTATCAAACTAATATGGGCAAACCTCTCAAGATTTCAGAAGAAGCAGCTGTACAGATGCCGATGAAAACGGTAGCCTCATTGATCGCCATGGTTGCGATCGGGACCTGGGCTTACTTCGGTATCATTGAAACGCAAAATAGAATTTCAACTACATTAGAACTAATGGAAAAAGATTTAAAAGAGAATACAGAATTCCGGATCAAGTGGCCCAGGGGCCAGCTGGGCAGTTTGCCCGCAGATTCTGAGCAGTTCATGATGATCGAGGATCTTTACAAAACCACGGATAAGTTAAACAAACACATTGAATCTATGGCTTTGAATAGAGTGAACATAGAATTTTTAAGAAAACAAATGGACAAAGTATTAATGGATATTGAAAAGCTTAAGGATGCTAACCGAGAAATACACTATAAGAATGGATCACAATAATGGTTGAGACAGTAATCGCATTACTCATGTTTGTAAACGGAGAAATTAAGGAGCACCGTATCCAGCCCTCGATGGCAATTTGCCTTCGCGGGAAGCGCGAAGCAGAGCGTCAATACAGTGAAACCGTATCTTATAAATGTATCAAATCTAAAGCTGAGACTGAGATGTATCTAGGTGAAAAGCATATTACAAAAATTATATTAGACTAATGGCCAAAGCAGATTACCAGGAAATTATTGCTGAGTATAAAGAGCAAGTCAGAGTGCTCAAAGAGCAGGTCAATGAACTGACCGATGCCTGTAAGGCTAAAGATTCAGCCTTGAAAAGAGCGCTACAAAAGTTAGAATATACCACAGACGATTTAGATAAATTACAAGATAAAAAAGATGAAACTGACAGTTAATTTTAGCTTAAATGAGCTTACAAAGTCACAGACAGCCGAAAGAAAAGGCATAGATAACACCCCTAGTACCGAGCACCAGGAAAACCTAAAAAAGCTCTGTGAGAACGTCCTACAGCCCGTTAGAGACCACTTTGAGCAGGTAGTTAGCGTTTCTAGCGGATATCGCTCTCCAGAATTGTGTACTGCCATAGGCAGCAAAATCACGAGTCAACATGCCCGTGGAGAAGCGGCGGACTTCGAAATCTTTGGCGTATCCAATAAAGAACTCGCAGATTGGATTCACGATAACACAAACTATGATCAACTTATTCTCGAATACTGGAAAGAATCAGATCCAAATTCAGGCTGGGTGCACTGTTCATATTCAGAGAGCAATAATCGAAGACAATACTTGAGAGCTTACAAAGAAAATGGTAAGACCAAGTATGAGCCGGTTCTTTAAAAAAACTCATATTAGATTTAGCCCAGAAATTACACCTGGTGTATGTCCACATTGTGAAGTAACAACCAGTTTTGTTTCAATTGTTAATGACCATTATAGATGTATGACTTGCGGCGAAGATGTAAAACAATACATTAATGGTGTTATTAAATATCTTCCAATAGGATCAGATAAAGTCGAAGAAGATCATGGCACGTAAGAAGAAACCGCTATTTGGGGTTTCCAATTACAAGAAGAAAAAGCCCAGAAAACGTCCTGGTCGTCACGCCAAAAGACCCAACAAACATAACAAACGTAAAAAATCACGTGGTCAGGGTCGTAAAAAACGTGTTCTCTAGTCTTGACAAGTGTCCCACATTAACCTATATATAATAAAGAAAGCATGAGATACGAATATACAATAACAGATAATGAAGGTAAGGAAGAAGAAGTTAAGGCTATGAGCTGGAAGAAAATGCTCAAAAGTTTATTAGTTAGAAATCCTAAATTTACAGGTAAAATTACTTACATCAATAAAAAAGGACATACTTTACTAAGGTTTATTAGGAATGGCAAAACTGTATGAAATATATAGTAGTGATTCTACTACTAAGCACAAGCGGAATAGAAAAATTTGAAATAAAAACTCATGGTCTTGACTGTGGCGAAATGGCCAAGGCATGGCGTGAGGTAAATACTAAGTACTACCACGAAAGAGATAACAACCCTAAACTTCAAGGACACTATACTCCTGATGGTAAATTAATGGTTGGTTATATTTGTAGTTAAATACTAGTTTCTGGCTTACAATTAAATGCCACGAAAAGCCTTTGTTCTTCAGAAACCATTGGATCAATAGCCTTAAACACATTGAAGCCTTGTGCATACCCCGCCGACACGCACTCATTATGGCTATTATATGTTTCTGGAGTTGTTATAGGAGGCACTATGCAAGACGCATTGATCGCAGAACACACCCATAGAATTAGTAAATATTTCATTGACACTCTTGTAAATTATATATAATATCCCATATTGTTATGAAACAATATGAAAGAGGTATAACACATGACAGACATTAGTAAATATAAAAACGTTTCTTTGTCTAAAGACACATACGCTAAGATAGATAAAATTCGTAGGGTAATTGAGCCCCACACAATTTTAAGTCGTAGTCAAACGATTAATATTTTAGTGAACAAAGAAATGAAAAGACTCAACGGAAAGGTGGAAAAATAAATGTTTAGAATTTCTCAAGAACAGAAAAAAGAACTTTTAAAGTATTTATCAAAGCGCCCATACATTGAAGTGGCAGGTTTAGTTGCAATGATTGCAACTTTAGAACCTATTAAAAAAGAAAAAGTTAAGGAAGAAAATGGCAAAGACAAATCAAATTAAATTGATTTGCCCTGCCTGCATGGGCAATGGCTACCGGAAAATTTTTAAGGATTCGTCCTCAAATTTAAAGGTGGTCATTGATTGCAAAGCATGCGATAATCAAGGAGAGATAGAAAATGATACGAAAAATATTCATGCTCTGCGTTATCTTGCTAACTTGTAGTGGCTGTAGTGAATTTGCATTACTGGCATCAGGTACATCTATTGCTGTATCACAAAATGCCTATGCTAGAGCCTATAGTGGTGTTGACGTGCTAACCATTATGAGCACTGATAAAGATATAAAAAAGCACGCGTACGAAATGATAAAGGAAAAAGGAGGAAATCATGAGTAATGAGTTAGCAGAAGCGAAAGAACTCATTAAAACTTTGCAAGGTCAGATTCAGAGTCTTCAATATACAAAACACCATGACTATAAGTTCTTGGTTGAAGAAAATCATAGAATCGCTAAAGAACTTGACGAAGTGAAGATGGATAATAAGAAGTTGACTCAGCAGATTAACGATATGGCTGCTAAACTTCGTGACGCAAGTTTCTAATGGCTATCTTTGCGGATTGTGAAAGCAAGCGAAGGGCAAGAAAGAAATGGAGACAAAGCGAAAAAGGAAAGGCCTGGGATAAAGCTTATAGCAGAAGACCCGAAGTTAAACTTAGAAAGCATGAAGAGTATCTTCAAAAAATGGTTCGAGAAGCGAGCAACGAGAATCTTCATGCAATAAACACAGAAGGATTTACAAATTATGAAAGACGAAAAAAAGAAGCACAGCAGTGAAGATCTAGAATGGATCTACAATGAAACCTTTGGTCATGCTGTTGAATTTATGAAAGATTTTGATGTGCAGGCGGTGGCGGCAACTTATATGGCGATTGCGATGAGACTTTATAAAACTCATCTAGACGAACATGAATATAAAATGATGATTAAAACGGTCATCGATACTGAAGTTGAACCTTATGAAGACCCTAGTAAATATTTGAAGAAGATTTTACACTAATGTTCACCAGCTTTATTAAATCTAGCGCCGTTTACGCATCCGACAAGATGGATGGTCCGGAGAAAAGACTTTTTATTGCGATTTTATCTCAAGCCGTTCACGACGCGTTCGCGCCGCATGTCCCACCCCTAGAGAAGCAAGCAGCAAGGAACTTTTTAACAGGGGATAGCCCTAATTTTAGACATGTTTGTGAAATGGCGGGAAGAGACCATGCTTATGTTAGAGAAAGAATACGCAAGAAAGTTCTTAGAGACAAAGGTTGGAATGTAGATGTCAAAATTAGAATTTCCTCCCCTAGGAGAAGGAAACAAATGAGAAATATAAATAAAAAACATTTAACAGGAAATGCATATTATGCCTCAAAAAGATCTAACCAAACCATTAGATTATAAAGCAATGTGGGAAGACGAGAAGGAAAGACGTCAGTTCGCTGAAAACGAATTAGCTTTGATTAAAGGAATTGGCAACAACTCTCCTGAAATGAAAGCCTTAAGAGAACAGGTTAAAGAACTAAAAGCTAAACCCATGCCTTATATTAAAGTTTTGTCTAAGAATATAGACATTGTTAAAAAGAAAAAGCCACATTGGGACATTTTTCAAATTGTCAGTGTAGTGCAACGAATTATGAGGAGGACTGAGTGGAAAAAATATATCGGTTGATAGAAGTTCTTTCCGCGCGCATTAATTTGTGGGCCTGGAAGAAGAAAGTTAAGCCTATTTCAGATTCTGAGTGGGCTAAAGGGTACCGCGAATGGAAAAAGCGCAGATGTCCGCACAACTAGCCTATCTTGCAGGGCTTTTTGATGGCGAAGGGTGTGTCCAGCGTAAACAATACTGGGATAGTAAACGTAAAAATAGACCTCGACGATACAAAGTTTGGCGCATTACCTTAGAAATGTCAATGACTGATGAACCGGTCATTCGATGGACGCATAAAATTTTAAAGGTTGGAGTTGTTACTCTCAATATTAAAAACAAATCTCCCTCTTCAAAACCTCATCACAAGGATCAATGGCGTTGGCGATGTTGTCATCGAGACGCTCTAAAGGTTGCAAATTTGCTTTTACCTTACGCTCGTGTTAAACGTAAAAAATTACAACAAATTATTAAACATTATGACAAACTTTCCATACGATATACAGACAACAGCGATGTTCGTGTTCATAACTCTGTATCTGGTCATGGAAATCATATTTTAAATGAGTAAAAAAGAAAGAGAACACGGTAGAAAGTGGGATGGTGTTAGTCGAGTCCCAACGGATAAGTATAAAGAAAATTGGGAAGAGATTTACGGACAAAAAGAACAAAGAGAATTAGATGAATCGATGAAAGAAGCATTTAGACAAAGAGATGAAAGAAAGAAAAAGAGTGAAGTGGAAGGCAAGGGATGGCAAAACCAAAAAAATTGGAATTTAAAAAAAGATTTAAAAAAGCAATGAACACCGACAATGCGCTCGACTTAACGGTCGATATGTCATTGATTTTGTTTGATGTTTTAAGCTCTCCTATTTTGATTGTTATGAGAGTCATTCGTTATTTTTTTAATAAGTTTATAAAAGATTATGTTAAGAGAGGAATTAAATGGTTGATAAACCGAATTTAAAATGGAATAAATTATATAAATATCCTAAAAGCACTAGAAGCTTAATTGAAGGGAGCAGGCATTATGATGTCTCTAACGAAATATTACCCAGTGTTACAACGATACTATCTGCAACTCAAAGCGAAGAGAAGATTGCTAGCCTCGCGAGGTGGAAAGCCAAAGTTGGCGAAAATGAGGCAGAACGTGTCAAGAATGAGGCGGCCAAGCGTGGCACAGCGATGCATGAGTATCTTGAGTACTATATTCAAGAGAAAAAGCTACTCGACCTTAGCGACGAGGGACAAGCGGCAAGGGGCATGGCGCAGGCAATTATCGATCAGGGACTTAAAACTGATGCGCAAGAGATATGGGGTTCGGAAGTAACTTTATTCTACCCTGGATTGTATGCTGGTCAGACTGACCTGTGTGGTATTTATTCTGGGCGCGAAAGTATAATAGATTTTAAACAGACCAACAAGCCAAAAAGGCGCGAGTGGGTAGAAGATTACTTCTTGCAGCTAGCGGCATATGCCATGGCTCATGACGTAATTTACGGCACTTGTGTCGATCAGGGAGTCATTTTAATGTGCTCAAAAGACGGTTTTTTTCAAAAATTTACCTCTAATGGAAGTGAATTTACCCGTTTTAAGCATAAATTTTTAGGTAAAATCGACCAATTTTATCAAAAAAAGGGGTCAAAAAGCACTTTTTAGGGTCAAAAAAGCACTTTTTTTAGGGTAGTTTTTTGCCTTATTTCAGACACAATGTTCAAAAAACCGCATAAAACGCATTTTTTACTGACAAAACTGACAAACAGCTTTTCGAGTTTGTCAGTAACGGTGCAGCACAAAAAGCATTATTATACAACAATAATACAACGTAACTGACAAAACTGACAAAACTGACACGTTTATTTTCAAAAAATATTTTCTTTCAAAAATGTTTAAAAATTTGTCAGATATGTCAGTTGAGTGTATCTAAACATAATGACTGAGGAGAATTTTTTTGATATGTTTAACAGGATCCACAATCCTGACTATTACTATGGGAGGAATAAACATGAAAAGAAAAAAACCGAAAAGAAAAAGAAGAGGCCTAAGCACAAGAGAAAACCGTATCCCGTATTCAAAGTATCGGATTGAGTGGTTTGATATCGCGTCAGATTCAGGCTGGGCCAGTGAACATCAGTTTGATCAAATGAAACTAGCTACACCTGTAAGTGAGGGCTGGCTGTATGAAAAAAATGAATGTGTAATTAAAATCTTCTCAAGTTATGATAGAGACGAAGATGGTATTGTTTTCGGTGAACGAACGGTTATTCCTTTGTCTTGTGTGAAGAAGATGAGGAAGTTGAATTAGATGTTACCTCCTTATCAGAAGTATTTAGTTTATTTAGCTTGTGCAACGGTTTTTGCGATTGCTTACTATTTTGCGATTTTGATTCATTAAGTCTTATATCTTTTTGTAATTTCTTAACATCTGCGACTTCAATCTTACCTTCTAGTATGGGTGAATACTGATCTATGATTTCTTTCATTCGTTTTTCTAATTCTTCTTCAGATAAGTCATCTAGTTTACCTGTTCGTATAATCTTTTGTTCAATATATAATCCTGCTGCTTTACCTCTAGCTACTTCAGCATTCACTGCTGCAGACCATGCTCCTTTGTTCAAAGCTTCTTGTCTAATCTTACCTAGTTCTGAAATGTGACGCTCGAATGTCACAGCATATTTCTTTTGATATTCTTCTCTGAGTTCACCAATATATTTAACGACAAGTGGGTGCATCTTAGGATTTTGTAATTCCCAAGCTGTTTGTCTTGCCCGGTCCTTAGCGTATCCTGCATCAATAGCACACTGATAGCCATACTTACGGCCTTCATTGCTCACGAGTTCATGAGCAAACTTCTGTTGCATTTCTGTTAATCTCTTTGGAACACCCATATTTGACTTTTACAGTAACTTTAGGTACAAGTCAACGCATGATAACAGGGAAAGAATTTATAAAGCAATTATCAAAATTTATAGAATCTCCAGTTTGTAAAGAAGCTCGGATTCAAGTTAAGGTTCCTCACGGAGAGTTTAAATCCCCTGATGGATTTTTTGACATCAAAAAAATTTATCTCTTGCAAAATAATGTGATTGGGGCTAGAGAGACACACAGAATTGTCTTGGAAATTTCCACCACAGAGTCTTGGAGAATGGGTAAACCTAAGTTGATACTGTAACGCCAAATTTGTTGTGAAACCAGAGACAAAATTTTGGCATGAGCTTAAAAGAATTACACCACAAATTAAATGGACAAGGATTGAAAATACTGGGTCATTCGGTACTCCTGATCTATTGGGCTACAATAGTTCTGGGCACTTTTTCACTGTTGAGCTAAAAGTTACAAAGGGTAAAAAAATAAGATTCTCACCACACCAAATTGCCTTCCACAAACTACATCCGAAGAATAGTTTTATCTGCGTTAAGCACCTCGCTTCTTGCGACGTGAAACTTTATGAGGGATTTAAAATTGATGAGCTTGTCGCTTGCGGCTTGGAGCTTGAAGCTTGTTGCTTGGGGCTTGAAGCTTGCGGCTTGAAGCTTTCTTCGCTTGGGGCTTGACGCTTGCAGCTTGTGGCCTGTAGCCATTCTTCACAGCCCACTCTTCGTGAAACTTGTTGATTAGATATCTAGTGCTTGCCATAAGTCACTCGGGCTACATCCCTGTCCCAACACTGTCTGCAGCTGCCACACTTGCCGCCCTGCGAAGGCGCCGGACAGGTCGCGTCGTGCTTCGTGGTAACCCCTGATGTGAAGGGCCAGCTCTTGACTGGTGTTTCCTGGTCGATCATATGATCAGATATTATAATTTTTAAATTTGACGGTATTATGTCCGGATCCATGAGACTGGTATATTTAACCTCGCGCGTTGGTAACCAGTGCTTGGTGCTTGGCGTTAACTTACACACTTCCATGATGTTCTTAAGGTGCCAGGCGCCCTGAAGGTCGCCGGCATCGTGCCATCTAAAAAATTTTTGCCTCTTGATTTGTGCTACCATGGCAGGGATCCACTGCGGGTCTCTCAGGGACTGCAGCCTGTAGTACTGCGCAGCCTTAATGGCAGGATACCGGGTATAGTTGCCCTTGAGCGCGTAGCAGCCTGAGCACACAGAGCCCTTCACGGCCCGGAGCTTGGCGCCCACCTGACATTCCCATGCAGGTAGACTGTAAGACAGGCCCGGCATTTTGCTGGTCCTGGTCATCGATCCGGTTATCTTTCTTGCTTCACTTACTTTCATAATCTTATAATATCCTACAGCTCAGGCCCTGTCAAGCTTGTTGCTTGCCGCTTGGAGCTTGAGGCTTGAAGCTTGTTGCTTGAGGCTTATTTCTTTTAAAAATTTCTCGCAGCTCTTAACGTAAGCGCGACTCAGGTCGCGCTTATCGTGGACGAAATAGTTTAATAAATCGTTGTGTTTGGATCTAACTGTCATCTTGTGGTCCCTCCGGGATTAATTCTTCGCATCCGGTTTCTTTTAAATAAAAATTATAAGTTGACCAGATATGCGGAGCCCCTACAGTTTTAATAAAATGTAGTAGCTCCGCTCTTTTTGTTTCAATATCTTTAGTCAAGGACCACCATATATTGTTTGGGGAAGTGCTGACGAAACCAGTCAAGCCCGGCTCTTACGATATCATAGGCTTCGAATCTCTCCGCTCCGATGATGGTATCATAGACGCTGGCCGCATAGCCCGGCATCTCAGTCTCTTCACCTGTGAATCGATTCGCTATTTTCACAGTCTTATCCTGGTACACAGAACAATTGAAGGGCATAGTAATATCCTGTCCATGCCATTTTATTTTTTTCTTTTTTGGTTTTTCAAACATATTTATTCCTTTCATAACTCATCCTATAAGATCCCAGGCCCTGTGTCAAGCTTGGAGCTTGCGGCTTGGTGCTTGTAGCTTTTTTTAAATTTTAATTTTTTCATAATTTAGAATCATTCTAAAGTGGCCAAGTGGTTTCGATTTTAAGCTATGCGCCACTTGACCCCAGATCCATCACACCGCCTAGGTTTAATTCCAATGTAATGGATCAGAGCTCAAGGGCGCCTCTAAATTGAATACAATAAATTGTTTCATCATCAAGGCGCCAATTGGCTTTGCTTATCATCACTCAGCCGAGGCCGAGATATCTTCAGCAAATTTTTACCATCTTGGATATGTAAAATATGCCAAGAGTGGAAATGCAATTATACCAGTTAGAATAATTACTCTTAATTCTATGGGTGCATTCCAAAATATTTCAAATACTTCTATCATATATTATCCGCAATCAAAGCAAACTCCCATCACCTGTGCCGACCATTGATCTGGCTTGGGCGTACAACCACAGATTGTGCATTCTGTATAAATCATAATGCGCCAGTTCCTTTCATACCAAAATAAGCCATTAAAATTGCGCCTACTATTGCTACTATTATTATTAAATTTATTAACATAATATCTTATATACTCCCTTGACTTTTAAATGTCAATAGTTTATAAATTTATTTTTAACTTAACAGAAAGGACGACATGTCAAGAATAAGACTAAATCAAGAGTACAGAAATAAAATCGCAAATCGTATGCGAGTACATCTTGAAAGTGAGGACACGCAAGAGAAAGAGGCATTTTTTAAAGCAAGAGAAGAAATGAAACCTTATCAAGATACGACTTGGAAACTTGCTGAACAAATAGTGAGACGACACTATACTCCCGAAGATGTTAAAATGGCAAAACATTTACAAAACAAGTTTGAAAATGTTGACACTATCGCAAAAGATAGTTGCTTCCATTTTGGCTACATGGGTAAGGTTGAGGATAGAGATGAAAATGACAAACCAATAATGAAAGATAAATATATTGAAAGTCATTTTGATTTTAGACTTAATGGTAATATTAATGGCGAGGAAAATTCCAAGTCGGAAGATTTTGGATATGCCTATTTTAGAGATGAACTCAAAAATAGAGAGGGTTGTAATCCCGATATTAATATTGAGATGAAAGACAAACCAAGCAATCCACACCAACAAAAATTCATAGATGCTAATGACAAGTATCTTGGAACTAATGGTGATAGAAATAATCAAACTTCCTATGCAAGAGAATGGAACAATGATTATGTTTTAGATTTAATTGGTAGTTCGTATTGCCGAGATAGGTCTATTGCTTGTTCGGAAGATGAATACGCAATCCTAATGAGTTGGCAACAAAAGAAAGGTCAGTTAATAACTTGCCACCAAAAATGGATTGAGAGTGTTTTAACTCAAATGAAATTCGTTAAAGATGTAGTGAAAGGATATAAATATCTTGACGAAGCTATTGAGTTTGCAATTGAAAGCGGATTGAAATTAGATGAAGCTGAAATCATCAGAACTAACTCAACTGGCTTAACTCTTTACAATCCAAAAAATGCGGCTGAAATGTTAAAGAGTATGAAGAATAAAAATATCAGTAGAAAGGACAAAATAGCGGCAAGGCTATTATACGAAAAACAAGCACAAAAATAAGACTTGACATATCTGGGATAAATATGTTAATATCCCAGATATAACAAACAACAGAAAGGACGAACAAATGACTAAATACGACGCACACGATCATATCGCAGTTTTAACTGAACTTACTGTTCTTTATAAAGTTGCAAATGAAACACAAGCAAAAATACTAGAAGCAGATGAAAGATTAAAAAAAATCAAGAAAGCAAAAGAGGTGGACGATGAAATCCCATTTTAATCAGAAGTTTGATATCGATGTTTATTTCACAATCAGATATTTTGCAGATAAACATGGCAAGACAATTACAAGGTCAGCAAAATGGACAAAGGATTGTCTTTATGGAACGCACAAAAAATATGGCTATCCATACATTAAATATTTTGATGTCGATGCCAATGGAATTAGATGTGCGTCTAAATCATGGGAAATATTAGAGGTCAGAAAATAGACTTGACAATGTATGGGATTAATATAAAATCCCATACATAACAATTAACGAAAGGACGAATAATGAAACCACAAAAAAGAACAGTTGACGATAGGTTGCCAAAATGGTTGCACTCAAAAATTTTGAGTGCGGTTGATTTTATTTGGCAAGGTAGAGAACAAAGTATGGAAGAAAGTATAAAGCGGGTTAAAGCGGTTGATGATAGTGGACAATTAACCGATGAACAATTTGAGTGGGTTATGATGCTTTTAATTCTTCCTAAAATTAAAGACATGGTTAGAACATCGGACGAGTATAAAGATTTTAGTCAGATGAAGAAAGCTACGAGGCACTAATGAAATATTGCCAAGGACCACTTTGTCATACATATGAAACTAAGGACCGCTTACGCGGTCCTAAGGGGGCGAAGTATTATCAAACTCGCAGACGTTCAAGCTTTTATTATCTTGGTGGCAATGCATGCTCAATGAACTGTGAAAGAGATTGGTTTAATAAGTTTGGCGAGCAAGCACTCAATCACTTCGGTCGTATTCATGAGCCAATTAAATGTACAATAGATAATGCATGGATAAAAGACACAGACTATAACACGACAACAAATGAGTTTGATATTTATTATTTTAGAAATAAAATAACAAATGAACGCAGACCATTAACAAGAGAACAATACCGAGATATGAATTTAGTTCGTCCATAACTAAAAGAGCAACGCGACTGCGTCGCGTTGCTCACTCCCATTTATTTTATTTTATTTATTTTTTGCGCGCGTCGCGTCGCTCGCTTCGCTCGCTCCGCTGCGCGCGGCGCGGATCTCGATCGCCTCGCCTCGCTGCGCTCGGCTCGGCGGGGGAACTCCCTTCAATAGTGGGAACCATTTCTATCTAGAAATTTGAACTTTCTTTTTTCTTTTAATATTTAAATAAAAAGGGGTCCCAAAATTTTTACCTTTAGGCCTTGATTTAGACTGTTTAAGCCTATAAAATCATTATGGGTCCCATATATGCACGTAGATCTAGAAAAAATTAAAAAATTACCCCCGGATGTAAGAAGAGACTTCTATAAGATGTATCTTAAGTACGGGGAAAAGAAAAAACAGACTAATATCAAGCAAGATTTTTTAAGTTTTGTAAAGCATATGTGGCCAGATTTCATTCAGGGGTCCCATCATAAAATTATTGCAAAAAAATTTAATGATATGGCACAAGGTAAGATTAAACGTCTTATTGTTAATATGCCCCCTAGACATACGAAGTCTGAGTTCGCTAGCTCCTTGCTGCCCGCATGGATGATCGGGCGTAACCCAAAATTAAAAATTATTCAAACCACCCACACCGGTGAGCTTGCCATAAGATTCGGGCGTAAAGCAAAAACGCTCATGGACTCTCCAGAGTATAAAGAAATTTTTGTAACCAGACTCAGAGAAGATTCACAAGCGGCAGGCCGCTGGGAAACAGCGCAAGGCGGAGAGTATTTCGCAGCTGGTGTTGGCGGAGCTATAACAGGACGAGGTGCTGATCTTTTAATTATAGATGATCCACACTCGGAGCAAGACGCTCTAAACTTAACGGCATTAGAGCGAGCTTATGAATGGTACACTTCAGGACCACGTCAACGTCTTCAACCCGGCGGACAGATCGTCTGTGTAATGACGAGGTGGAATGTAAAAGATTTAACAGGCATGTTAATGCAACATCAAAAAGAAGCTAAAGCTGATCAGTGGGAACTCGTTGAGTTTCCGGCTATCATGCCGAGTGGTAAACCAGTATGGCCGGAATACTGGAATCTGGGGGAATTACAAACTGTAAAAGCCTCGCTATCACTTGGCAAATGGAACGCGCAGTGGATGCAAAATCCAACTTCAGAAGAAGGAGCCATTATAAAACGTGAATGGTGGAAGAAATGGAAGTTTGACCATATGCCAAAACTGGATCATGTGATTCAATCTTACGATACCGCTTTCATGAAAACAGAAACCGCGGATTATTCGGCCATTACCACATGGGGTGTGTTTCGAGAAAATGAAGACAAGCCTCCAAATCTGATTTTATGTGACGCCGTTAAAGGAAGATACGAGTTTCCCGAACTTCGTAGAAAAGCACTGGAACAATATAAATATTGGGAACCCGAGACGGTTCTTGTTGAAGCCAAAGCCTCAGGACTGCCGCTGACGTATGAATTACGGAACATGGGCATACCGGTAATTAACTTTACACCTTCTAAAGGAAATGATAAGCATACAAGGGTAAACTCGGTGGCACCGCTATTTGAAAGCGGCACCATATGGGCGCCCACTCACAAAGAGTTTGCACAGGAAGTCATCGAGGAATGCGCTGCATTCCCTTATGGCGATCATGACGACTTGGTGGATAGTATGACCCAAGCCGTGATGCGATTCAGACAGGGAGGATTAATCCCCCACCCAGAAGATTACAAACCGGAAAAAATTATAAGAAGTAAAAGGGTTTATTATTAATGTTAACACTAGCACAATGGATCGCACGTCTTACTAAAGGTTATGTTAAAGTAACCGGTAAACAACCTGATGGCTTGGCGAAACTCAAAATTAAAATGGAAGCTGGGCAAAAAGTTAAAGATCAAGAAAAAGTTATTGATATTACATCTAGGATCAAAGATGAGTGGTGGAAAGCAAAATCAACTCCAAAAGAAGGAGGCATTACAACCGTTCATCATTTAAGAGATCCTTTAAAGAAATATCGTCATCGAATTGAACCGGGCAGTCTATTAGAGGATCAGGCAAGAAGAGATCCTACTGAAGCATATAGATCTATTGTTTGGTATGAGTTTAATGATGCACGTATAAAGGCTCTTTCAACGGGTCGAATTGAAGATGTGAATTCTCGAATTAATTATAAGAAAATGGAAGATATACTGGAAACCAAGTTGAAAGGAAATGAAACTTGGGATGATTTAGCAGCTATTCGAGATAGAAAATTTCCTATGCCAGAAGATAAGGCATCCGGCGGCCGAATTGGTTTTGCAGAAGGAAAAACATATAAAGATTGGTTAAATTATAGAATTAAAGAAATTGCTGCCCAAAGACTACCTACTCCATTTAAAGAATGGAAAAAAGGAGAAATTAAAATGGCCTCAGGCGGCATCGCAGGAGAACTGCACTTGAATCGACAAGGGTATGAAAGTGGAAGAGAGGTGCTTCCTCAACAAGAGATTTATGAAGAAGAATTAGAAAAAAGAGGCGGCTTTACAGGAGATCCTCTTTACTATTTTTTAGGTCCTGGAATAGAAACTTTAAAATATAAATGGCCAAGAAGTCTTTTAAAAAAGATGATTGATGACTACAAAGATATTCCTAAGGAAAGACTTCCTGAAGATTTTGGACCTGGTTTAGGTTCAGGTGTGAATGTTGATACCCCCTTAAGAAGATATCGAAAAAAGAAACTTTCTCCTATGATTCGTAGAAAAAAAAGAAAAACAATAGAGCAAGAAGCTGCCAAAGGCGGCTTGGCTAAAGTCTTAGGAGTTTAATATGTCTAAACCAATGCCCATCCTTTCATACATTCAACGTATGAATCAATTATACGGCAACGAGACGCAAGTGGCTGGCCTCCCGTATAGATATGGAACTCAAGATACTTACAGCGCTCCAGAAGAATTAAGCCCGGTACCTAATTGGAGAGACCTCATTCGAGAAGAAGGTGTTCAGGTAGGACAACAAGTTAAAGATGGCGGTAGAATTGGTTTTACTCCTGGTGGCAGCGCTGATTTAGAGAAAGAATATTACGGCTCACAAAAACTAGACTGGATGAAAAATTTTCCAGATTTAAGTTGGGAAGAATATTTAAGATACAAAAGTTCTGGATCTTTTAATAAAGGCGGCAGAGTCTACAACACCAGAAAATATTTCAAACCCGGCGGCCTCGTAGAACCTGGTGTCACGCATTATGGAGATAAAAAATCAAGTTGGAATTTAGGAACAGGAGAAACAGGGACACAATATTTATATAGAAGTAGAGGTGGCAAAAAAACTGGACAAGGTTATTATGTTAAAGCAATAAGAGGGGACGAAGTTGTTTCAAAATATTTTCCTCCAGATGAATTTGAAAAAGCAAAAGCCTTTGCCGAAAAAACAAAGGAAAGATTTGACAAGATTCCTGTCAAGACACGACATCTTTCTGGTAAAAAATTAACTGTAGCTAATAAATATGCTCAATATTTATTTGAGAAGGATTATAAAACATTAACTCAGGCACAAAGAGATCAGATACGAGCTACAATGTATCGACAAGGAGATAAGTTTATAAAAAAAAGTCAATATGATCTTCCGTCCGCAACAAATCAAGAAAAAATAAAAAACGCTTTTCCTGATGTAGAATTTGATTTTAAAAAAGGACAAAGGTGGGGAGTTCCATTTAGTTTAAAAAATGGAAAAAGAAATCCTGTTTTTAGTGCGGTAGCACATTTTGCAAAAAGAGGGTATGTCCTTCCTAAACAGAATATAAAAAAGCTGCCTGTATCTATGCAGAGAGAAATAGTATCTACGTTTGAATTGCCTCCAGGAGTTAAGGAATGGAATTTTGATGTTACTAGAGGTGGGACTAGATATGGAATACCTGCAACGGCAGGAGAAAATCAAGCGCTCTATCAAAGAATTAAATATTTTACTAAAGATCCTAGGAACTTTAAAATTGCTGCTGATTTTGCAGCTCCTGAGGGTTGGCTGTTGGGTCAAATGTATCGAGCGTGGGACGCTGGACATAAAAATTATAAACCTATTTATGATACAATTAACGGCAAGAAAAAAATAGTAGGTTTTACAGATAATCAATTTGGTAAAGGTCAAACTTATTTTGCACTTAAAAAATATACAAAAAAGTTCAATGGCACTCCAATGTCAGATCATCCTGATTTTAAAAATACAAAAAAATTTATTGATATAGCAAATAGAGCAAAATTACCTCCTAACAAAGTTATTACTGATTTATTAATTAAAGGGGGAATAGAGGATAATCGAGTGACCTTAAATACTTTATTAAATTACATGGTTAATGAAAAAGGAATTGAACCCACTAAAAGAGCTTTAGTATTACACCATAGAGGTGGTGCTAAAATAACTCCTACTCGTGATCTTCAAATATTAAATCGAGCAATCAATCAAAATATAATGGGTATTGAAACAAAGATGAGGGCGGATCCAAAAAACATTACACCTAAAAATATTCAATTTTTAAAAGACGCAGGAGCCTCTGTGACAATAGAAGGCAAAACATACGGAGGCGGCCCTAAAACCGCCATTGGTGGTTTTAGAGAAGCTGAAAAATTAGTGCAAAGTAAATTAGAAGGTTATGGTAAAAAAGATTTTGCTAAACTTAAAACATATATAGAAGAACTAGGCTGTGGAATTAAAAAAGCTGCTGGCGGCAGGGTTGGGTTTCAAGGTGGAACAAATTGTTTTACTAAAGGTCAGAAAAAAATGAATACCCTTCTTATAAGTGGAGCAGGAACGCAAGCTGAAAGAAGTTTGCTATCAAGAATTATTCAAGGTGGAGCAGCTCTTCTAAAAGGATTTAGTCCTAAAGAAATGCTTAAAGCAAAAAATTTGTTTGGCCCAGCAGCACTTGGTTTTATGGGTGCAATTGAAACAGGCCTTATTGCTGATGATGTGATTAGAAAAAATATACCAATTAAAGAAGCGCTTGGAAAAAATTGGATTACAGGTGCCTTTATGCCTAGCTCTGAAGAAAAATATCAAGTTGATGAGATGAGGAAGCAGGGACTTTTAATTAATCCTGGTGCAAAAACTTATGCTAAAGGAATTGAGCTACAAGATAAATATAATCAATTAGCAGAACTTTTATCGGATCTTGAAGATCCTGTTAGTGGATATAAAGCAATAGAATCTAAACTTGCTGCAGAATTAAAGGTAGACAGTATCGCAGACGTAAGAAACGAAATGGAAAAAATTGTGAACGAATATAATAAAGTTACGAGAGATGGGGTAGTTATGGAAGAAGGTAGCGGTGCTCAACTTGAATTTATGCAAGACTTCACAGAATTTGAAGCTAAACGAGCAACACCAAATTTATTTGGTGAATTAGGAACTCCTTTAGAACCGAAAATAATAAGATCAGGTACACGGATAGGACCTGGAACTGCTCAACAAATAGAAAAAGATTTTACTCCGCAAACTTATGCAAGCACTCAGATAAGTGAAACGCCTCTCCCTGAAGAATCAATACGAAACGTAAGAGATTATTTAAGACATGTGGGTTATATTAAACCGAGAGATGAGCTTCCAAAAGCAATGGTTGATTATTTGCAGACTCAAGAAAAAATGACTCAAGCTATGAAGTTACCTGGAATGTTAGGAACTCAAGAACGTTTTAACACAGGCGGCCGTGTTCCTTTTGTAAAAGGAAAGCTAGTTGATGAAGGTCGAAGAGCTTTTATGAAATGGCTCGCTGGAATTACCGGCGCTGGAATTGCAGCAGGAACAGGACTTCTTAAATGGGGTGCAGGAAAAGGTGCAGGAAAAACAGTAATCAAAGCCGGTGATCATATTATTCAAGGCACTAAAGGCATGCCCGACTGGTTCATTCCGCTGGTAAATAGAATCGTGAAGGAAGGTGACGATGTTACAGCAAAATTAGCAACAAAGGAACGAGAAATTGTTCATACTAAGAAAATTAATCCGAATGAAGAAGTCACGGTTTACCAGAATCTAGATACAGGAAATGTTAGAGTAGACTATGGGCCTTCTCTTTTGGATGAGCAGGGAAGAGTCATTCGTGCATCGAATGATTCAGAAATTGTTCATTTAGAATACAGAGCTCCTGAAGTAATTGAAGAAGGCAAACATGTCGGTAAAAAAACAGACCCAGAATTTTCAGCGGCAGAAGCAGAACCTGAAGTGGTGAACTGGGACGGAGATATCGAGTGGAGTGGAATTAATGAAGTTAACAAGGTGGATGATCTGGTAACTGACACAAATCCCTTGAAACAATTTGCAACAAAGAAAAAACCAACAATGGGAGAAATTGTTGAAAGTTCTAAAAAGAAAAAATACCAACAAAAGCTTCAAGAAGATACCATGGAACAACTCGACTATATTGAAAATAAACGTGGGCCTTTTCCTGATCCATCTGATTACGCTTTAGATGCTGATGAAATGGCAGAAGTTATTCCGAAATGGCAAGGGAAAGCATCGGGTGGCTCGGTAAATTATTACGACGATTATCTTCCAGATATAGATGATATGGACTATTAATGGCTTTAAGCAGATCAAGTTTCAGTAAACTAACGACAACAACACCCCCTCAAAAAGGGCCCTGTTCACAAGGCTTGAATAATATATATAAAAAGGTTAAAACAGTTAACGCGGAGAATTTAAATGGCAGATATAGACAAAGCTTTACCAAATGTAAAGCAAACAGTAAACTTACCTAGTCCTAAAGACGTAGAACTTCAACAACAGCAAGTTGCTCAAAAAGCACTTGAACCAGTTGATGTTCAAAAAAATGAAGATGGTAGTGTAGATATTAATTTTGATCCAAGAGCTGTAAATCCTGGAGATGACAAAGGTCATTTTTCTAATTTAGCAGAATTACTTCCTGATGATATTATCGATCCATTAGGACACAAACTTTACAACGATTATACAGACTATAAAAATTCAAGAAAAGATTGGGAACGAGCTTATATTTCTGGACTTGATCTTTTAGGTTTTAAATATGAAGATAGATCAGAGCCTTTCAAAGGTGCATCGGGCGCCTCGCATCCTGTACTTGCAGAAGCGGTAACACAATTTCAATCTCTAGCTTATAAAGAATTATTACCCTCAAACGGTCCAGTAAGAGCACAAATTATTGGAATGCCAACTCCACAAAAAGAACAACAGGCAAGTCGTGTTAAAGATTATATGAACTGGCAAATTATGGATCAGATGAAAGAATATGAACCAGAATTTGATCAGATGTTATTTAATTTACCTTTAGCAGGATCTACTTTCAAAAAAATTTATTATGATGATTTGATGCAGAGAGCAGTTTCTAAATTTGTTCCTGCGGATGATTTAGTTGTACCTTATACAGCAACATCATTAGATGACTGTGAGTCTGTTATTCATATTATTCGAATGACAGAAAATGAATTAAGAAAAAAACAAGTGGGTGGTTTCTATAGAGACATAGAAGTTAATCCTTCTTACATGCATGAAACTGACATTCAGAAAAAAGAAAGAGCTTTAGAAGGAGCAGTTAAAGGACGAGACGAACGTATGTTTACTATCCTTGAATGTCATGTCAATGTCGATCTAGAAGGTTTTGAAGATATTGATCCAACAAGTGGAGAATCAACAGGCATAAAATTACCTTACATTGTTGCCATCGAAGAAGGTACAAGAAAAGTTTTATCGATTAGACGAAACTATGACGTCAAAGACATGATGAAAAAGAAAATAGATTATTTTGTTCATTTTAAATTTTTACCAGGACTAGGTTTTTATGGTTTTGGTTTAATTCACATGATTGGTGGTTTATCTAGAACTGCAACAGCTGCATTAAGACAATTACTCGATGCAGGAACGTTATCGAATTTACCCGCAGGCTTTAAAATGCGTGGAATTAAAATGAGAGACGAAGCACAAGCCATTCAACCTGGAGAATTCAGAGATGTTGATGCACCAGGAGGAAATTTGAAAGATGCATTTATGATGCTTCCATTTAAAGAACCTTCTCAAACCTTATTACAACTTATGGGCGTCGTGGTATCTGCAGGACAACGATTCGCATCCATTGCGGACCTGCAAGTAGGTGAGGGTAATCAACAAGCGGCAGTGGGCACGACCGTTGCGCTTTTAGAAAGAGGCTCTAGAACGATGTCAGCGATACATAAAAGATTATATGCGTCGATGAAAAGAGAATTTAATTTATTAGCAAGAGTATTTAAGATTTATCTACCACCCGTATATCCATACGATGTTGTTGGAGGCCAAAGGCAAATTATGCAAACGGACTTTGATGACAGAGTAGATATTCTGCCAGTTGCGGATCCAAATATCTTTAGTCAGACTCAACGAATCTCTCTCGCACAAACGGAATTGCAATTGGCAGCCTCAAATCCAAGAATGCACAACCAATACGAAGTGTATCGAAACATGTATGAGGCTTTAGGAGTCAAAGACATAGATTTAATATTAAAAAAACCACCTCAACCGATGCCAAAGGATCCAGCATTAGAACATATTGATGCTTTAGGCGGAGTTCCATTCAGAGCTTACCCTGGACAGGATCACAGAGCACATATTACAGCGCACTTAAACTTTATGGCAACGAATATGGCAAGAGGAGCGCCGATGATGAATGCGGCAATTGAAAAAAACTGCCTTGAACACATCTCTTTGATGGCTCAAGAGCAAATTGAACTCGAATTTAGGGAAGAAATGCAACAGATGCAGCAAATACAAATGCAAGCGCAGCAAAATCCGCAAATAATGCAACAAAATCCACAATTGCAACAGCAATTACAATTAACACAACAAAAAATTGAAGCAAGAAAAGCAGTATTAATTGCAGAAATGATGGAAGACTTCATGAAGGAAGAGAAAAAGGTCACTTCTCAATTTGACCATGACCCTATTGCTAAGTTAAGATCAAGAGAATTAGATATTAGAGCAATGGATAATGAAGCGAAAAGAAGAGAAGCTGAACAAAGACTAAATTTAGAAAATATGAAGGCTTTGATGAATCAAGACATTCAAGAAACTAAAATTGATCAAAATGAAGAGCTTGCTGAACTTAGAGCAGATACATCTATTGAGAAACAAGAAATGGCGAACGAAAATCGTTTAACACTTGCAAAAATGAAACCTAAGGGAGGTAAATAATGGCTTGGTTTGGATTAGCAAAAATAGCATTACAAGCGGGAAGTAAACTCTACGCAAATAGACAAAAAACAAAAATGGCGATGTCTGATGCAAGGCTTATGCATGCAGAGCGTATGGCCCGAGGTGAGGAATCTTACCAGGGCAAACTTTTAGAAGCTAGGCAAAACGATTACAAGGACGAAATCGTCCTTGCGATACTTACGCTCCCCATAATAATTTTGGCTTGGTCGGTGTGGACAGAGGACCCGGAGGCGATGAGGAAGATAGAGATCTTTTTTGAGTATTTCTCGAATTTGCCAAAATGGTTTACTAACTTATGGATACTTGTAGTTGCCAGCGTATTTGGTATAAAGGGTACACAGATCTTCCGTAATGGAGGGGGTAAAAAATGAGCAACTGGTGGAAAAAAGAACCAGTTGTAATTAAACAGATTACTCCTACGTTAGGTTTAAAGAAAAAAGCAGAATATTTGAAAAAAGTAAAGATGCAAAAATTTAAAAAGAGGAAAAAATAATGGTAAACCCTAGATGGCGACCGGAATTAGCCAATTCAAGAATACCGGATGGAAAACATAACAAAGAAAATAGAAAAGCTTTGTTTTCTATTCCTGAAACAGAAGAATACACTGGATCACATATTAAAAGTGATTTAGGGGGTAAGAAAGTATCAAATAAAAGTTATGAGAAATATTATAAAGGTATGATCTAATGAAAGAGATTTATGTTTCAATTTGCAACAACTTGTGTAGATAATTTTTTTAAATACCCTGATGAAATAGTTAATCTAGCAAATACGTTAGATTACAAACCACACCCAGAAGGAATGTGGCCAGGTAAACGATCACCAGAATTACATACAATCAACCCTGCATTAAAAAATGCAATTTGTACAAAATATTTTAGATTACATTTAGCTGCACCTATGGTGGGCTATAAAGCAGCGGCTTATTTTCAAAAAGTAGATGCTGGGGCAGGTCATGGCTGGGTTCACAGTGACTATCCTTATTTACATACTTCTTTAATTTTTTTGACCAAAAATGCTAATTTAAATTCAGGAACATCGCTTTTCAAACCTAAAAAAGGTGTTGGTCCTATGTACACAACACGTAATAATATGAGAAAAAGGGACTTTAATTTAGGTAAACTTCCTGCCGAAGAAGCTGAAAAGTATAGAACTGAAAGTAATAGCGATTTTGAAGAAACAGTGCGTTTTGCCAATGTTTATAACCGCTGCATTGGTTTTGATGCTATGGAATGGCACGCAGCTAATGAATTTGCTCAAAAAGATGAAACAGAACCTCGTTTAACCTTGATTATCTTTTGGTCTGAAATCTCTAGCGGACAAACGGGTTTACAAAGAGCAGAAATGGAAATTATATAATGGATCCCTTAGTTATCGTCGCAAAATTACAAAAAATTATGAGAGATAATCTTCAACGTGTTGGAGATGCCATGATCAGTGGTGGTATTGACAATATGGAGAAATATCAATATATGTTAGGACAGGCACGTACTTATCAGTACATGCTTCAGGAAATCTCTAACCTGCTAAAAGCAAAGGAGCAAAAAGATGAACAAGGTAACGTTATCGACATCGGAAAAGGAAGTCCCAAAGCATAAAAACGCTTTGGAAGAAAAATATAAATCAGAAGAAAAAGAACCTTTAAATCCCGAAAATATTCAAGAACAAAAAACCCAGTTGCCCGTTCCTAGCGGATGGCGTCTGTTGGTTTTACCTTTTACCCCCAAAGAAAAAACAAAGGGTGGTATTTTTTACTCTCAAGAATCTTTAGACAAAGTGAGAATTGCCGTGAACTGCGGCTATGTGTTGAAGATGGGTCCGTTGGCCTATCACGACCGAGAAAAATTTCCAACGGGACCATGGTGCAAAGTCGGCGAATGGGTCGTATTTGCACGTTATGCAGGATCTAGACTTCCCATTGAAGGTGGAGAAGTTAGAATTCTAAACGATGACGAGGTTTTAGGAACAATTAAAAATCCTGAAGCTATTCTTCATCATATTTAATCATAGGGAGGAACTATGCCAGAGGCAGAAAAGAAAACAGTTGATATCGACACATCGGGACCTGACGTTGATATTAATTTACCTGAAGAAAAGGACCCGAAAGATATAGAAGTTAAGGACGAGAAAGTAGAGACAAGTAACGAGAAACAAGAAACTGAAACTAAAGTAGAAGAGAAACCAGTAGAAGAGAAACAAGAAACCAAAGTAGACGAGAAAAAAGAAGAACTAGAACAATACAGTGAAGGTGTTCAAAAAAGAATTGCCAAATTAACTAAAAAATGGCGTGAAGCAGAGCGACAAAAAGAAGCCGCTTTAGATTATGCTAAAGGCGTTCAAGCTGAACATACGGATCTTAAAACAAAGTTTTCTAAGCTAGAACCTAATTATGTGAAAGCTTTGGAAAGCAAAGTAGTATCTGGAATGGAAGCCGCTAAGTCTAAACTTGCACAAGCAAGAGAAGCAGGCGATATCAATGCTGAAGTTGAAGCACAAAAAGACATTGCTAAACTTGGCTTTGAAGAAACGCGTTTAGCAGCTTTAAAGGATAGACAGTCTCAAGAGAAGGAAAAAGTAGTAAAAACACCTTCTTTAGATCAAGCTGTAGCTCCTCAAAAACCAGATCCAAAAGCTGAAGCATGGGCTGAAAAGAATGATTGGTTTGGAAAAGACAGCGCTATGACTTATACAGCTTTTGATTACCATAAGAAACTAACCGAGCAAGAAGGATTCGATCCGAATTCGGACGAATATTATGCTGAAATAGACAAGCGAATGAAGCTTGACTTCCCGCATAAATTTGCTAATACTAGCTCTCAGGAATCGACTAAACCGACACAAACAGTAGCTTCAGCGAAGCGAAGTGTAAATTCTGGTCGCAAAACTGTGAGACTCACATCGTCTCAGGTAGCAATCGCTAAAAAATTAGGTGTGCCACTTGAAGAATATGCGAAACAATTAAAACTCACGAAGGAGGTATAAAGCATATGAGTACAGAAAAAATAAAAACTTCCCGTGCGAGCCAAAGTAGAGCTAAGACAGCTAAAAAAACTACTTGGACTCCACCATCATCTTTAGATGCACCCCCTGCGCCTGATGGCTATCACCATAGGTGGATTAGGGCCGAGACAATGGGATTCGATGATACGAAAAACATGTCCGGTA